>Ga0308407_1000355_pt1 | contig 34893 bp, 28 predicted proteins | sample HotsprSampleMSe2_FD_203476 | JGI IMG/M metagenome (GOLD analysis project Ga0308407, IMG submission 203476) | Hot spring phototrophic mat microbial communities from Mushroom Spring, Yellowstone National Park, Wyoming, United States - 20060911_MSe2 ...
CGAAACTAATAAGTGTTAACATTTAACTGACAACTCGCAATTCGTAATGCGTAATAAAACATTCTGTGTTATTTATTAGAAAAAATAAAACTAATCGAAAAATAGCATAAGCAGTTTCTAAATAATCGCCTTTTATAAGGTTTTTAGAAAACTTTTAAAGGTATATTTAAAAAGTATTGCAAAATAATGGTATTATTATTATTTTTAATATTACAAAATGCGGAAGTGGTGAAATTGGTAGACACGCTATCTTGAGGGGGTAGTGCCCCTTGGGCGTACGGGTTCAAGTCCCGTCTTCCGCACTTTATAAATAATAAAGCAAGGAGCAAAAATGAAGAAAACTATTTTAAGTTTAGCAATTGTTTTCTTGTATTATTTATGCGTTTATAGTCAAGATATGCCTAAAGAAGCCGCGCAATTTTTTAACGAAGGAAATACTTTATTAAAACAAGGAAATTTTAAAGGAGCAATAGAAAAATTTGAACAAGCCTTAAAGTATTCCGACGATTATAGAATATATTATCAAAAAGGCATCGCTTATAGAAGAGCTGGAAATATAGATCAAGCTGAAAAAAATTTTATAATTGTAACTGAGAAGAAACCGGATTTTGAAGGAGCGTATAATGCGTTAGGCAACGTATATTTTCAAAAAGGAGATATGCAAAAAGCGATAACAAATTTTGAAAAAGTTTTAGAACTAAGCAAAGACGCAAAAACAAAATCCTTGGCGGCGGAAAATGCGGCAAGAGCTTATACAAAATTAGCTCAAGATCTTTTAGCCGACGGCAAACATAAACAAGCGATTGATTATTTAAATAAGGCTGTCGAAAAAAACAAATATGACGCCGCTTTTTTATTATTGTCGCAAGCTTATAATGAAATTGGAGAGTATGACAAAGCAATAGAAGCTGCCGATAAAGCTTTAAATAATAGAAAAAATGTTTCAAAAGGCGGACCTTTATATTATAAAGGTTTAGCTTTCAAAGGTAAAGGAGATATTGAAAAGGCCAAAGAAGCGTTTACAGAAGGTTTGAGCGATCCTAAATATAAAAAACAATGCGAATATGAATTGGGATTGTTAAAATAAAAAACAAATTGAATTTGAAGCCCTCGAAAATTCGAGGGCTTTTTATTTTAAAGCTAAAGAATTTAATTCTTCCTCTAATTTCTTTCTCTTTGGAACAAAAAATTCGTCTAAGTTATCGTAAGTTGAAATAATTTTATAAGCTGCGGTTTTGCGAAGTTCTTCGATTTCTTTTTTTTCTTTTTCTATTTGAATTTTTAAATGTTTAATCTCTTTAATAACTTTTTCTAATGAGTTTTCATTTTTTGAAATCTCATTTTGTTTTTGAGTTGAAGAATGCTCTTCAAGATATTCTAAAATATTTGAAACGGCAAGCAAATCGTTTTTATCGTAAGCTTTCTTTAGCTCTATAAAAATAGATTCTCTTTCTTTTTTATCGTCGTTTTGAAAGTAATCAGGATGACAAAGCATGCAAGCTTTTCTGAATAACTTTTTAAGCAGTCGCATTTCCTTTTCGTCGAGTTCTATTTTTTCCGAGTTAGGTTCGGAGTTCGCTTCAAGTTTAAAGCTTTCATATTCTTGTTTAAGTTTGGCAAGTTCTACGTTTAACGATGGATTTGTTTGTATTTCCGATTCTAAAATTTGAATTTTTTTTAAGAATATTTTTTCGATTAGGTCTCCAATTTCAAAGTGATATCTTCTGTAGAAGTCGTTAATTTTTTTTTCCAACGAAAATCTTACTTTGGAAAGATCGTCTTTCTTTTTTTCCAATTCCTTCTTTTTTCTTAAAAAAGATTCGTATTCGATAGATAAGTAAATAGAACTATTTTTTTCTTTTGATAAAAATTCTTTAATTGCGTTAAGAGCAGTTTTAATGTTTTGTTGTTCGATTAGAGCTATGAGATATTCGATAAAAGTTTTATTAGAATAAGAGTCTTTTAAATAAAATAATCTTTGCAAAGCGCTTTGGTAGTCTTCAAGTTCAAGAAGATTGCTTATAATTTCAATATTTTTAAAGAATTTTTGAAAATCATTCATTGTATAAATTTGAATTTTATCGCAAATGAAAATTAATTTATCGAATTAAATAAATATTTTTATTACTTTTAGAAAATTGAAATTTTTTTCTTGAATTTTCGTAAAATATAAAATTTTTATAAAATAAATTATGGCTTTTATTTTGCATATAATTTAATCTAAATTGGATAAGAATGTCTTTTAAATAAATGGAGATATATAGTTATGAGCAGAAAAATGGTAACAATTGACGGCAATGAAGCCGCCGCATATGTCGCTCACAAGGTGAACGAAGTGATTGCAATTTACCCAATTACGCCATCTTCTCCAATGGGAGAGTTATCGGACGAATGGAGCGCTAAAGGAGAAAAGAATATTTGGGGCTCTGCGCCGACAGTTATGGAAATGCAAAGCGAAGGAGGAGCGGCTGGAGCAGTTCATGGAGCTTTACAATCGGGAGCTTTAACTACAACGTTTACGGCTTCGCAAGGGTTATTGTTGATGATTCCAAATATGTACAAAATAGCAGGCGAATTGACATCTACTGTATTTCATGTTACAGCTCGATCTTTAGCTTGTCAAGCTTTGTCTATATTTGGCGATCACAGCGACGTTATGTCTGCGCGTCAAACAGGATTTGCTATGTTATGTTCTAATTCGGTTCAAGAAGTAATGGATTTTGCTTTGATAGCCCAGAGGGCTTCTTTAGAATCTCGGATACCATTTTTGCATTTTTTCGACGGATTTAGGACATCTCACGAAGTGAGCAAAGTAGAACGATTGTCAATAGACGACTTGAAAACAATGATACCAGAAGAGTTGGTTAAAAAACATAGAGAAAGAGCATTAAATCCAGAGAGACCTTTTATCAGAGGAACAGCTCAAAATCCCGACGTATATTTCCAAGGAAGAGAAACAGTAAATAAATTCTACCAAGCTTGTCCTGAAATAGTTCAACAAGTAATGGATGAATTCGCAAAATTAGTAGGACGACAATATCATTTATTTGATTATGTTGGAGCTCCTGACGCTGAAAGAATAATAATTTTGATGGGTTCAGGAGCAGAAACTGTTCATGAAACAGTAGAATATTTGACGACAAGAAACGAGGAGAAAGTCGGAGTTGTTAAAGTAAGATTGTTTAGACCATTTTCAGTAAAACATTTAATAGAAGTTCTTCCAAAAACAGTAAAGAAAATTGCCGTATTAGATAGAACAAAAGAGCCTGGATCGATTGGCGAACCTCTTTATTTAGACGTAGTAGCCGCTATTGAAGAATATTATTCGAATGGAAATTCAAAATTTGTTCAAAGACCAAAAATTGTCGGCGGGCGATATGGATTGTCGTCTAAGGAATTTACGCCGGCAATGGTAAAAGGCATATTTGACGAGTTGAAAAAAGATAATCCAAAAAATCATTTTACAGTTGGAATTATTGACGATGTTACATTTACAAACATAGATTATGATCCAGAATTCAATACCGAAGGCAAAGATGTTTTTAGAGCTTTATTTTATGGATTAGGCGCCGATGGAACTGTAGGAGCAAATAAGAATACTATCAAAATTATTGGCGAGGAAACTGATAATTACGCCCAAGGTTATTTTGTTTATGATTCGAAAAAGTCTGGATCTACAACTATATCGCATTTGAGATTTGGCAAAAAGCCAATTAAATCAACTTACTTAATTAAAAAAGCAAATTTTATAGGAATTCATCAATTTAATTTTGTAGAAAAATTTGATATTTTAAGCAATATAGAAGAAGGCGGAACAGTTCTATTGAATAGTCCTTATTCAAAAGAAGAAGTCTGGAATAAACTTCCAAAAAAATTTCAAGAACAAGTTATAAATAAGAAATTAAATTTTTATGTTATAGACGGGTATGATGTCGCTAAAAAAACTGGAATGGGCACGAGAATTAATACAATAATGCAAACTTGCTTTTTTGCAATAAGTAATGTGCTGCCTAAAGAAGAAGCTCTCGAACAAATTAAAAAAGCGATTAAAAAAACTTACGGAGCAAAGGGAGAATCAGTCGTAAAGAAAAATTATGAGGCTGTGGATCAAACCTTAGCTAATTTGTATAAAATAGATTATCCGCAAAGAGCGACAAGTTCAATAGACTTGCCCCCAATAGTATCCGACAAAGCTCCCGATTATGTAAAAAAAATTTTAGCTAAAATTATGGCAGGCAAAGGCGACGAGATTAAAGTTAGCGAAATGCCTGTCGATGGTACTTTTCCATCTGGCACCGCTCAGTGGGAAAAGAGAAATATAAGTCTTGAAGTTCCAGCCTGGGATCCAGAGGTGTGCATCCAATGCAATAAATGCGCGTTAGTTTGTCCGCATGCCTGCATAAGAGTGAATGTGTATGATAAAGAATTATTGAAAAATGCGCCTCCGACTTTCAAATATGCCGAAGCGAAAGGCAAAGAATTTCCTGAAAACTATGTCTATACTTTGCAAGTCGCAGTTGAAGATTGTACAGGCTGCCAACTTTGCGTAGAAGTTTGTCCGGCTAAGAATAAAAAAGAAACTCGTCTTAAAGCTTTGAATATGGCGCCTCAGTTGCCAATAAGAGCTCAAGAAAGAGAAAATCTGGTATTCTTTATGAGCTTGCCTGATTTTGATAGAACTAAATTGAAAGTTGACAATGTTAAAGGTACTCAATTTTTGAGACCATTGTTTGAATATTCTGGAGCTTGCGCTGGTTGCGGAGAAACTCCATATGTCAAATTAGCGACTCAATTATTCGGCGATAGGATGTATATAGCGAACGCTACGGGGTGTTCGTCGATTTATGGCGGCAATTTGCCTACTACGCCATATACTTTTAATAAAGAAGGCAGAGGCCCAGTATGGTCAAACTCATTATTTGAAGATAATGCAGAGTTTGGATTGGGCATGAGATTAACGATTGATAAATTCAATGAAATGGCTAAAGAGTTACTTGTTGATTTAAAGGATAAAATTGGAGAAAATTTAGTAGAAGAATTATTGAACGCAAATCAAAAAGACGAGGCAGGAATAAACGAACAAAGACAAAGAGTATCTAAACTTAAAGAAATTCTAAAAGGAATGAAAGACGAAAAAGCTGATAGATTGATGTCGATAGCAGATTATTTAGTAAGAAAATCTGTTTGGATAATTGGAGGAGATGGATGGGCATATGATATAGGTTATGGCGGGTTGGATCATGTTTTAGCTTCTGGGAAAAATGTAAATATATTAGTTTTAGATACAGAAGTTTATTCTAACACTGGCGGACAAATGTCTAAATCGACTGCTCTTGGAGCTGTGGCAAAATTTGCCGCTGGCGGCAAACCTACTCCAAAGAAAGATTTGGCGCTGATGGCTATGAGTTACGGGAGTGTTTACGTAGCAAAAGTCGCTATGGGAGCAAATGACTTACAGACAATAAGAGCGTTTTTAGAAGCAGAAGCTTATGACGGTCCGTCTATTATAATTGCTTATTCGCATTGTATTGCTCATGGAATTGATATGAGCAAAGGAATGGAATCTCAAAAAGCCGCAGTTGAATCTGGCCACTGGCCTTTGTTTAGGTATAATCCGGAGTTAGCTAAAGAAGGCAAAAATCCTTTGAAGTTAGATTCAAAAGCTCCGTCGATTCCAATAGAGGATTATATTTACAAGGAAACTCGATATCAAATGTTGTTAAAATCTAATCCTGAAGCGGCGAATAAACTTAAAGATATGGCGCAAGAAGAAGTTCTTAGAAGATGGAAATATTACGAACACCTTGCCGCTTTTGAATATAAAAAAAATTAATGTATTATATTAATTGCGAGCCTTTATAAAGGCTCGTTTTTTTAAGAAAATTAAAAAAGTAAATAGAGGATATACTATGGACCTTTCCACTAAATATTTGGGTTTAAACTTAAAAAATCCAGTAGTAGTTTCAGCTTCTCCTCTTTCTCAAAATGTCGATACTGTTAAAGCTATAGAAGATTTCGGCGCCGCAGCCGTTGTTTTACATTCTTTGTTTGAAGAACAGATTACTTTAGAAGATGAAGCTTTAGATTATTATTTGACTTCTGGCAGCGAAAGTTATGCGGAAGCTATTAATTATTTTCCGAAAAATAATCAATTTAAACTTGGACCTGAAGAGTATTTAAATCATATTGCTAAATTAAAAAAATCTGCAAATATTCCTATTATTGCAAGCTTAAACGGAGTTTCTGTCGGCGGATGGATGAAATATGCAAAATTAATTGAGGATGCTGGAGCAGACGCTCTTGAGCTTAACATATATTATATACCTACGGATCCTAATATTCCTGGCTCGCAAGTAGAACAAATTTATTTGAATGATTTAAGCGCTGTAAAAGAAAATATTAAAATTCCTGTCGCAATGAAACTTAGTCCATATTTTTCTTCTTTGTCAAATATTGCCAAGAGATTAGACGAGGGCGGAGTCGATGGACTTGTTTTGTTTAATAGATTTTATCAACCTGATATAGATTTAGAAAAATTAGAAGTTGCTCATACTTTAACTTTAAGCTCAAATTGGGAAATGAGATTGCCGTTAAGATGGATTGCAATTTTGTATGGAAAAATTAAAGCAAGCTTAGCTCTTAGCGGAGGAGTTCAAAATCATGAAGATGTTATTAAAGCCTTAATGTCTGGAGCTGATGTCGCAATGATATGTTCTGAGCTTTTAAGAAATGGAGTTGGTAGAATAAGAGAAATTGTAAATGGAGTTGAAAAATGGATGCAAGAGCGCGAATACGATTCAATCGAACAAATGAAGGGCTCAATGTCTCAAAAATCGATAGCTGAGCCAGCGGCTTATGTTAGAGCTAATTATATGAAAATGTTGTTAAATTATAAAGCAAACTGATTTTAACAATATAATAAAAAATTAAATAAAGGCTGTCTCAAAAAGGCAGCCTTTTTTATTGTAAAGACTTGAAAATTAATTTTATTTTTATCAAAAGTTTGTGTTAAAAAAATTGACATGAAATATAATTCAAAACATAATATATAAAACTGATTAAATAATTTTATTGCCTAATTTTATGGCTGATATGAGGTTAAAATTATGTCGTTTGCGCGATAAAGAAAATCTCTATAGGTATTTTATTGAATTTGGTTAAAGCGACTGAAAGATAGTTTATTAAATGCGAGAGTTATTTTTAAAGTATAAATATATTTTTTTGGATAATTTTTTTGAAGAAGAAAAAATTAGGAGGTTTCTATAGCCAAAGGATTAAAAAAGCAGCAGTTGAGTTTGGGATGAAAATAATATTTTTCAATTTGTAAAAAAAATTAATGTGTATTTATAAAGAATTTTTCTAAAGATTTTTAATAGCGAAATTATTTTAATTTAAAATATTAGAAGGTATTTATTTTATTGTTAGAATTAAGTTTATAAAAAAATTATTTAGGTCGTTAATTTTTTATAAATAGATTATTTATTATTACATTTTTTAGTCTAATATTTTTAATACTTGCTTCTCTTTTCCAAACACTATCAACGTGTCGTCTTCTTCTATTACAGTAGCCGCGGTTGGCACGCCATAAATTTTTTCAATTATTTCAATTTCTCCATTCAGTTTTGTTTCCTTATATTTTCTTTTTAAAGTAATAAGGTTAACGTTATATCTAATTCTAAGATCAATTTCTTGAAGCGATTTTCCTACAAAATTTTTTGGAGCTTTTATGTAAAAAATGTTGTAATTTTCGTCAAGGGTTAAGGATTCAAGAATGTTGTCGTTGATAAGCGAATTGGCGATTTTTTTTGCTATTTCAACTTCTGGAGTGACTACTTGGTGAGCGCCAAGTTTAAGCAAAATTTTTTCTTGTATAGGAGTGGAAGCTCGAGCGACAATTCTTTTGACGTTTAATTGATTTAAAATAACGCAAGTTAACACCGTGTCTTCGAAATCGCCTCCTAAGGCTATAACGGCAGCGTCAACTTGATCTATGCCAAGCTTTAAGAGAGATTTTTCATCAGTCGCGTCAGTTTTAACGGCAAGAGAAACTGAATCTTTAATTTCTTCAATGATATCGATGTTTTTATCAATTGCTATTACTTCGCAATTTTTTTTTGAAAGCGTAAGAGCGACATTTTTGCCAAAGTCGCCTAAACCAATTACGGCAAATTTGTTGTTCATATTTTTAATTTATATTATTGATATATTTTCATTTGGATATTGTATGTTTTCTTTTGGCGCTTCTTTAATAATCGAATATAAAATGGCAAGGGGCGTTACTCTGCCAATAAACATAAGCAGAATAATCGTTATTTTTCCTATATCTGTCAAATATGGCGTAATGCCTAATGAAAGTCCGACAGTTCCAAAAGCGCTTGCGCATTCGAAAGATATTTCTAATAAAGAAGCGTTTTCGAATATAGATAAAATAAAAATAGCTATAGACAATATTGATATTGAAACAAAAAATTTTACAAGAGCTCTTAGCGCTAAAGAAATAGAAATAGATCTATTGTATATCGAGCAAGCGTATTTATTTCTTATATAAGAATAAACAAAAACTAGCAAAATAAAAAAAGTAGTGACTTTAATTCCTCCGGCTGTTCCTCCAGGAGCGGCGCCTATGAACATTAAAAACATTCCAAATATGTTGGTTGGCTTGCTTGTTAAAGTATAATTAACTGCATTAAATCCAGCGGTTCTGTAAGAGGCAGACTGAAAGAAAGAATGGATAAGCTTGCTTTCTATTGTATTGAATTCTTTTAGGCTATTATTTTTTTCGAGAAAGTAAAAACCTAAAGAGCCGGTTATGAGCAGAACTATAATGCTAATTAAAACAATCTTTGTTTGTAACGATAACCTATTTTGAGTTTTTTTGAATATGCTAAAAATATTGTATATCTTTAAAATATCTAAAATTGTTGGAAAGCCGATTCCGCCTAAAATTATTAAAATCGAAATATACAAAAGGTACGGAAGATTATTTCTGATAGATGGATCGTATAATCCGTCTTTGTAAAGAGAGAAACCAGCGTTGCAAAAAGCTGAAATTGAATGAAAAACGCTGAAAAAGATTTTTTCATTTAAATTCTTAAATTCGCAATTGCCGCTACAGTAAAAAAGGAAAATAGCGCCAATTGTTTCAATTAAAAGAGTTGCCGCTATAATAAAAATGATGATCTTTGTTAAAGCATTCAAATTATCTTCTTCGAAAATATCTTTTAATTGCATCCTTTCTTTGATTCCTAATCCCCCAGCTAAGAAGATAGCAAAAAAAGTTGTAAAGGTTATTAATCCCAATCCGCCGATTTGAATTAAAAGCATTATAATAAATTGTCCCAAATAAGTAAAATTCTCCGCGACATTAATGGTAGTCAATCCTGTAACGCAAACTGAACTTGCGGAAATAAATAAAGCGTCGATATATCTAATCCCGTTTATTGTCGCTTTAGGCAAAGAAAGAGCAAAACTTCCAATAAGAATCATAATTAAGAAACTTCCTATAAATAATCGAGATGGATTTATTTTGGAGGAAAGAAGTTTTTTATTGTATCTCAAAAAAGACAAAAATAGTTCTAAAACAATAAATGTTTGCGCGATTAAAACGTAAATGTACGCGAAATTTTTTATTTTAATCGCGTCGAAAAAAAAAGACAGCAAACTTTTGTAAAAAATATTTGATAAAATTTCGAGGAAAGCCGCAAGGGCAAAGATAAGCTCGAATTTTCTATTTAAGAAATAAACTTTTTTGTTTTCTGAAAAAATAAAACGAAAAATCTGGTATGTAACAATAATGTAAATAGAGGCGAAAACTACTTTGCGAAGCATTTGAATGTCGCTTTCGCTTATATAAAATCCAATTTCAACAATTATCGATACTAAACTGGCTAAGCCAGAGATAAAAGAAAGCAGTTTGAATATTGTTAAAATTATTTTTTTCGTTTTCATGTTCAAATTAAATAGCCGTTGTTCATTATTAAAATACGAGCTTTGATTTCAGGAGTTATAGAAGCTTTTAAAGTTTCTATGTGTTTTAATAGATAATGCAATCTCTCGTTTTCTCCTTGTATTTCTAATAATTGTTGTCTTTGTTCCATCGTAAGTCCAGCTTTTTCTGCGATTTTATAAGATTTATATTCTGCTTGCTTCAAGTATTCAAAATATTTAGGGTCGATTTGAATATATGTTTCTTCGAAAAGCTTTTTTAGCAATATTTCAAGTTCTTTATATAAGCTCAAAGAAGGTTTAGAGTCTGTTTCTACGAAATCTTCAAAAATGGCTATATTTTCATTTGGAGCAATTTCTTTAATTTCTTTTATTCGAGCTCTTCTTAAACCGACAAAGAGAATTTCGCATTTTTGGATATCGTCGAAAAAATGAGCGTCTAAAATTTCTGAAATACATCCAATAGATCCTGCAAAAAGAAATCGCTTGTTTAATAGCAGGACTTTTTCATTAAAAAAGTAAGCTTTTTTGATTAATTTAATTTGTTCTTGCATAGTAAATATTAATTTTAATTTAGAGCCCGGAAAAAGAACGTTATTTATTGGCAATAAAATCATAAAATATGACAATTTTAATTAAAATTTCAGGAAAAGTAATTAAAAATAATAAAAAGTCGAAAATATTAAAAAGCTTCGCCAATTCCAAAGTGAAACTCTGTATTTTTAATTAAATTTTTTTTAAATGGAGAAACTCTAAACCAAGGATCATAAAGTTTATATGCAAAATCAATTCTAATAGGACCAATCGGAGAATAATACCTTAAACCGCTTCCTAAGCTTGCCGCTAATTCATTAATAGAGAATTGGTTATATGAATTCCACACATTACCGATATCAATAAATATTGCGGAACCAAAATCTCCTATTATATGATTTCGAGTTTCAATAGAATGTTCAAGCAAAAATAAGCCGCCAGCTAAAGATATATTGCCTATATTTTCAGTTAAGTTTCTATTTATTATATCTTCAAGTTCTTGTTCGGTTAAAGTATTTTGAGGGATCAACTGTCGAGTTTTCCAGGCTCTTATCGAAGAGCTGCCGCCTGCGTAAAATCTTTTATTAAATGGAATGCGACTTTTTAGGCCGGCATAGTTCTGTATATGACCTATTTTAAATTTAATCGCTAATGTGGATAAATTTGAATTGTAAACATCGAAATAAGAAGATAGAGTAATTAAAGCTTTATAAAATTGAGGCGATTTTTTTGAGACTATATCGAATTTCTTTAGAAAAAAATTTATAAAATTTCCGTCTTCAAATGAAAAATATAAATTATAGCCTTTAGTAGGAAATATTGGATTGTTTGCTTTTAAAGAAGCGGCGTCAATTCCAAAGTAAGTAGACACGTCTTTAATTTGTATATCTTCTATTTTGTCAATTTGCTCGGGCGGAAGATAAGAAGATAAAAATTTTTTTAAATATGATTTATTATAGAAAAAATTTGTTCTATTTAAACTATAAGACAATGAAAGAGAATTTATAAATGTATAACGAGGCATTTCAAATTCAAAAGATAATTTGCCGCCGTAAATTGTCGAATTATATTCCTTTTTTTTGTCGATTATTCCAAAGAATTGGATCTTTCCGTAAATTGGCTTGTCAAAGACATAAGGTTGTTCGACAGAAGCTTTCAGGTCAATGTATCCAAGCAACGAAGTATCTCTTAAAGAAAACGACTTGAAAAAACGATTATAATTTAAGTTATAAATGTCTTGAAAAATTAACGAGCTTGAAATTGACAGTAATCGAGCTTCTCCTAAAAAATTTTTAGTTTGATGGGTTATTCCTAAACCGGCGTTAAAAAAACCTTCTTGATTATTAAGAATTACTTCTGGCGATATTTCTCTTAAACTGCCAACTACGACAGAAATTTGTATAGGAGTCAAACTATCTTTAGCTTCGTTAGAAACTGCGTTTACAAAAGCGGAAATAAATAAGCCAGTTCTATATAGTCTAATTTGAGATTGATTTAATTTTTCAAAACTATATATATCGCCGGGTTTTATGCCTACAATTTTAGTAATAAGTTTATCGTCGATTAAGTAGGCTAATTTTCCTTTTTTATCGACGCGAATTTCTGAAACTTTAAATTTATCGTTCGTTGTAAAATAAGCTTTTGCAATTACGGTTTTTTTGATTTTATTTACGACAATATCCGCAAATTCGTCATTGTTTGATGCTTGATTGATTTTTGCAAATAAATACCCATTATCGTACAAAATTTTTAAGGCTTCTGATCGAGAGTATCTATAATTATCCAGTTTAAACCTTTGATTTAAACCTTTTTTAAATAAATTATCTATTTTTTCTTTCAAAGCGGATGGAATGTTATCAAGTCCGTAAATTTCATAATTTTCATATTTATAAGGGGCGCCCTCGATTATATCAAAATAAACATAAGCTTTTTTCTCAGTAGAATCTATTTTGTAATAACTTTTAACTTGAGCTTCAAAATAGCCGTGTTCAAAATAATAGTTATTGATTATGTCGGCGTCAATTTGCAAATAAGATTGATCGAAATATTCTTCTTCTTTGCCAAAATTAGAGCTAATTTTATTGAGCGCTCTCCAAAAAAAGGAAGGATTTTCTTTTAAATTTATTAAGCCAATCAGAGTTTCTTTGGAAAAAGCTTCATTTCCAGAGAAAATTATTTCTTCTAGAAAAATTTTGTTTGTCGATTGACAAAAAGTTATATCGCACGATAAAAAATTCAAAATTATTATAAGCTTAATAATTAATTTGTTGCTGGTTTTTTCTTCCATTTAAATAATCTATTAAAAAAATTCTTCGAATTTGTAATCTTTTTTTGCTAATCTTAATGTTTCAAATCTTTTTCTCAATAAATTAAAATAAAATTTTTGTATAATTTCGTTGTCTATTTCTGGAGAAAAGTATACTGAAGGAGGCGTAGTTTGATCGTAAAAAGCATGAGCGTAATTTGTTTTTTTCTGATTAAGATCAATGGCGTATAAAAAAACTTCTCCAAGATCGTTTCCAGCGTAATAATTTTTAGAATCATAAAATACTAAATCATAATTCAAATTTTCGGGACGATAAAGTTTTACTTCGGCTTCGTTAAAAGATCCTTCTAAATTTTGAGTTTGCCAAATTTCGTAAATTGAATCTTTATCGACTTTTATAAAAATAAATTTGATTGCCCAAATAGTATCTTCTGAAACTTCATAGCAAACGGCTCTATGAGAACTGTCCGAAGGCAAAAATTCTCCATTCATTATTTTTATCGCATTTTCTCCGTATTTTTTTTGAATGAGATCAATTATATCTTTCTCGCTCAACTGTTTTTTAAGTTGCAAATTGCTTTCTAAACTTTTTTGTTTATTTGAATTATCGCAAGCGGAAAAAAATAAGATTGTAAATAAAAATAAGAAATTAAAAAACGATTTTAACAGGCGAACCGATTTTAATAAATTTAGAAATTTCATCGATATCCTCATTTGTTATTGCGATTGAACCATTAGTCCAATTAAATGGAAAAGGCAAGTATTTGATAAATGAGTTAAATCTGCCGCAGCCGTGAATCCCAAATTTAAATTTTAAAGAATACAACTCGGGATAGTTTGCAGTATCATGACTATTTATAATGGAAAGATAATCGTTGTAATCAATAATTTTTTTTGAAAGAGCGCTTTTAGCTTGTTCTTTAGTTGGATAGTTTAGCTGAAAGAATTTATATAAATTTGAATCTTGTGAAATACGTATAATTTTGTATTCTCCTAAAGGCGTCGCGTTGTCGTTATAATAATTTTTTTCTCGAGAAGAATTTGTCCCAAAAAAGCAAACGTAAGTTTTAATTTTGATAGAATCTTCAAAGAAATGCAATTGATTTTTTGAACGTTCGACGAGTATATGGGGGGTTTTGATTTCTTTTATTCCTTTTGCTTGCATTTCTTCATAAATAGTTTTTTTTGAAGCTAACAATAGCGTTCCATATGCAAACATACCTGCGGCGAAAAGAATTATGCTGCAAAGCGTAAGAAATAAGTTTCTTAACATTTATTATTTTAATATTTAGATCTTAAATTTACAAAAGATTTTTTTAATAAGACAATTCGAAAAATACAGTTTATTAGCATAAAAGAATTTAGTTCAGGTTAAAAATTATAAATTATAAATTTTTATCAAATTATTGAGAAATAATTTTCTAATATTTTGTCAAAGTAAATATAAATATTATTAGTTTATTCTTAAATTGACTAATTCTTTCTTAGCCGTTTGATATCCAATATCGATTAATTGATTAGCTTTTGTGAAATCGAATAATTTGAAAGAGCTTGTATCAGGTTCTATTAGTATGTTGGGTTTATGCAATTGCAAATGCAGCTCGGTTATTTGAACTTGAGATATGATAAACGTTTGATATAATAGCCGCCAAATTTTTGAGTCTTCGGATTCTTTCTTCAAATTTTTACTATCGTTAAAATATTTAATTGGATTCTTTAAAAAATATTGAATTTTATCATTTAATGGAAGTTTTAGTATTGTTTGCGAAAGTTTTGAAATTTTCTTTTCTTTCTCTCGGCCTAATCCGTAAGTTTCAAATCTTCTAAGATTTACGGCAATAACTTTATTAGCTCCGAGCTTTTTAAGAGCGTCAATTAAAATAGGATTGACTAAACCGCCATCCATAAGTTTGCGTTTCGCAATTGAAACGGGAGAAAAAATAATTGGGAGAGATATGCTTGCCTTAATTGCGGTTATCAAATTTCCTTTGTCGAGTAAAACGGCTTTGCCAGAGTTTATGTCTGTAGCCGACGCGGCAAATGGTATTTTTAAATCTTCGAATTTAGCGTTGCCAAAAATTGAAAATAAAAATTCGTCTAAATAATTAGAGTTTGCCAAAGAATACAAAGAAAAAGTAGGCTTAAAAATTTTCGCCATTAATTTCCAGTCAGTCCCTATGGCGATCTGTTCAATTTCTTTTATGCTCATTCTTAAAGCATAGGCCGCTCCAATTAATGCTCCTATGCTGCAGCCCGATATACAGCTAATTTTGATGTTTTTTCTTCTATAGCTTTTAAAACGCCAATGTGAACCAATCCTCGAGCTCCTCCGCTTCCTAAAGCCAAACCAATTTTTTGAATCTGATTTAAAGAATTTGTTTTACTTTTCATAAAAATATTTTTTAATTCGTTGCAATATAAACAAATCTTATTTGACAAAAGAATATTATTTAACCCTGAGTATTTTATTTTTATATTTAAAACTAAAATTTATAAATTTAAACAACATGAGCGATAAGACGCCGATTACTTCAGCGATAAGATTTTTGAATGAAAAAAAAATTTATTATTCTACTCATTTATACGAATATGAAGAAAAAGGCGGAACAAAACTTTCAGCTGAAAAGCTTGGAGTCGACGAACATGTTGTCGTTAAAACAATTGTTCTCGAGGACGAAAAACGAAATCCATTAATCGTTCTTATGCATGGAGATATGGAAATATCGGCTAAAAAGCTGGCAAGAACCTTAAATGTGAAATCAATTTCGCCTTGTTCGCCAGATGTTGTATTAAAGCATTCTGGATATCTTGTCGGAGGTTGTTCTCCGTTTGGAACTAAAAAGAGATTGCCAGTTTACATTGAAAAATCGATTTTAGATCTTAATATAATTTATATTAATGGCGGTAAAAGAGGCTTCTTAGTTTCGTTAAATCCAAAAGTTTTGCTCGAAACGCTAAATCCTGCTATTGTCGAAGTTGGAATTAAATAACTTAAATTAAAAATTTTTTCGATAGCTATGGATTTTTTTTATTTAAGTTTTTTTTCGAAAGGATGAAAAAAAAATTTTAAATAAAATTAAAAAAAAGCTTGAAGATACATTATTTAGCGATAATCATTTAGGTAAGTTTAAAATAAAATTTTTAGTTATTTGCTAAAATGAAAAATTAATCAAATATTTTTGCAATTTCTAAGTAAAATTTTGAAAAAAACAATATTCTTTGTTCGATTTAGAAACGAATCAAATAGTTTGAAATCGATTTTTAATTAAATTAGCCAATAAAACTAAAGAGACAAATAATAATGGACAGCATAAAAACAATTTTTAAAATTGGCAGAGGACCGTCTTCGAGTCATACAATGGGACCTTTTAATATATCAAAAAAATTTTATCAATGTCTCGTTGAAAACAAAATAGAATACGATTCTATAAAAGTTGTTCTTTTAGGTTCGCTTGCTTTAACTGGAAAGGGGCATTTGACAGACGCAGCAATTATTGAAGCATTAGGAGAAAATAAAGTTGAAATAATATTCGATAAAGATAAAACGCATAATTATCATCCAAATGCAATGATATTAGAAGCTGTAAACGGCGATAGTCAAATCGTTAAAAAATGGGAAGCTTTTAGCGTCGGCGGCGGGGAAATAGAAATCTTTGAAATTAAAGAAAATGAAAAAATAACTCCGATTGAGACTAAAGAAAAGAAAAAATCAATATACACTTTTTTTTATATGCGAGATATTCTGGAATATTTAAATATTAAAGGAAAAACTTTTTGGGAATATGTAGAGGACTTCGAAGGAAAAGAGATATGGGATTATCTCGATAAGGTATGGAATACTATGAAAGAATCGATAGAGAGAGGATTAAATAACGAAGGCGTTTTGCCTGGCGAACTTGGATTGCAAAGAAAAGCTTCGTCCTATTATATAAAAGCTAACGCTTACTCTGGTTTCTTAAAAAATGAAACTTTGCTTTTTTCATACGCTTTAGCTGTCGCCGAAGAAAATGCTTCTGGCGGCATAGTGTCCACTGCTCCAACTTGCGGCTCTTCAGGAGTTTTGCCAGCGACGCTTTATTTCTTAAAAAAAGAATTTGATTTGCCAAGACCTAAAATTCTAAAGGCTTTGGCTACTGCAGGTTTAATAGGCAAAATTGTAGAAACAAACGCTAGCATTTCAGGAGCGGAAGTTGGATGTCAAGGAGAAATAGGCGTCGCTTGTTCGATGGCAGCTGCGGCTGCCGCTCAGCTTTTAGGAGGTACGCCGCGGCAAATCGAGTATGCTGCTGAAATGGGTCTTGAACATCATCTTGGATTGACTTGCGATCCTTTAGGCGGATATGTTCAAATTCCTTGCATCGAAAGAAATGCTTTTGCCGCTTCGCGAGCTTACGATGCCGCCGTATATGCTATTCTTTCAGATGGAATTCATAAAATCTCTTTCGACGCTATTGTAGACGCAATGAAAATGACTGGGGATGATTTGCCCCATATTTACAAAGAAACTTCTTTAGGAGGAATTGCCGTTGTTTGTAAAAAATAAAAGAAAAATTCGTTTGTATAATAAATTAATATCTAATCACAAAACATAAAAATGGGTTTATTTATTTCAAAAAAATGTTTTTTAAAAAAATTTGACTTATTTTAATCTTTTTTATTATAGAAATATTAGAAATTATTTTTCTAAAGATTAATTTTTTCATAAATTATCTAATAAATTTTAACTTTTCTTAAACTAAGTTGGGAATACAAAATAAGGAGGCGCAAATGAACAAATTCAAATTTATTATCTTTATTCTCTCTTTTTATTTTTTAAGCTTTGCCGCATTTCCTCAAACTTATTATTGGAAAAGCTATAGCCCGATCAAGAAAATTAAAGTTTTGATGATTGACGGACACTATTTATGGGCTGCTTATTCTTTTGGAATTGCTAGAATTAATTTACAAGATAACTCAGTCAATATTTTTGATTGTTTGAATTCTTCAGTCGATTCTGAAGAATTTTACAGCGGCTATAAAATGTCAAATGGAGAAATATGGTTTTCGGGAGATAATGGTTTTTATAAAGTAAAAAATAATAATACGATAGAAAAAGAACATATTTACGGAAGAATTTTAAGAATTTTCGAATCAAGCGATGGCGCGATATGGTATTCTAAATATGACGAATTGGGCGTATATCAAAGAAAAAACGGAATTGAAAAAAAATTAGAGTTTGGCAATTCTTTCACCGATACGCTTTTATTTAATGTTTGTTCTATAGCCGAAGATAAAAATGGAGCTATGTGGTTTGGAACGTATGAGTATGGTTTATTTAAATACTATAATAATAATTGGCAAGTCTTTCTTAATAAAAATTCATCATTGCCGTCAAATTATGTTTTCGATATAAAAGTTGATAAAAACAATAATTTAATACTTGGAACAGCCCGTGGAATCGCTTTTTATAATCAAGTCAACAATACATGGCAAATTTATAATTCAAATAACGGTTTAATAAGCAATAGAGTTACAAATCTTCTCTTATCAAACGATACTTTATATATAGGAATTGAAAAAGCTTGGTATGATAACAACTCAGTCGGCGGCATTCAGATGTATTATAATGGACAATTTAAAGAAATTTATTCTTTATGGTCAGTTTCAGTATATTCCATAGCCAAAACAAACAATGGCTCCATATTTTTTTCGATGTTTTCCGAATATGAAAACAGCTTAAATGGATTGTTTGAATATAAAGGCGATTATTCTAGAAAAATTTATTTAAGAGGAAGCTTTGATTTTTATGATAATTCTATTTTTTCAATCGCTTCAAACCAAAAAGGGGACGTTTTTTTTGCTAATTATAAATATGTCTATAAATTAAATTCATATAATAATTTTGACGAATTCTATAGTAATTTATACGGCTGGTCTGATAATATTGTTCATTATGTTTACGTCGATCCTTTGGATAGATTATGGATTGCGGAAACTAAAAATGAACAACTTTTTCTAAATACTGAAATGTATCCTAACAAAGTTTTTACCGGAGTTTCTAATCATAGTTATCCATATCAAAATGTAAACAGGATTTTTGTAAGAGACAACAATAATATTTTTATTAGCTCTGAAAAAGGTTTGTATAAAAACAAATACAACGGTCAAAGTGTCAGTACTATAACAGTCTATACTACATCTAATTCAGCTTTGCCGACAAATTCTGTCAAAGCGGCTGTGTTAACAAGCGATAATATTCTTTGGATTGCTACTTCGCAAGGACTAGTTAAGGTAAGCGGGTCTAATTGGCAAATCTTCAATACTTCAAATTCGCCGCTTATTGATAACTATGTGCGCGATTTAAAGATTGACAAATACGGCAACATTTGGGTTGCAAATGGATATTCTGAATATGATAAAATTGCTTTATTAAAAATATCGCCGTCTGGAAATATAACTTTAATTGATACTTCTTATGTTTGGAAAAAAATTTCTATCGCAAAAGACAACACAATTTGGGGAATAGGTCTTAACAGTTTGCAAGCTTGGAGCAATGGCATAAAATATAGTTTTACTTCTCAAAATGGAACTTTGCCTTTTGCATATAATTATTATTCAAATTTAAAGGCAATTGAAGTTGACAAATATGATAGGATTTGGATAGGAACTTACGACAGAGGAGTATTTTCTTTGACTATTGATAAAGAAATGGAATTTCCCTTTGAAAGATTATGGATTGATAAAAATCCTTATACTTTTATAAACAATACTATAAGAGGAATTGCATATTCAAAAGGGAAAATTTTTGTCGCTCACTATAGTTCTTCTTCATATTATCACATTTATGTTTATGATGCTTATAGCGGATATACCATAAAAACTTTAGATACTTTAAATCTTTCAGGAGGCGATAGATATATTAACGACATTGAAGCCTCGGAAGATGGCAAAATATTCATATGCAATTTAACGACTAATAGCGGAACTACTGCTTTTAAAATCTACAAAATGGATAATATTGAAACTAAGCCTATGACATTTATTTCTTACAAATCCGGAAATTATAGATTAGGCGACAATTTCAGGGTAGTTGGAAACTATAACACGACAGCCGTTATATACGCTCCCGCCGCAAATTCCAATAAGGTTTTAAAGTGGGTGATCAAAAACGGCTCATTGCAAAGTCAAACGCCCCAAATTATTTCTTTGCAAAACTATACATTTAAAACCGTTCCTTCTGTTTATCCAATTTCTACAAGCGAAAATTCCGATTTCTTTGCAAATTCTCACTCGACAAAAGTCGCTTATTTTAATGCTGATGGAACTAAAATTGATTCAATAAGTTCAAATGTTATTCCGACTAATAGTTCCGCTTTGTCGTTTTTTAATTATAAGAACAAAAATTATTTAGCGACATTTCAATATGTTTCAAACTTATACGATACAAACAGACAAAATATTAGACTCGTTGAGCTTTCCGCTCCTTATTATCAAATGAGCCAAAATTCTATATACGGAATTACTGAAAGAATTGGTCAAGATAATAATCCAAACGCTACTGGAGACGTAGCTCATTGGATAGATGGAACAAATGTATATATTGCGGTCCTTGCCACAAATGGAGGTTTGGCTGTTTATCGTTGTTCTAAGCCGCCATTTAATCAACCTTCTACTAATGTGGAAGAACAGCAGTTAGAAGATAATCGTTATCATAAAGATTTTCATATTTCTCAAAATTATCCTAATCCTTTCAATGGAGCGACTAATATTAAATATATTCTGCCGAAAAGCTCGTCGATAGAAATATCGGTTTATGATATATTAGGAAGAAAAGTTTTCGAAGAAAAAATTAACAATCTAAATCCAGGCGAATATTTCTACAGATTTGACGCCGAGTCGTTAAATTTCTCAAGCGGAATTTATATTTTTGCTTTCAAAGCTTGCGAAGGCAAATCGATTCTTTTTACGAAAGCTATTAAAATGACATACTTGAAATAACTAGAAAAGCAAATAGAGCTGTCTTAAAAAGGCAGCTCTTTTTTTATTTTGTTGAAAAAATTATTTGAAACTAAATTTATAAGATTAATCCAATAAATGAGCCTTGCCTTCGCTTAAAAAAAATAAATATCCATGATTGCTAAAAAACTCGGAAGCTTTATTTGCTTTTTCAATGCTGTCAAAGATTCCATAAATTGTCGATCCGCTGCCAGACATCATTGAAAATTTTGCCCCTAAATTATGAAAGGAATTTTTAATTTCGCATAAAATTTTGTATTTAAAAAATCCGTATTCTTCAAAGTCATTTCGCAATTTAGATAAATACTCAAATAAATTTTCATTATTAATTTTATCGAAAATATTTAAATCTATATTTGACTTCTGCGGATAAATATTTGCGTAAGCCTCTTTAGTTGAAATTTTTTCATTTGGAAAGACCAATAATATCGGCATATTAATTTCAAAATTTCTCAACTCGATCAAAATTTCGCCGCGACCTTTTCCAATCGACGGATTTGGCCTAATAAAAAAAGGACAATCGGAGCCAAGCCTTAAAGAAAACTCGCGAAGTTTCTCGAGGTTAAGATTTAAGGAAAACATTTCGTTCAAAGCCAATAAAACTGCCGCCGCGTCGGAGCTGCCCCCTCCTAAACCGGCGCCATGCGGAATTCTTTTATCAAGAAATATTTCAACGTTAAACGTTTTATTAAATTCTTTTTCCAATTCTTTTACCGCTCGGTAAGCTAAATTATCTTCTATTGGACATAAATCTTTTGCGTTTGTGTCAAAATAAAAATTTGAGCTTTTGTTAAACTGCAAAACATCGAATAAATCGTAAACTGGATAAAATATAGTTTCAATATTATGATAGCCGTCGTTTCTTTTTTCAACGACATATAAGCCAATGTTAATTTTTGCTGGGGCTTTAAGTTCTAAATAATTCATCAATCTTCTTCCTTAATTCTTTGGTATGTTCCGGATTGCTTCCACAACAACTGCCGATAAGTTTCAATTTTTTTTCATTAAAATATTCGACGATAGAGTTTGCGTATTCGACGGGATTTATACAACCAATAATTTTTCCTTCTTCGAGATCTCCTATTCCGCAATTTAAATAAAAACCATGATAGAAACCTAATTCGTAATTTTTTTTCAATCTAAAAAAAGTTTCAAAATTGACGCAGTTAAAGCTTACTAGAATAGCATCGTTTTTCAACGCAATTTCCACCGCTTCATAAAAAAATTCGCCGCTTAACAATTTTAAATTTTCGTTTAAATAAAAACTAATCGCGTAAGGAATATTGTTTTGCGAGCAATATTTGCTAATAATTTTTATTTCGTCCAGGTGACTTTGCGTTTCATTTAAAATAAAATCGACTCCGCATTCCATTAAGGTGGTTATATGCTCGATATGGTTTGCTTCTAATTCTTTGAAGCTTGCAGTTCTGTTTTTTTGGTAGCAATCTTCCGCAGGCCCGTTTGATCCGGCGATATAAATATTGTGATAACTTCCTTTCGCATTTTTTGCCGCTTGAACGTTCAGTTTTACAATTTCTTTATAATTTAATTTTATTCCATATTTCTTAAAAGTTAAAGGGTTGGCTCTAAAAGTATTTGTAGTTATTATTTCAGCTCCAGCTTCGATATATTCTCGATGAGTTTCTTCTAAAGTTTCCAATTCTTTTACAGTTGTCGCCGTTGTCCATAATTCGGGTTTTTCGAATTTAATTTTTTCAAGCATTCGAGTTCCCACGGCTCCGTCTAAAAGCAAAGGTCGAACAGCGAGTTTAATGGCGTCCGCAAAATTTAAACGCATAAATTAAAAACTTAAATTATCAGTTTCTTTAATTGAAGTTTTAGGCAAAATTTTATCTTTTGAGATAACAGCATAACATAAAATTAATAAGAATAAATTTTCCAAAATTTTTTTTAATCCTATTCTATCGCTTTTGCCAGTTCCATAACATCCGCAATCAAAATCAAGACCTCTTGCCATGCTAATCAAAACGACTATTGTAAATATTATAAGAAGAGCAGCGATAATTGAAGCGCTTTCTTTTTCTTTCGCTCCGAAAAGAAGCAAAACTCCGCTAAAGAGTTCAATCCACGGCAAAACAATCGCTATAAAGTTAATCGTAAAATAAGGAAACAGTCTATAATTTGTCAAAGATTCTACAAAATTCTGCGGTTCTACAATCTTATTGACGGCTGCGTAAATAAAAACAAATCCAAGAAAAAGTCTTGCCATCAAAAAGAATATTTTATTAAAACCTTTCTTAGCCGCATAACTTATAAGCGAACTTAAAGTTTCTTTTTTTAATAAGCTTCGATTACTTGTATTGGGTAATTCTTTTGTTTCCATTCTACAATTCCTCCCTTCATGTAAAACACATATTTAAACCCTTTTTCAATTAACAGGCGACCCATTTTTTTGCTCAAGCCGCATTCTTCGTCGTCGCAATATAAAACATAAGCGCTGTCTTTGATAAAAGAATTCAAAATTGAAGAGTTTTCTTCGATTTCAAAAAATGGCAAATTAATAGCTCCCATAATTCTTATTTGTTCATATTCCATTGGATGACGAATGTCGAGAAAAGATACTAAGTTTTCTTTATAAAGAAAATAGCAATAATCCGCTTCAAGCCCTATTGGTTCTTTTTGTCCGTTAATTTTCAAAGAGTCAAGCAAATTGAGAAATTCGAGATGACTGTAATTTTTGGATAGCGGCTTATTAGAATTTTTAGGGCTATAGATCAAATCGAGTTTAGTGGGAGATAACTCGTTAAAAACAAAAGCGAATAAAATTGAAAGCGATAAAATTTTCAATATTTCTTTAAAAACGCTTGCGTTGAATATTTTCATTGTATTAGCAAATATATCTTTTTTTTAAATTATGATTTAAATTTACAAAATAAAATTTAAAAATTGGGAAATGAAAAAAATTATATTTTCCGCAGTTATAATATTATTTGCGTCTTTTAATGGATATTCAGTTAAAATGCCCGGCGTTATTTTGCAAAATATTCCCGTCAAAATCGCGATACATTCGAATGACCTTAAATATGAAAACAAAAAAATATTTTTTATTTCCGAAAGCGACACTGTGATTGCGATTGCGCAGCGAAAAGACGAACGATGGGAATGGAACGCCGTTTTGCCCAAAACTGGCAAAATAAAAATTATATCGGAATCAGATATAATTCAACCGTCGACGCATTATGTATATCCGGCATGGGTTTCCATATTGCCTCCTCTTATTGCGATAGGTTTGGCTTTAATAATCAAAGAAGTTCTAATTTCTTTGCTTATTGGAATTTTTGTAGGAGCCATTTTCTTTTATAATTTTAATTTGCTCGAAGCTTTTTTAAGAACCATCGATACGATTATTCCTTCCGTTTTGCTTGATTTTTCTCATATAAATATCGTTATCTTTTCAATGATGATCGGCGGATTAGTCGGCATCGTTTCCAAAAACGGCGGAATGGAAGCTCTTGCGAACTTAATGATGAGAAAAATAAAATCTCGCGTTGGAGCTTTGCTTGGAACATTTGCTTCAGGATTGATAATTTTTTTCGACGATTACACAAATTCGTTAATTGTCGGCAATATTGCTCGTCCGCTTTGTGATAAATTCAAAATAAGTCGCGAGAAACTCGCTTTTATAGTCGATTCTACCGCCGCTCCAATCGCAAGCATAGCCGTAATAGGAACTTGGATTGGCTATGAAGTTGGAATAATACAGGAAGCCTTAAATTCTATTGGACTACAAAAAAACGCATATCTTGTGTTTCTTAATACGCTAAGCTACAGATTTTACCCCTTTTGTATGATATTTTTTATTTTTGCGACAATAATATTAAAACGCGATATGTTTTCAATGTATCGCGCCGAAAAAAGAGCTTTAGAAAAAGGATTGCTTTACGAAGAAAATGCAAAAATTCCCAAAGATTTAACCGGTTCGGATGAAAATAAAACCGACGAACGAAAAACTCAAAGTTGGATTTTAGCCGCGCTTCCGATAGTCTTTTTAATTATTTCTGCAGTTGTATGTTTAATTTATTCTGGAATTCAAAATTTGAAAATTGAAAAAATCGAAGAAGTTTCATTAAAAGAAATTATATCAGCCAGCGATCCTTATGTTTCGCTTCTGTGGTCAAGTTTTGCAAGTTGTTTATTTGCTGGAATTTTAAGCGTTTCATTTAAATCCTTAAAATTCAAAGACGCTATAGATTCTTGGTTTATAGGCGTTCGCTCAATGTTATATGCGATGTTAATTTTAACTTTGGCATGGAGTTTAGGCTCGACGACAAAAGAAATGCAAACAGCCGAATTTTTAGTTTCAATTTTAAAAGAAACGATTAATCCTTATTTTGTTCCTTCGATAATTTTTATTATATGCGCTGCGATAAGTTTTGCGACAGGAACAAGCTGGGGGACGCTGTCGATAGTAATGCCTTTAGCTATTCCATTAAGTTATAATATATCGCTCAATGCCGGATTACCGCAGGATTTGTTAGAATCCCTTCTATTAAATTCCATAGCTTCAGTCTTAGCTGGTTCTATTTGGGGGGATCATTGCTCTCCTATTGCTGATACCACAGTTTTAAGCGCCATGGCTTCTTCTTGCGATTTAATTGATCATGTAAATACTCAATTGCCATATGCCATATTAGTTGGCGCTATTTCGCTAATATTCGGCAATTTTTTTAGCTCTTTTTTCTCTGTTTCTTTTCCTTTCATTCTTCTTTGTTTTTTTATAATATTTAATTTAATTTGGTTTTTAGGAAAAAAGATATAAAATGTGTATATTATTTATAGTAGGTTATTCAAGTTGGGTAAAGACATGACATTTAAAGTTTCTAATTTTTGCCCCTATAAATTTTCAAGTAATAAGCGATAAATAAAGATGGAGAAAAAATGAAGTTCAAATATTTTCTTTTAATTTTGGCTATATTAATGGTAGCGGGCGTTATAACTTATTACGACATTATTCTTGAAATTGAAGATCAATATTTTGTAGAAAGCATTGACGTAAGCAAGCCGCCGCTTCAGCAAAAAGCTCGTTTAATGAAGATTAACCATAAAGGATACGAATTAACTTCTGAAAACAGTATAATTTTTCGCGGAAAAATATTAAACGTACATCGCTATACTAACGACGATTTTGCTGAAATATCCCCAATTGATATTGGTTTAGGATGGGATATTATGGCTGACGAAAAAAATTTAGAAAAAATAACGGTTTTTCAATACAGCAGAGCGATGTATTTTAACATTAGCGGATATATGATTGACAAACGGACAGCTTATCTATATTCGGCAAATATCCACATTATTCCATCAAATGAAGATTTGGAAAAAATAGTTTTAAAGCTTCTAAAGGGGGATATAGTAGAGCTAAAAGGAAGGCTTGTTGACGTAAAAGGAGAAAAATTTTGGAGGACTACTTCGCTTTCAAGAACTGACGAAGGTTTAGGATCTACTGAAATTTTGTGGTTAGAAGATATTAAGATTCAAAAAAGACAAGAATAATATTAAATAAAATTGTATTAAAATGATAAAAAATCTCAAAATAGCGCATATTTTATTTTAGATAAGAACATAAATTATGAGATTATGCAAAAAAAAAAACGGCAAAATATTTGTAGTTAAACTCAAAAGTTGGGAAGCAAAATTATAAAAAAATATAAAAATTTAAAGAATAGGTTTAAATATGGTAAAAATGGAAATGTTTTTTGTAATTTTTGGTTTTACAATCCTAGGAACCTTTATCTTAAATGAAAACAAAAGAAACATAATGTCAAATGAACTTTTAACTTATATGCAATTTGCGAATAATGCTTTAGCAATAGCTGATTCTTACATGGAAAGATTTAATGAGTTGTTTTTTGATGAAAATGTAACTAAAACAAAATTAGGTCCTGATGAATACAATAAGGAGAGCGAGCTTTCAAACAGCTTGGGAAAAGATTCGGGCGAATCAGATGAAACAACTTTTGACGACGTTGACGATTATCATAATTTTTCAAAAATTGTCAGCGTTCCAAAAGTGGGAGATTTGGTTGTTAATATAAGGGTTTATTATTATGATTTAAATAATTTAAAGATTACAACTTCAAAATCATTTTACAAACTTGCGATAATTACAGTAAGAGATACTGTATTAGGAAATCCAAATATTTATTTTATGGGAGATGGAGCAAAAAAATATGAAGTTAGAAGAGAATTATTGTGTTCTCATTATTATTTGAAAGAATGAAAATTTTAATTCAAGGAGATATAAATTATGGGACAACAAGTTTTGCTTGATATAGCCGGTTCGTTCGTTATTGGCGGTGTTTTATTTCTAACTATATTAACATTTACGACAAGAAACTATGAAACTAAAGTAAAAATAAGAGACGAGGGCGCGACAATAAAAGAAATTAAAAATACTATGGAAATTATCGAAGAAGACTTTAGAAGAATAGGATATTGCGCTTTGCCGTCTAAAATAGTGAGACCTATTATTACTATTGCAAAGGATAATCAAATAAAGTTTAAAACAGACGAATTAACTTCTAATACAAGCGTTGGAAATCTTGAAATGGATTATATTGAATATAAGCTAGAAGGTAAAAATGCGGCTGCCGTAAATCCTAATGCGAAAAGATTAGTAAGATATGTTAGAGATAACAACGATAATATAAAATGGCGAAGCGTATTTAGTGTAACAAAATTTAACCTTAAATATTATGATAGTTTTGGCAAAGAAATTACGCCGCCTATTACAGGCGGAAAGCTTGAAGAAATTAGGTTTGTAGGACTTGAAATAGAAATAGAAAACGACTATCCTTTAAGAAGCAGCGATAATTTAAACAATTTTGTTACCGCCGTTTCAAGTTGGAAGCAATTATATATAGCTATTCAAAATTTTGGAATTGCTTCAAATACTCAAAGCTCTAATCAAAACCAAAATTAATTACGTAACTTTTAGAAAAAATTAGGAGATTATAAAAATGACTGGCAGAATGTTATTAATCGTATTAGCAGGCCTTATCGTATCGACAATGTATTTAAATTTAACATTAAACGAAAACGAAGCTCTTGAAAATTTTATTGCATATTATAATAGAGCAAAAGCTATTGAGCTGGCATACAATGGTTTTAATATAGCTAAGAATAAAATATATTTCAACAATACTAGAAATAGTTTTCTTTCTAATCCGCCGACTTATAATATGGGCGGAGGAACAATTAGATATAACATTCAACCAGATACTACTTCCGGCTGGGCTAGAACAAAAGTTACTGTAACGGCGACTTATCCAGCAAGCGGATCTGACCAAAGAGAATATCAAATTATTTTTTGGTTTTCTCCAACAAGAATGAATGAATTTTTAATGTTTTTAAATCAGGATGGAAGAAAAGGGGATCCCTTCTGGTTTCAGCATGAAACTGCCGATGGACCTGTACATTCTAATAGAAGCATAAATATATTAACCGCATCAGGCAAACCTAAATTTTGGGGCGGTCTAACCGTGCAAATACCTGGAAATGGAACTGAAACAAGTAGAAAAATCGATGACGGTAGAGGAAATACTATTGTAGTGAATGAAAAAGATTTTGGATTTTATGATGGCAACTATTTACAATCAGATCTTGATATTAAAAATAGTATAGATCTTAAAGGAGAATACAATGAAAATGTTTTTCATAAAATGAATATGAAATTTGAAACAGGAAACATAACGCCGCGTTTAAGCGCAAATGATCAATTTCCTAACTGGAATAGAGATTACAAATTTAAGAAATCTGAGAGGGGAACTGCAAAAGATCATTATATTAAAACAAAAAAACAAGTACATTTGAAATTTTATGTCAAAAATGGGAAAACTTACTATCGAATGTTTACAGATGTAAGGGGGAATGCAAATGCAGACAAAAACTCAATCCAATATTATGGAGATTTTTCAAACAATGACCCAGAATATGAAGTTCCTTCTAATGGAGTTTTAATATTTGAAGGATTTGATGTTTTTGTTCAAGGGACTTATAAAGGAGCTTTAACAGTAATTTCTAAAGAGAAAGAGCTAAATGGCCAAAAAATGGGGGGGAATATAATAATAAGAGAAAAATTTGTAGCTGAAAGCAGCGATCAACTAAGATATTCTTCTCAAGTTAATACTGGAATAAAGGATATAGCAGGTTTATTTGCCGAGAATAATTGTGTTGTAGGTTCTTATTTTAATGGAGAGCCAGAAAATTATGCAGATGCAATTGATAAAAGAAATGTGAATTCGTTCAAAGTAGACGCTTCAGTAATAACGCTAAATGGTTGTTGGGCCTCAATAAATCCAGATTCAAGAAAATATACAAGGTTAAGCGTTTATGGCTCAATTGCTTCTGAAGAAAGAGGGATTGTAGGTTATGGTACTGGTGTTGGCTGTTTTAAATTTTACAGATATGATAAACGCTTCAAAACAATGTTTCCGCCATTAATGCCGGCAACAGATAAAAATACAATTAGCGCTGTTTTGATGAGAACTTTAAAATAATTTACTATTTACGATAATATATTAATTTTATGAAATTTTATACTATAAAAAACTTGACATTATGAAGCTAAATAATTATATTATAATTAGAAAATATTTAAGTTGGGATTACCCCCTTACCATATAATGTTAAACAAAAATAAAAGGAGTTAAACTATGGGTCAACAACAACTTCTCTTAATCGTATTAGGCGTTATCATTGTCGGTATCGCCATTGTAGCTGGTATTCAAATATTTGAAACTCAAAGCGAAGAATCTACAAAAGACGAAATTGTAGCTCACTGCGTGAATATTGCCAGCCATGCTCAACAATACTTTAAAAAGCCTGCAGCAATGGGCGGCGGAAATGGAAGCTTTGCGGGTTATAATACAAATTCTTTCCAATATACTAAATTAAATTCAACTCAAAATGGCAACTATACAATTTCTGCAGCTGGTGCTAATGGAATTACTATTCTTGGAACGCCAAAGCAAGGGTTAGGATATACGTGGAGAGTACAAACAGTAGTTAGCTATACAAATGGATCTCATTCGGTACAAACAACAATAATAAGTAATCAATAACCATAGATAAGAAGGAGTATAAACAACAATATTTTAATATTTATTAAAATAGGCGCTATAAAGCGCCTATTCCTTTCATTTAATTTTAATTACAGTCATTAAATTAAAATGATAGAAGTAAGGTTTCAAGCTGAAAAGCAAAATGGTCAAATAGTGGGCGGAACAATAAGCGCTCCTACATTATCCGAAGCTCGAGAAAAAGTTAAAATATTATGCGTTCAAAATAATTTAAAATTAATATCGATAGAAAAAAAGAAAACGTTTATATATAAAGTTAGAAGGGGAAAAGAAACGCCGATAACAGGGGAGCAAAAAGCTTATACTAAAGCGGAAGTAGAAGAAATTTTTAATAAGTTAGGTTATGAAATAATTAGCATTCAGCCAAAATTATTAGAATTTGAAGCAAAACCTTCGCATTCAGATATATTAATGTTTGTAAAAATAACAGGAGAGATGCTGGAGCAAAATTTATCTTATGGCGAAATTTTGAATTTTATGATAAATGATACTTCAAATAAGGTATTGAAAGAAACATTAAAAGATATAAATAACGAGTTGAAGCGCGGAGCGGATGGAGAACAAGTTTTTATGAAATATCAAAAAATATTTGGAAGATTTACCGCATTTATGTTAGGTCTTGCTTCAAAGAGCGGAAATATGGCTCAAATTTATAAAGCAACCGCAAAATTTTTAGAGCGGTCGTTGGAATTTAAGAAAAATTTAAGAAGCGCTTTAATAACTCCTTCAGTTACAGTTTTGTTGCTTATAGTAACTACTATATGGTACGTTGGTTATATCTTCCCTGCTACGGCAAAAATGTTTCAAAGATTTGGAGCTGAGTTGCCGCCTTTAACAGCGACAACTTTAATTTTTAGCGATTTTATACAAGCATATTTTTGGCTATTATTTATTTTATTTATGATACCGTTAATTTCGGCAATTTATTATTTTAGAACAGAAAAAGGAAAAGTTGAATTTGATAGATTATTGTTGAAAATACCTATTTTAGGCGATATAATTCATAAAACTTTAATAGAAATATTTTCAAGAGTATTTTATACTATATATTCAGGAGCGGCAGAAAATATTACGCCGATTAGAATAGCCGCCGAAGCGGTGGATAATTTATATTTTGAAAAACAAATAAAAGAAGTTTCGTTGCCTTTGATGGTAAAAAAAGGAATTGGCATAAGCGAAGCGTTAGCAGCTTCTGGAGTGTTTACTGAAACTGCTCTGTCAAGATATAGAGCCGGAGAAGAAACAGGCAATGTAAAAGAAGCCGCAATTCAGCTGGCTAATTATTATGAAACAGAAACAGTACACAAAATGAAAGTTTTTTTAGATTGGGTTCAAATTATTATCGCAATGTTTATTTTAATCGTAATGATATACCTTACTTTAGTATCCGCTGAAACTGCCGTAATCCAACCTAAGAGACCTGGAGTGGATTATATTTTGCAATATTTGATTAATTTATTATATTAAATATAAAAAATATTAGTATGGCAATGACTGAATATAGGTTAGAAGGAGCCGATAAGATAGGTCTAATTTTATTAACAAAAGGCATTATTGACGAAAAAATTCTTGAAGAGGCCTTAAAAATTAAGCAATCTGAGCAAGGAAAGAATAAAAGAAATTTAGCTCAAATTTTAGTAAGCGACTTAAAAATAAATCATGATACTGTTTTTAGCGAAGTTTCAAAATTATTTGCATTTCGAGAACTTAATATAACGTTAGAACAATTAACTAAAGATAAGGTTCAAGAAGTAAAGAAGTTTTATGATAATCTATCTCAAAATCCGGATACAAAAGAATTATTAACTTCTCTAAAAGTAATTCCTTATACCTGGGATGAAAAAGAAAAAAATAAAGTAGTTTTAGCCACTCCAGATCCAACACAAAGAAATATACTAAAGCTAGTTTTTTCGCTTAATTTAAAGAAATATGAAATAGCTTTTTTGCCTCTAAAAATATATGATTATTTATTAAAAGAAATTAAACCAGATGAAAATTTATTTTTAAAACAGCTTGAAGAGCTTCAACAGCAGACCATAATTACTGAGATAGAAGATCAATCATTGGACGAGGCATTTCTTGAAGCGGAAATAAGCAAAAGCGCGTTAGTAAATTTAATTGAAGGGTGCTTGGTTGAAGGGGTAAGAAAAGGAGCATCAGATATACACATAATACCTACTGGACAAAGACAAACGGCAATCTATTTTAGAATTGACGGTTTATTGCAACTATGGCATTTGCAGGATAACTTGTATCCAGAAGCTTTCTCATCAGTAATTAAAGACAGATCAAGAGGTCTTGATAGATTCGAAAGAGAAAAAGCTCAAGATGGATTCATTCAAAGAGAAGTCGATGGGGCTTTGATAAGATATAGGGTATCTATTGTGCCGATAGTTAGCAAAGATATAAAACATAAATTTGAAAGCGTTGTAATAAGAATACTCGACGATAGAAAAGTAATAACTGATTTAAATAAATTAGGGTTGACCGGATATGCATATACTTCATTCAAGAAAGCAATAGAACAACCGCAAGGAATGGTTATTTTGACAGGTCCTACAGGAAGCGGAAAAAGCACTACGCTTATTGCCGCTCTGCATCAAGTTATATCTCCTGAGGTGAATGTTTTGACAGTTGAAGATCCTGTCGAATATGTCATAAAAGGAGCCAGACAGTTGAAAATTGGACCTAAGATGGATTTTGAAGCTGCAATTAGAGCTATCTTGAGGCACGATCCTGATATTGTATTGGTTGGCGAGATACGAGATAAAATTACCGCCGATATTGCAGTTAAATTAGCAAATACAGGACACTTGACATTTTCAACGTTGCACACTAACGATGCGCCAAGCGCTGTAACGAGACTATATAGATTAGGCATAGAACCTTTTCTTTTAGCATATTCAGTTAATATTATTGTCGCTCAAAGATTAGTTAGGAAATTGTGTTCTGATTGCAAAGAAAAATATCAAATTACTCCTGAAGAAGCTCACAGCTTAGGTCTTATCTACGACGACTGGAAAAACGTCGAAATCTTTAGAGCAAAAGGATGCGATAAATGCGGCGGAACGGGCTATAAAGGACGAATGGCAATTCATGAAGCTTTATATTTTACAAAAGAGATAAGAGAAGCTATATTTAAATGCAGCGATGAAATAAACGAAGAATTAATTAGAGATTTAGCAAAAAAAGACGGAATGTTAACTTTAAGAGAATCAGGATTTGAAAAAGTTAAAATGGGACTTACTTCTTTTGAAGAAGTAATTGCCAATACCAGCAGCGACGTTTAATAATAAAAAATACAAGGGGTATGGAACTAGAACATAGTCACTTTTTAATATCGGCAATAGCCGAGGCGCAAAGGATCAAGGAAGCTACTCATCATTTAAGTAGAATTGAGTTGACTAATTATTTGCTTAGTTCTTATAATAAGTTTTCCGACGACGTTAAGGAAATATTCAAAAATGCTATGAAGGATATCATTGGGTATATGGCATATAAAGACGCTTCTGATCTTGAAATTGGAGGTTATGGTTGCGCAGAATCAATATGGTTAAGAGTACAAGGAACGAAATATAAATTATCATTGCCTTTTAAAATAGATCAATTGTTAACAACTTGTTTAATTTTATCAATTTTAAATCCGCTTCAAATCGAATATTTGGCGGAAAACAAAAATTTAGATTTTTCATTTGAATTGGAAGATAAAGAAAAAGGAACCAGACAAAGATTTAGATGCGATGCTTACTTTGATTTAGATGAAATTTGTTTGAATGCTCGTAGAATAAATCCAATACTTAGAAAATTAGATACGTATGATTTTAATAGAGCCGTCAGAACGATATTTTCTTTTAATGAGTTTAAAAGCGGTTTAATTTTGTTTACTGGTATTACCGGTATGGGAAAATCGACTACTTTAGATGCCATAATTGATTGGCATAACAATAACGTTCAAGCTCATATTGTGATAATAGCTAATCCTGTAGAATATGTTCATAAATCAAATTTATGTTTAATTAGACATAGAGAAGTAGGCAAAGACGTTAAAAGTTTTAGAGATGGAATTATACAAGCTTTAAGACAAGACCTTGATATTATGGTTGTTGGGGAGATGAGAGATCCAGAGACAATAATGGCAGCTTTGGAAATTACAGATACGGGACATAAAGTATTTTCTACGTTGCATACTTCGTCTGCCGTAGAGTCTCTTGATAGAATTATTGCAGAATTTCCGCCGCATGAACAAGAACGCGTAAGACACAGATTAGCGGACGTATTGTTGGCAATAATATCGCAAAAGTTAATACCTGGTCTTGATGGAAAATTAGTATTGGCAAAAGAAATATTGGTAGTAACCCCTAATATAAAAGCCGCAATTAAAAATAATAATACAAGCGAAGTTTATTATATGATAAGTCAAAGCGAAAAGATGGGAATGAATACTCTTGAACAAGATTTAATTAGACTTTATAAAGGAAGAAAGATAAGTTATGATACCGCATTGCAATATGCAAATAACAAATCATTGCTAAAACAAATGTTGGGAGCTTTATGAAAAATAATATTTATGCTGTCTTTTATTTCGGCGAAAAGAAAACTCAAGCTGCGTTAGTTGAAAAAGTTAAAAATGAATTTAAAGTATCTAGAGTAAAAAGTTTCGATTATTCTCCAAATCAATCCTTAAGAGGAGCAAAATCTTTTACAATGGATAGCGGGTTTCAAGGAGGAATTGATCCGGCAAATTTGGATTCCCATAAAGTCGTTGATCCAGAAATGGATAAATTAATTAAAGGCTTAAATGGATTTATCCTTGGCGAAGAGTTGTCAAAATTGACTTTTTTAACAGTTGTTGGAAATGACTTTGCATCTTATCAAAAAATAGAAATGGAAGAGGGAATTGAAGGTTTTGAAAAAGAAATAGAATTAGAAAGTAAAGGATTTGAATCGCAAATTACTTTGGCAGACAATTCAACATTAAGAGTTAGAGTTGATACAATAGATCATATTTTAACTGTTTTTGCGAGATTAGCTAGATTAAACGAAGTAAAAAAA
>Ga0308407_1000360_pt1 | contig 34729 bp, 19 predicted proteins | sample HotsprSampleMSe2_FD_203476 | JGI IMG/M metagenome (GOLD analysis project Ga0308407, IMG submission 203476) | Hot spring phototrophic mat microbial communities from Mushroom Spring, Yellowstone National Park, Wyoming, United States - 20060911_MSe2 ...
CTTTTTACTATGCATTTTCTAAAAGAAATAATTTCTATTCAGAAATGTATCCAATACAAAGAAACTTTATGATGGAGGAGTTTGGTATAGAAATAGAATTTGAAAGATTGAAATTAGAATAAAATGCACTACCGGCGGTTCGAGAAAGTTTTACTTGACTTTTCTTTTGACTTGTTTTATAAGTATATATGGTAAAAGGAGGAAAATTTTTCGTCCCAATGGGTTTTAGCATCCAATTGTGGGATTTAAAGTTTGATATTTTTATTTCTGGAATGAATGATTATGTTGGTTTTAGCATCCAATTGTGGGATTTAAAGTACGTTTTAAAAAAATCGTGTTTCTTGTTATTTCCGGTTTTAGCATCCAATTGTGGGATTTAAAGTGAAAAATTATCTACATATTATCTAATTGAAAGAAAGTTTTAGCATCCAATTGTGGGATTTAAAGATCTAAATTCATATGATTTTTGTATATATCCATAATGTTTTAGCATCCAATTGTGGGATTTAAAGTATTTTAAAAAACAAAGAAATAAAAGATTAAAAAGAGTTTTAGCATCCAATTGTGGGATTTAAAGGAATATATATCAACACGATTATTTTTTATAAAATCAAGTTTTAGCATCCAATTGTGGGATTTAAAGACGATTGATTTTTAAAAAATTTGCAAAAACGGGCAAAGTTTTAGCATCCAATTGTGGGATTTAAAGCCATTTTTGGGGGCATGTGCGGCAAATAGCGATGAGGTTTTAGCATCCAATTGTGGGATTTAAAGTCGTCGACAATATTTAGTGCAGACGCATCAGCAATCGGTTTTAGCATCCAATTGTGGGATTTAAAGAAAATATTTTTTATTTTATTTTGTTTTAATAAACTTTGTTTTAGCATCCAATTGTGGGATTTAAAGGGCCCGTGGGGCTGTGTTCGATATCACGAGCGGGTTTGTTTTAGCATCCAATTGTGGGATTTAAAGAGCTCGAGAAACGGCAAATAAATAACATCTATTGCAAGTTTTAGCATCCAATTGTGGGATTTAAAGTTATCCCGCCCGACGTACACAAGCCGCCCGACTTTTGTTTTAGCATCCAATTGTGGGATTTAAAGCGTTTAGCAAAAACGTTGTTTTACCGACCCCGGGTCGTTTTAGCATCCAATTGTGGGATTTAAAGTCTGTTATTGAACAAGCAGAAGATAGACTTTATAGGTTTTAGCATCCAATTGTGGGATTTAAAGTATTTTATTGATTTATTTTTACAATAACATCAACATGTTTTAGCATCCAATTGTGGGATTTAAAGACATTTACACTTGACATAAAACCTCCATATTTTATTGGTTTTAGCATCCAATTGTGGGATTTAAAGAAAATTGTATCATTTTCAACAAAAACATCTTTTACTGTTTTAGCATCCAATTGTGGGATTTAAAGACTTTCAATTTTGACATAAACTTATCGTTTGAACTAGTTTTAGCATCCAATTGTGGGATTTAAAGGCTTTGCTTCATTCGATTTCTTTACTAACCAATCAGGTTTTAGCATCCAATTGTGGGATTTAAAGGTTGAATTATTTACTCTTTTGAGTGCGTCTAATCATGTTTTAGCATCCAATTGTGGGATTTAAAGAATATAACAATAAATGGAAATGGAATGAATGATTATGTTTTAGCATCCAATTGTGGGATTTAAAGATTACATTACACTACAAGCAAACCTTACAACAAACAGTTTTAGCATCCAATTGTGGGATTTAAAGTTTGCCTGTAATTTTTCCTGTAATCGATAACACAACGGTTTTAGCATCCAATTGTGGGATTTAAAGGCATATCAGTGTGTAAATCGCGTAATTGCAAACGTTGTTTTAGCATCCAATTGTGGGATTTAAAGTACTTTACCTCCCCGCTTAAAAAAGCTTTTTTGTTTTGTTTTAGCATCCAATTGTGGGATTTAAAGTGCAGGTTTCCGTTCCCGTCGTACACTTCAAGCACGGGTTTTAGCATCCAATTGTGGGATTTAAAGTAACATGCTATCCTCCTTTAAAATTTTATGTTTTTCGTTTTAGCATCCAATTGTGGGATTTAAAGCACGAATACAACAAATCAGAACGACTTATAACACTCGTTTTAGCATCCAATTGTGGGATTTAAAGTGTATAATATATACTTTCTTCTCTTACAAGAACATTGTTTTAGCATCCAATTGTGGGATTTAAAGTTCAAGATACTCGCCACCCAAAATCGCATAGTCCCAGTTTTAGCATCCAATTGTGGGATTTAAAGCTGGAATTTTTTGATAGCATCGAAGATAAAAAACAAAGTTTTAGCATCCAATTGTGGGATTTAAAGTTAAAAAAATATTTTTTATATACAAATCTAAAATATGTTTTAGCATCCAATTGTGGGATTTAAAGTCTTTTACTAAAATAAGTAGTGAAGATGGAAATATTGTTTTAGCATCCAATTGTGGGATTTAAAGTTTTAACTCATTTGTTAATTGACGCAGAAAATGGAGTTTTAGCATCCAATTGTGGGATTTAAAGTCTCTCTTAACTTATTTCTTTCTGCCCTATACTCTTGTTTTAGCATCCAATTGTGGGATTTAAAGGCAAAATCTACACTTGTATTAAAACTTAAATTTAAAGTTTTAGCATCCAATTGTGGGATTTAAAGGAAGTAATAAAAATTGAATTTGTATTAACACTATTCGGTTTTAGCATCCAATTGTGGGATTTAAAGTTGTTTTTGTCTTCTGTTAATTTTTTAGTTACAAGAGGTTTTAGCATCCAATTGTGGGATTTAAAGCGCGGATGAGAGCAAAAACCCAGCCTGGGTGGACGAGTTTTAGCATCCAATTGTGGGATTTAAAGCAATGTACAATCGCCCCGCGCTCGCAAGTTCTCGCAGTTTTAGCATCCAATTGTGGGATTTAAAGTGTTATAATATAAGCGTAAAACAAAAAAAAGGAGGTAGTTTTAGCATCCAATTGTGGGATTTAAAGGTAAATATTGTGCTAAATTATCACCATCACCAGCAGTTTTAGCATCCAATTGTGGGATTTAAAGACTCAAGAAATAAATACTGCTTTTAATATGTATGCTGTTTTAGCATCCAATTGTGGGATTTAAAGTCGCTTGCAGTCGTTTCTTTCGCAGCGCTTGCTTTAGCGGTTTTAGCATCCAATTGTGGGATTTAAAGTTCAAATTATAAGAATCATAAAATTCTTTATATGTAGTTTTAGCATCCAATTGTGGGATTTAAAGCACGAATACAACAAATCAGAACGACTTATAACACTCGGTTTTAGCATCCAATTGTGGGATTTAAAGTTTTTTAAAAAATTCCCACTCTGCAAAGTCAAATGTGTTTTAGCATCCAATTGTGGGATTTAAAGAGCCTAAAATTTTGTGCGTAAAGATAGTTGTAGCCGGTTTTAGCATCCAATTGTGGGATTTAAAGATATAAAGGAGTATAAATATGTCAATTTCTAAAGTTGTTTTAGCATCCAATTGTGGGATTTAAAGAAATATGTTTATATGAGAAATTTTAAAGTAAAGCATGTTTTAGCATCCAATTGTGGGATTTAAAGTGTACCCGTCTACGTTTTCCTCGTAGCGCTTCAAAAGTTTTAGCATCCAATTGTGGGATTTAAAGTCTCTGTTTTCATCTGTCTATTCCTTCTTTTTCTTTGTTTTAGCATCCAATTGTGGGATTTAAAGAGCGGTGCGAGCGGCGGAGTGATTAATGCAGTAAACAGTTTTAGCATCCAATTGTGGGATTTAAAGCCGAGTATTATTCCCAATTCTGCAGCCACGATATGACGTTTTAGCATCCAATTGTGGGATTTAAAGCACATAACGATGAGCGGTAGAGTTTTGTATGATTTTGGTTTTAGCATCCAATTGTGGGATTTAAAGGACAGCTTTTTTCGAAACTTTTCGGATAGACTTGGGTTTTAGCATCCAATTGTGGGATTTAAAGGCTGCGATTGCTGTAAAAGACGCAAGCGGTGCAAGGTTTTAGCATCCAATTGTGGGATTTAAAGTGCTCATCGCTATTTGCCGCACATGCCCCCAAAAATGGTTTTAGCATCCAATTGTGGGATTTAAAGTTTTTATTCCCGCCGAGCTGTGCTTTAAAAACACCCAGTTTTAGCATCCAATTGTGGGATTTAAAGTGTCTCTGTCGTGATTGTACAAAACCACCCCGCCCGTTTTAGCATCCAATTGTGGGATTTAAAGATCCTCTGCGCCGTCTCGGGGGCTATGTATTGTATCGTTTTAGCATCCAATTGTGGGATTTAAAGTATCAACGTTTTTATAGGCGCTTTTAATGCGGTTGGGTTTTAGCATCCAATTGTGGGATTTAAAGCTATCTCGACATTACCTTTTTCGAAATCTTTTTTAGTTTTAGCATCCAATTGTGGGATTTAAAGGCATATCAGTGTGTAAATCGCGTAATTGCAAACGTTGTTTTAGCATCCAATTGTGGGATTTAAAGTCTCTGTGATACAACAACTGATATTTCAATTGATTTGGTTTTAGCATCCAATTGTGGGATTTAAAGTTTTTATTCCCGCCGAGCTGTGCTTTAAAAACACCCAGGTTTTAGCATCCAATTGTGGGATTTAAAGACACTCCACCCATCCCTTATGCCTCTCTGGGTCGTATGTTTTAGCATCCAATTGTGGGATTTAAAGTTACTTTTAGTAAACAAATGTCTTGCATTCGACATAGTTTTAGCATCCAATTGTGGGATTTAAAGTCTTTATCTTTACTTATTTTATCACAAGAAAAACCAGTTTTAGCATCCAATTGTGGGATTTAAAGTCCAAATACACATTTTTGTATTCACCGTCTGCAATAGTTTTAGCATCCAATTGTGGGATTTAAAGTCTGGTAAATTTTCTATTTTTTGTATCTTATTATCAAGTTTTAGCATCCAATTGTGGGATTTAAAGGAAAATATAGACAAAAATAAAATAAATAACTCTTCAGTTTTAGCATCCAATTGTGGGATTTAAAGGTAATTCTTCTGTAAAATATGACAAATCATATACTTGTTTTAGCATCCAATTGTGGGATTTAAAGTTATTTTTTTTATAACATTCAACATTGTAATAAAATGTTTTAGCATCCAATTGTGGGATTTAAAGATATCGAAGTCGTTTTTTTGCTTAAATTTTGCTTCGGTTTTAGCATCCAATTGTGGGATTTAAAGCCAGAAATATCAAAAACATTATCAAAATCAGTTGTAGTTTTAGCATCCAATTGTGGGATTTAAAGAATTTATTTGTTTATATTGATGATAATAATTATCTTGTTTTAGCATCCAATTGTGGGATTTAAAGTCAATATAATAATAAATTTTAAAAGTATTTTCTTTAGTTTTAGCATCCAATTGTGGGATTTAAAGGCGTTTGTTGTCAAGGAGGCGGGCGGCGGCGTGGATGTTTTAGCATCCAATTGTGGGATTTAAAGCAACTCGAGCACTTGAAAGAGTCAGGTGCTCTCGAAGTTTTAGCATCCAATTGTGGGATTTAAAGTTTATTATTAGAAGACTAAATATTAGTTTTGATACAGTTTTAGCATCCAATTGTGGGATTTAAAGTAATATCCTCCATAAAAAAAATTATATTCTATCAAGTTTTAGCATCCAATTGTGGGATTTAAAGGAAGGGTTAAAAGAATTATATATTTCTAATAATAATAGTTTTAGCATCCAATTGTGGGATTTAAAGTTTTTTAAAAAATTCCCACTCTGCAAAGTCAAATGTGTTTTAGCATCCAATTGTGGGATTTAAAGGCACCAGCACCGCCGATTAAAAGGCAGTAGCGGGCCGGTTTTAGCATCCAATTGTGGGATTTAAAGGAAAGATTATACATATACAAAATATATAAATATAATTGGTTTTAGCATCCAATTGTGGGATTTAAAGTTTGCTTCTTTAACATAAAAACCATAAACTTTCCTTGTTTTAGCATCCAATTGTGGGATTTAAAGCAGCTTTGAACATTTTTTTAGTTTCTCGTATGTTTTGTTTTAGCATCCAATTGTGGGATTTAAAGACATCAGAAGGAGTTGTAGATTCATAAAAATATTTCGTTTTAGCATCCAATTGTGGGATTTAAAGACTGTTAATTCAAAATTATTTAGTAGTAGTAATGATGTTTTAGCATCCAATTGTGGGATTTAAAGGGTTGCAGGTTACAAATGCGGCCTCGAACGGATGGCGTTTTAGCATCCAATTGTGGGATTTAAAGATACCCAACTATCTCGTTTTTCTGCATATATTTATAGTTTTAGCATCCAATTGTGGGATTTAAAGCGCAAACGACTGGCGGGATTTTTGATGGGCTGATGGGTTTTAGCATCCAATTGTGGGATTTAAAGGCAGAGTTTGCGGACTTTTTGGCTGCGATGGGCGGGTTTTAGCATCCAATTGTGGGATTTAAAGTATTATCCTCCTTTTCGTTTTTATATTTCAAAATCGGTTTTAGCATCCAATTGTGGGATTTAAAGGGTTGCAGGTTACAAATGCGGCCTCGAACGGATGGCGTTTTAGCATCCAATTGTGGGATTTAAAGTACAGCGAGCGCTACGGGCTTTAAATGGCATTTTCTGTTTTAGCATCCAATTGTGGGATTTAAAGGCTGGCAAGAGCAAGCTTGACGGGCGAGAGGAGGAGGTTTTAGCATCCAATTGTGGGATTTAAAGATAAGACATACTGTCCTCCTTTTAGATTTTTTTTATAGTTTTAGCATCCAATTGTGGGATTTAAAGTCAAAATAATTAAATCCAAAAGAAAAATTATTATTTGGTTTTAGCATCCAATTGTGGGATTTAAAGGCATGTTTTGCAAATCTTGTGCTATTCCTAAAAGCTGTTTTAGCATCCAATTGTGGGATTTAAAGTATTTATAAGTCTTTGTCTTGTAAGGAATTACACCGGTTTTAGCATCCAATTGTGGGATTTAAAGCTTTACTTTTTTCTTGCGTAACGACTTTTTCTATCGGTTTTAGCATCCAATTGTGGGATTTAAAGTGCGTTCCGTTCATTTTCCGTGTATGCTCGCGGCCGGGTTTTAGCATCCAATTGTGGGATTTAAAGCCTCTATAGGTTGGGGTAGTTCACATTATTTTTAGGTTTTAGCATCCAATTGTGGGATTTAAAGTGATTTATTTGTTTGTGAACGGTGCGGTTGCGCTCGAGTTTTAGCATCCAATTGTGGGATTTAAAGTGACCACGAAGCCACCACCTCTATAGGTTGGGGTAGGTTTTAGCATCCAATTGTGGGATTTAAAGTATCAACGTTTTTATAGGCGCTTTTAATGCAGTTGGGTTTTAGCATCCAATTGTGGGATTTAAAGGTAATCGATAACACAACGAACGAGGAGTATGAAATTGGTTTTAGCATCCAATTGTGGGATTTAAAGTCATAAGAAAAATGCTTTTTAATCGCTGGTTTCTTAGTTTTAGCATCCAATTGTGGGATTTAAAGACTTTATTATAATCATAATCAAAATATCTATAATTTGTTTTAGCATCCAATTGTGGGATTTAAAGCGAAATGTCTAACATAAGAGTTGACTTTCCAACACCGTTTTAGCATCCAATTGTGGGATTTAAAGTAAGTATTAACATTTAAATTATCACCATATTCATAAGTTTTAGCATCCAATTGTGGGATTTAAAGCTATAGAATTATCGGGAAAACCCTTAAAATACTTGCGTTTTAGCATCCAATTGTGGGATTTAAAGGTCGTTTGCGTGGAAAATTGCGGGCTCGAGGTCAAGTTTTAGCATCCAATTGTGGGATTTAAAGCGCGCATTGAAGGAAAATTGTCTACAATCTCTTGCTGTTTTAGCATCCAATTGTGGGATTTAAAGCTGGAATTTTTTGATAGCATCGAAGATAAAAAACAAGTTTTAGCATCCAATTGTGGGATTTAAAGGTGATCGTTTCTTTTGCAGAGACGCTCGCTGAAACGTTTTAGCATCCAATTGTGGGATTTAAAGCGCGCATTGAAGGAAAATTGTCTACAATCTCTTGCTGTTTTAGCATCCAATTGTGGGATTTAAAGGGCATGCTGATCCTAAACTACGACCACACCCTGTGGGTTTTAGCATCCAATTGTGGGATTTAAAGACGGGCGGCTGCTTGGGGTAACTTTAGCAAACGGGAGTTTTAGCATCCAATTGTGGGATTTAAAGGTCCATCAGCCCATCAAAAATCCCGCCAGTCGTTTGGTTTTAGCATCCAATTGTGGGATTTAAAGTAAAAAACATTTTCTACCCCCTTTTTTTTAGTTTTTGTTTTAGCATCCAATTGTGGGATTTAAAGATTTGCAAACTCTAAAACTTTGTATTTAAATTTCTGTTTTAGCATCCAATTGTGGGATTTAAAGCGCAAGCTCGTCTATAATATCCTGCGCTTCGTACATGTTTTAGCATCCAATTGTGGGATTTAAAGCTGGAATTTTTTGATAGCATCGAAGATAAAAAACAAAGTTTTAGCATCCAATTGTGGGATTTAAAGATACGCATATCGGAAACAGGGCGGCCGGGGAGGAGGAGTTTTAGCATCCAATTGTGGGATTTAAAGTCTTGTCTCACCCCCACGAGGGCGGTCGGATTCGTAAGTTTTAGCATCCAATTGTGGGATTTAAAGTCTTGTCTCACCCCCACGAGGGCGGTCGGATTCGTAAGTTTTAGCATCCAATTGTGGGATTTAAAGCATCCCGCTCTTGTTTTTTTCATTCACATATTCTACGTTTTAGCATCCAATTGTGGGATTTAAAGGAGTATTACGTTTGCAAGATGTCGTGTAATCGATTAGTTTTAGCATCCAATTGTGGGATTTAAAGGGCTGTTGCGCTTTCGAGTATAACCCGCACGAGCGCGTTTTAGCATCCAATTGTGGGATTTAAAGAGCGCAAAAACACGTTCTAAATCACGGCAAGGCCGAGTTTTAGCATCCAATTGTGGGATTTAAAGGATCGATTAAAGAAATTTTTGAGATACTTGAAACCTTGTTTTAGCATCCAATTGTGGGATTTAAAGCGTGCGCTGTGGTATTCGTTTCGTATGCCTGCAGTGTTTTAGCATCCAATTGTGGGATTTAAAGGTTTACACCTGCCGACTCGGGGTCGGGGAAGAGTTTGTTTTAGCATCCAATTGTGGGATTTAAAGACCTTGCTGCTTTGTCGCTTTTGTCGAGCGAGCTTGGTTTTAGCATCCAATTGTGGGATTTAAAGCCGCTTGCAGTCGTTTCTTTCGCAGCGCTTGCTTTAGGTTTTAGCATCCAATTGTGGGATTTAAAGCACGTGCCACATTGGCAAACATGGGAGCATTTTTAAAGTTTTAGCATCCAATTGTGGGATTTAAAGAACGGAGGTAAAAAATGGAATGGAAAAAGAAAACGTGTTTTAGCATCCAATTGTGGGATTTAAAGGCATTATCTTCGAATACAATTTGTTCCAGCGAATCCGTTTTAGCATCCAATTGTGGGATTTAAAGGTTGAAATTGCTTGTTTTTGAGTAACACTTAAATAAGTTTTAGCATCCAATTGTGGGATTTAAAGTCTTTTTCTTTTTTTAGTTACTACATCATCTGCTGGTTTTAGCATCCAATTGTGGGATTTAAAGGTAGCGAGCGTGAACGGTTTGGATAAGCTTGCGGACGGTTTTAGCATCCAATTGTGGGATTTAAAGTGAAACGTGTTTGAATAAGAAAGCGAATTATGAAGTTGTTTTAGCATCCAATTGTGGGATTTAAAGGGGGGTCACGGAAGCCGCTACAGCGAGCGCCACGGGGTTTTAGCATCCAATTGTGGGATTTAAAGTGCGCAAGGTACATATCCACTGCCCGCCTGGCTGTTGGTTTTAGCATCCAATTGTGGGATTTAAAGAATTCGTTACGTTCGACCTATACAGCACTTCCTCAAGTTTTAGCATCCAATTGTGGGATTTAAAGAGCGGTGCGAGCGGCGGAGTGATTAATGCAGTAAACGTTTTAGCATCCAATTGTGGGATTTAAAGGCGTGCAGGGTTGGAGGGCTGGATAAAAGCGGATGGTTTTAGCATCCAATTGTGGGATTTAAAGATAGATTATTTTATGTAAATTTAAAAGAGGGTGATTGTTTTAGCATCCAATTGTGGGATTTAAAGTCCTTTGTCAAAAATAAATCTTCTGTTTTAGATTTTGTTTTAGCATCCAATTGTGGGATTTAAAGAATCACAACGGAAAAATGGTAATACAAGCGGTGCAGTTTTAGCATCCAATTGTGGGATTTAAAGAATCTAAAAGCATTATTAGAAGGTTCATCTAAAAATGTTTTAGCATCCAATTGTGGGATTTAAAGATCCCAGCTTTTTCGCATGCCAAGTCTATCCGAAAAGTTTTAGCATCCAATTGTGGGATTTAAAGTAAAAACAATTTTTTTCTGTTCTACAAAAATAATTTGTTTTAGCATCCAATTGTGGGATTTAAAGTAAACTTTTTTAATTCATCATCTTCCAATTGACCTTGTTTTAGCATCCAATTGTGGGATTTAAAGTTATTTAAAATATTTTAAAAGATTTATCAGCGAAAGGTTTTAGCATCCAATTGTGGGATTTAAAGGTAATACTAATTATATCATAAAAAAGAATTTATCAATGTTTTAGCATCCAATTGTGGGATTTAAAGTTCAAAACACTTAATACATTATTAAAATACATATCAGTTTTAGCATCCAATTGTGGGATTTAAAGGAATAAAAATTATTTACAATACAAATTTTGCCTAATGGTTTTAGCATCCAATTGTGGGATTTAAAGGCCCCTCTCGTGCAATTTTTAAATTTTCGAGAGCAAGTTTTAGCATCCAATTGTGGGATTTAAAGGCATATCAGTGTGTAAATCGCGTAATTGCAAACGTTGTTTTAGCATCCAATTGTGGGATTTAAAGTTTTTGAAAGTTATAAATCAAAAAAATGTTGGGAAGGGTTTTAGCATCCAATTGTGGGATTTAAAGAATCTAAAAGCATTATTAGAAGGTTCATCTAAAAATGTTTTAGCATCCAATTGTGGGATTTAAAGGCGCTGCGAGACTTAAAGATTACTACATCTGCTGTCGTTTTAGCATCCAATTGTGGGATTTAAAGTTTTTTTGTTATATTAATAATAATGTTTTATTTTACGTTTTAGCATCCAATTGTGGGATTTAAAGCCCACCCCCCGTGTTTTTCCGGGTCGTACTCGGTAGGTTTTAGCATCCAATTGTGGGATTTAAAGGTTCTATGCACCGCAATCGAATTTGCTAAGTTACCAGGTTTTAGCATCCAATTGTGGGATTTAAAGGATCAGGTGCACGTTGACCAGCTGTACACTTATATGGTTTTAGCATCCAATTGTGGGATTTAAAGTTTTCATTTTCCTCTCTTCCTTTTTGTAGTTTGCATTGTTTTAGCATCCAATTGTGGGATTTAAAGCGCAATTATTAAATCTTTTTCACTCAAGCGCTTTGTGTTTTAGCATCCAATTGTGGGATTTAAAGAACACTTGTGAGTATTTTTGCAAACTGCTCAAGAGGTTTTAGCATCCAATTGTGGGATTTAAAGAATTGTTGCAGAGTGAACAGATGTACGAAGCGCAGGGTTTTAGCATCCAATTGTGGGATTTAAAGGAGGAATTTTCAGAGGGGATTAAAAAAAGAGTAGAGGGTTTTAGCATCCAATTGTGGGATTTAAAGGTGGTAGAAAGCAGATGGTGAGGGGTTTTAGATTCAGGTTTTAGCATCCAATTGTGGGATTTAAAGAAAATATCGTAGTCTCTCTTTTCCCCTAAAGTTTTTAGTTTTAGCATCCAATTGTGGGATTTAAAGAAACTTGTCCACTGTGTAGAATTCGTCAAACCCTGCCGTTTTAGCATCCAATTGTGGGATTTAAAGGCAGTTGCTATGTTTGCTGTAACGTTTGTAAGGTTTGTTTTAGCATCCAATTGTGGGATTTAAAGCAACTCGAGCACTTAAAAGAAAGCGGCGCACTGGAGGGTTTTAGCATCCAATTGTGGGATTTAAAGGCGAAGTCGCTTGAGATTGCACTAAAAGAAAACGCAGGTTTTAGCATCCAATTGTGGGATTTAAAGTCGTCGGCGTTCGGGCGGACGGGGACAAATACTTTGGTTTTAGCATCCAATTGTGGGATTTAAAGCGGTAGGTGCGGACGGGCAGCAGGTGGTAAAGCTTAGGTTTTAGCATCCAATTGTGGGATTTAAAGGCTGCCTGATGTTTACGCAGGTATTGGGGGCGAGTGGGTTTTAGCATCCAATTGTGGGATTTAAAGTCGTGGATGCGACGGGGACTACTTACGTGATCGGAAAGTTTTAGCATCCAATTGTGGGATTTAAAGTCGTACTATGTTCTTTTTACGCTTATATTATAAAACGGTTTTAGCATCCAATTGTGGGATTTAAAGTCGGTGTGGCTGTAGCAAAAAGTGTGCAGCTTGCAAGGTTTTAGCATCCAATTGTGGGATTTAAAGTCTATTGACTTTTCTATTTTTTTTATCCTCTCTTCTGTTTTAGCATCCAATTGTGGGATTTAAAGCTTTTAAGGCATCAAACATCTTTCCGATTGCCTTAAGTTTTAGCATCCAATTGTGGGATTTAAAGCTTGACAACTCGTAACAATTTCGTAAATGTTGTTAGTTTTAGCATCCAATTGTGGGATTTAAAGTCCTGCAGTATTATTCCAAGTTCCGCCGCGACAATGGTTTTAGCATCCAATTGTGGGATTTAAAGCGCAATTATCAAATCTTTTTCACTTAGACGTTTTGTGTTTTAGCATCCAATTGTGGGATTTAAAGATGCGACGTTTGAAATCGTGCAGGATGACAACGAAGAGTTTTAGCATCCAATTGTGGGATTTAAAGATCGCTCGCAAAATCGACACACAGTTACTTTTGTCGTTTTAGCATCCAATTGTGGGATTTAAAGATTCTGCAGCAACGAGATGCACAGCATCGATTAAAAGTTTTAGCATCCAATTGTGGGATTTAAAGCAACGAACGAGGAGTATGAAATCGATATCATAAATGGTTTTAGCATCCAATTGTGGGATTTAAAGATCTTGTTAAAAAACGGTGACAAATATGACGGGGTTGTTTTAGCATCCAATTGTGGGATTTAAAGGTAAAAAAACCGCCACAAAAAATTGCAATTGCTATAGTTTTAGCATCCAATTGTGGGATTTAAAGGCTTAATGAGGCCACTGCAAAGCTTTCTTTAGATGGGTTTTAGCATCCAATTGTGGGATTTAAAGTGTTCGACTGGTGAGGTTGGTAAAATCTATTATATTGGTTTTAGCATCCAATTGTGGGATTTAAAGAAAGACCAGGATGTGGCAAGTAACGGGCTTACCATTGTTTTAGCATCCAATTGTGGGATTTAAAGAACATACTGTTAGCCCTGATGATATTGTAAAGCTTAGTTTTAGCATCCAATTGTGGGATTTAAAGTGTTCGTATGCGTATTTTTATGTTTGTATCGATATTGTTTTAGCATCCAATTGTGGGATTTAAAGTCAAAAATTGCACCAGTCGCCTGTGTTGCGAATTGTGTTTTAGCATCCAATTGTGGGATTTAAAGGCTTTGTTTGTTCCTGCTGTGCAATTTTTTCTACAAGTTTTAGCATCCAATTGTGGGATTTAAAGCGACACGCCCTGGTGGACAATCGAGGCGGACATTAAGTTTTAGCATCCAATTGTGGGATTTAAAGCGCGAGCTTACTCAAGCACAAAAAAGTTATCTTATCTGTTTTAGCATCCAATTGTGGGATTTAAAGATCCTTCCAACCGTTAACACAAGACCCGACCTACACGTTTTAGCATCCAATTGTGGGATTTAAAGCCACGACAGAATGCTCGAGCGGCACGACGTCAAGTAGTTTTAGCATCCAATTGTGGGATTTAAAGCATCCCGCTCTTGTTTTTTTCATTAACATATTCTACAGTTTTAGCATCCAATTGTGGGATTTAAAGGCGTGGTTCGTGCATTTTGACATTACAGCTGAAGTGGTTTTAGCATCCAATTGTGGGATTTAAAGAAAAGCGGCGATGCGACAATTGTAGTTCTTAACAAGAGTTTTAGCATCCAATTGTGGGATTTAAAGTATTTTAACTATTTTAGAAAAGCTGCAACAGGATTTGTTTTAGCATCCAATTGTGGGATTTAAAGGTGGTGAGCCTGAACGGGCTTGATAAACTCGCAGACGTTTTAGCATCCAATTGTGGGATTTAAAGTTCGTAATAGCCTCCCTCTCCGAGTCAAGATAGCTTTGGTTTTAGCATCCAATTGTGGGATTTAAAGGTCGGACAACAAGCCCGCCTGTGTCCTTGTTCGAATGTTTTAGCATCCAATTGTGGGATTTAAAGAATAAATACACATTTTTGTATTCACCATCGGAGATACGTTTTAGCATCCAATTGTGGGATTTAAAGACGCTCTGTCCGTCCTCTCGCATTTTTGCACTCATGTTTTAGCATCCAATTGTGGGATTTAAAGAGCTCGAGAAACGGTACGTAAATTGTGTCTATTGCAAGTTTTAGCATCCAATTGTGGGATTTAAAGACTATGATGAGAAAATTCTCAACGAGATTCAAAAACGTTTTAGCATCCAATTGTGGGATTTAAAGGTTATTTACCAGTGCAACTTGCACTGTTTCGTCTTCGGTTTTAGCATCCAATTGTGGGATTTAAAGGACGGAATTAATGCGTACTATTCTGCATGCTTGCGGGTTTTAGCATCCAATTGTGGGATTTAAAGAAAAGGAGGTATGTATGGAAATTGTTGTGAATGCTGGTTTTAGCATCCAATTGTGGGATTTAAAGTCTGTGCAGCGATGGGTGAAGAATAAAAACAAGTTGGTTTTAGCATCCAATTGTGGGATTTAAAGGGAACCCTGTACGGCGTCGGACAGGCAACCTCGCAAAGTTTTAGCATCCAATTGTGGGATTTAAAGTCATTCGTACTCGCTCGTTTGTTTAATGTTTCGCATGGTTTTAGCATCCAATTGTGGGATTTAAAGACACAGCTTCGACGTCTTGCAGCTCTTCATCGTAACGTTTTAGCATCCAATTGTGGGATTTAAAGGGCAGTGGCGATGCGACAATTGTAGTTGTGAACAAGAGTTTTAGCATCCAATTGTGGGATTTAAAGAACCACGGCGGGCGGCGGGTAATACAAGCGGTACAAAGTTTTAGCATCCAATTGTGGGATTTAAAGGGGCGGAGAAATATAAAAAAAGAACGTTTATGTGGAGTTTTAGCATCCAATTGTGGGATTTAAAGTCGTTGCCTCTTTTGCTACTCGCACGTACGAATATCGTTTTAGCATCCAATTGTGGGATTTAAAGGGGTCGATAAGGTCGAGTCGTGGCTTTGATGCCGAAGTTTTAGCATCCAATTGTGGGATTTAAAGTATGGTTAATAAAATCATCGAGGATGAGGGGTGATGAGTTTTAGCATCCAATTGTGGGATTTAAAGTGTGAACGAGAAAAAATTAATGCGGAGGGCTTGACAGTTTTAGCATCCAATTGTGGGATTTAAAGAGCGGTGCGAGCGGCGGGGTGATTAATGCAGTTAAGTTTTAGCATCCAATTGTGGGATTTAAAGGCCGACTTGGCAATCGTAACAAACACTGCTGGGTATGTTTTAGCATCCAATTGTGGGATTTAAAGCTTGGACCTCATCGAGCCTGAATTTTTAAACGAAATGTTTTAGCATCCAATTGTGGGATTTAAAGTACGTGTTCACAAAAGCAGCTGTACTTGTTAAGTTAGTTTTAGCATCCAATTGTGGGATTTAAAGTTCAAGCTGTATATTAAAAAAACTGGGAGCAGCGACAGTTTTAGCATCCAATTGTGGGATTTAAAGGCATCTTCTCTGCGTTTTGCTCGTGTGCATATGCGCGTTTTAGCATCCAATTGTGGGATTTAAAGCTTCAACAAAGTATTTATCCCCGTCCACCCGCACCCCGTTTTAGCATCCAATTGTGGGATTTAAAGCTCCTTGTTTTTTTAAATTTCGATTATCCGAGCCGGTTTTAGCATCCAATTGTGGGATTTAAAGGTATATCCGATAGTGAATACAAAAATGTGTATTTATGTTTTAGCATCCAATTGTGGGATTTAAAGTCGTGTCGTTGTTGCTGCGGCGGCCGTTTCGGCTGCGTTTTAGCATCCAATTGTGGGATTTAAAGGTTCTGGAAATTGACTTGAACACTGAAATTGTAACAGGTTTTAGCATCCAATTGTGGGATTTAAAGGTCGAGCCCTCGCATGAGTCCGTGCTCGTCACTGTAGTTTTAGCATCCAATTGTGGGATTTAAAGCGGACTTTCCAGCACCAGCGCCACCGAGGAGCAGGCGTTTTAGCATCCAATTGTGGGATTTAAAGCGTGTGGGGTTGCTTTAAAGCGACAATGAAACGATGGTTTTAGCATCCAATTGTGGGATTTAAAGACTGTCTTCTGCATATTTTTTCGCTCCGTATGCCAAGTTTTAGCATCCAATTGTGGGATTTAAAGTAGACCAGGACACGGAGAAATTCAAGTACGCTATTTGTTTTAGCATCCAATTGTGGGATTTAAAGTGCTCCCCGAGGCGGTCGAACCCGTTTCGAACTTGAGTTTTAGCATCCAATTGTGGGATTTAAAGTGACCCCCTACCGTGTGTGTTACACATCCCCCCCTTGTTTTAGCATCCAATTGTGGGATTTAAAGTGCACTTTTTTTGCCTGCATTGCTTCCCGTGTTCGTGTTTTAGCATCCAATTGTGGGATTTAAAGTGACGCTTCCTGCCGAGGCGGCTTTTAGGTTTTATCAGTTTTAGCATCCAATTGTGGGATTTAAAGAGGCCGTACAGACCAGCCTTTTTAACATGTTTTTATAGTTTTAGCATCCAATTGTGGGATTTAAAGTTGCCTCGCCCAAAATCGGAATTTTCACCGTCGTGGCTGGTTTTAGCATCCAATTGTGGGATTTAAAGGGTTGTTGGACGGAAGAGGGGATTACGTAAAAAGACGTTTTAGCATCCAATTGTGGGATTTAAAGACCGTTAACACAAGACCCATTTTACACCTGCCGACGTTTTAGCATCCAATTGTGGGATTTAAAGATATCGAAATCGTTTTTTTGTTTAAATTTTGCTTCGTGTTTTAGCATCCAATTGTGGGATTTAAAGTTTATCGTGTAGCCCTTCCGCTTTTTTGTAAAGCGTGTTTTAGCATCCAATTGTGGGATTTAAAGCTTGCAACCCACGCACTGCCGCCCGTGCCGCCGTTTCGTTTTAGCATCCAATTGTGGGATTTAAAGAAAGAACAAAAAACAACAATAAAAGCAGTCGACACGGTTTTAGCATCCAATTGTGGGATTTAAAGTGCACGGGCGGAAACAATAGCACGAACGGAAATAAAGTTTTAGCATCCAATTGTGGGATTTAAAGAACCTCGCAGGGGACAACCTTGTCCGTTTCCTGCATTGTTTTAGCATCCAATTGTGGGATTTAAAGAGGCAGCTTTTAGGTTTTATCATACGAGCGTGAAGGGTTTTAGCATCCAATTGTGGGATTTAAAGGTTTTTTAAAACTTGTTGTGCATTGTTTCTGTTTTTGTTTTAGCATCCAATTGTGGGATTTAAAGTGCAAAAGCGGGGCGTGAGAGTTTGTATTTTAAAGGTTTTAGCATCCAATTGTGGGATTTAAAGACTTTGTGCCCCTGCTTTGCTAAACTTTCAGCTTCAGTTTTAGCATCCAATTGTGGGATTTAAAGTATCGCATAGACAGATGGGGGCGGCTGGTGGCAAAAGTTTTAGCATCCAATTGTGGGATTTAAAGATCTCGTACCTGCTCGAGCAGGCAACGCAGGGGCTGGGTTTTAGCATCCAATTGTGGGATTTAAAGGCTAAACGCTTGTAACGCCGAAATTTGCTTGTTTTTGTTTTAGCATCCAATTGTGGGATTTAAAGTTGTCCCGCCCGATGTACACAAGCCGTCCAGTCTTTGTTTTAGCATCCAATTGTGGGATTTAAAGCTCGAGCGATTTTGCTCGAAGGAACTCTTAGCAGAAGTTTTAGCATCCAATTGTGGGATTTAAAGCGACATCTTGTAATTCCTCCTCGTATCCGTATATGAGTTTTAGCATCCAATTGTGGGATTTAAAGCAAAGCACACAGACGTACCGCTTGCCTGTTGTTTTTGTTTTAGCATCCAATTGTGGGATTTAAAGAATTCCGCCCAGCAACGTACAAATTACCCGCACTTGGTTTTAGCATCCAATTGTGGGATTTAAAGGAAAAGTTAAAATCGATACACTCTATTGTGTCTGTTGTTTTAGCATCCAATTGTGGGATTTAAAGTTTTTTATGCAACAATGCTACCCTCCATCTTGTTCAGTTTTAGCATCCAATTGTGGGATTTAAAGAATCTCCCAAATCTCCCTAATCGACCTACTCAAGCGGGTTTTAGCATCCAATTGTGGGATTTAAAGTTTCCACCGTTTCCCCCTTGTAGCCTTGTTTCCACCGTTTTAGCATCCAATTGTGGGATTTAAAGCTAAGTTCGCTACATCGAAATTGTTCGTTTTTGTATGTTTTAGCATCCAATTGTGGGATTTAAAGCGCGATTATTAAATCTTTTTCGCTAAGTCGTTTTGTGTTTTAGCATCCAATTGTGGGATTTAAAGGAAGCTGCATAATTCTTGTTCACAACTACAATTGTAGGTTTTAGCATCCAATTGTGGGATTTAAAGTGTTCGGGGCGGTGTGGCTGCAATTTGCGTTAACGAGTTTTAGCATCCAATTGTGGGATTTAAAGTGGCAGCGGCGGGCGAAACTGTTAACTGCAGATGTGGTTTTAGCATCCAATTGTGGGATTTAAAGGGCTTTTGGAGCAGGCGCAAACAGCAGATGTGACGTGTTTTAGCATCCAATTGTGGGATTTAAAGGAAGCTTTTGCAAAAATTGCACGGCTGTGGATAGAAGTTTTAGCATCCAATTGTGGGATTTAAAGTCATTTCAATGTTTTACATGATTATGCTTCCTTCACGTTTTAGCATCCAATTGTGGGATTTAAAGTATACCACTTCATAAAGTGCTTGTCGATTCAAACACGGTTTTAGCATCCAATTGTGGGATTTAAAGGCTCGAACACATCAAGCCAAATTTCGAGCGCAATCTGTTTTAGCATCCAATTGTGGGATTTAAAGGCATGATTTCAAACCCCATGAACTCCTTGAACATTTGTTTTAGCATCCAATTGTGGGATTTAAAGAATCCAAATCGGAAACTTTAAAAATGCTCCCGTGCTGTTTTAGCATCCAATTGTGGGATTTAAAGTTGATGGTGCGCAGGAAAATGTATCATATCTTCGACGGTTTTAGCATCCAATTGTGGGATTTAAAGGACAAAGAAATTCGAGCGTTTAAAACAGCATTTCTTGTTTTAGCATCCAATTGTGGGATTTAAAGGTACCTTTACGGGCAAAGTACCGTGGAGGCACAGCTGTTTTAGCATCCAATTGTGGGATTTAAAGCCACTCCGTCCATATGTATTTTTCCGCCAAGTTCGCGTTTTAGCATCCAATTGTGGGATTTAAAGCAATTATAAGGGACGGGCGAACTGTTTTTTGGTTTAGTTTTAGCATCCAATTGTGGGATTTAAAGACTATGTGAGCATAACAGCAGAGATTTATAAATCATGTTTTAGCATCCAATTGTGGGATTTAAAGAGACTGCGCAGAGGATAGGAAATAAGTTAACTGAATGTTTTAGCATCCAATTGTGGGATTTAAAGAAAATGATGATTCTGCGACTTCCAGCCCGTTGTACGGTTTTAGCATCCAATTGTGGGATTTAAAGTGTCGGGGACGGCATCGACAAGGTCGTCGGGTTTTAGTTTTAGCATCCAATTGTGGGATTTAAAGAACAAACGAGCGAGTGCGAATGAAGGAAAATGCGAGGTTTTAGCATCCAATTGTGGGATTTAAAGTTCAAGATACTCGCCGCCTAAAATCGCATAGTCCCAGTTTTAGCATCCAATTGTGGGATTTAAAGTAGTAGTTTTTGCACAAGCATGCTTAACATATCCCCGGTTTTAGCATCCAATTGTGGGATTTAAAGTCCCCTTTTAGTCTTTTTTGTTTTTTTAGCAAGGCTGTTTTAGCATCCAATTGTGGGATTTAAAGGGATTTACGTTTTTTTAAAATGTACCTTGCGGACAAGTTTTAGCATCCAATTGTGGGATTTAAAGTTAACGCTGTGGGAGGATTTTTCGAAAGCATTGTGAGTTTTAGCATCCAATTGTGGGATTTAAAGTTGCGTACACGTCAGCGTCGATGTATCGCGATAAGTGTTTTAGCATCCAATTGTGGGATTTAAAGTGTTCACCCTGCCGATCGTCCCTCTCGTGCCCCACCGTTTTAGCATCCAATTGTGGGATTTAAAGGCTGATTTGACTGTGCTTGTAAATCCTGGCTATGCAGTTTTAGCATCCAATTGTGGGATTTAAAGTTTTTGAACATCGTCGAGAATTTTTTGATCATAGTCGTTTTAGCATCCAATTGTGGGATTTAAAGACGGATTGGGGACGGAATTTCCTTCGTGTTTGATACGTTTTAGCATCCAATTGTGGGATTTAAAGTATACAATTCTTAAACATTCAATATTTTTGTTAGAAGTTTTAGCATCCAATTGTGGGATTTAAAGGTAAAAGAATTACTAACGAATCGTGTGCGCAAGGGTGTTTTAGCATCCAATTGTGGGATTTAAAGTACGAAAAAAAAGAAAAAAAACACCAATGAAAATGAGTTTTAGCATCCAATTGTGGGATTTAAAGGCGGGCTAAAACTCGCAACAGAACGGGGGCTGTAAAGTTTTAGCATCCAATTGTGGGATTTAAAGGCGTGATCTCGAGCGACTTTGCAGGAAATTCGACGTGTTTTAGCATCCAATTGTGGGATTTAAAGTACGTAAAGTGCAAAATTGATAAAAATCGCAACAATGGTTTTAGCATCCAATTGTGGGATTTAAAGCCCGCACGCCCACCAGGGCGGTTGGATTTGTGAAGCGTTTTAGCATCCAATTGTGGGATTTAAAGTTTGAATGTCTTGCTTGTCATTCAAAAAGAGATTTTGGTTTTAGCATCCAATTGTGGGATTTAAAGTGTTTTTATTCCTCCTCTTTCGTAATTTTTGTTAACGTTTTAGCATCCAATTGTGGGATTTAAAGGCACAAAAACCCCGCTTAGATTTAATCGAGCCGCAAGTTTTAGCATCCAATTGTGGGATTTAAAGCTCTTCCTGCGCTGCGAGATTTAAAGACAACTACATGTTTTAGCATCCAATTGTGGGATTTAAAGAAATTTTTCCCCGCAATGTACAACTTGCCAGCACTCGTTTTAGCATCCAATTGTGGGATTTAAAGTTATACGCAAGCGGTATCTGCATCGTCCGCCTCGCCGTTTTAGCATCCAATTGTGGGATTTAAAGGTACGTATTTCTTTTTCACTTTTCCTTCCTCGTTTTGTTTTAGCATCCAATTGTGGGATTTAAAGATGACATATCACATGAAGCATTAGTTCTCGATGTTGGTTTTAGCATCCAATTGTGGGATTTAAAGCTTGTGGAGCGACTCAATCGTGACAATTCGGGCACTAGTTTTAGCATCCAATTGTGGGATTTAAAGAACGAGGTAACGGTAAAGCTATACAAGCCCAGGGAGTTTTAGCATCCAATTGTGGGATTTAAAGTTCGCATTTATTTGTATCGAGCACCGTTACGTAATGGTTTTAGCATCCAATTGTGGGATTTAAAGAACGAATCGTCAATTGTGCATTTTGCACATCACGCAGTTTTAGCATCCAATTGTGGGATTTAAAGTATCCGATAAGCTTTTGAGTAAGCTCCTTATCTTTGGTTTTAGCATCCAATTGTGGGATTTAAAGATACTGCTGTATTAACTGCATTAATCACCCCGCCGCGTTTTAGCATCCAATTGTGGGATTTAAAGTGATGTTGACAAAAAAGGTAGATACATATCACTCTGGTTTTAGCATCCAATTGTGGGATTTAAAGGTGCAGAGTATTGATGATGTTGATAATTTGCTGCTTGTTTTAGCATCCAATTGTGGGATTTAAAGTCTTTGCTAATTTGAAATTCGTACTTTTCAAAATTCGTTTTAGCATCCAATTGTGGGATTTAAAGTTTCGTACTCACTTACTACGAAATTTCTTTTCAATCGTTTTAGCATCCAATTGTGGGATTTAAAGGGGTTTTTGACGTGTATTTATAGCATTTTTCGTGCAAGTTTTAGCATCCAATTGTGGGATTTAAAGTCGGACACGTATGCGGGCGGGTTTCGGGATTGGTTGGTTTTAGCATCCAATTGTGGGATTTAAAGGATGCTATTCTTTATGATGTTCAAGTGGCAACAAAAAAATTAACAATTGTTGGAAAAATTAAAATTGGAAGGATTTATGTAAAAAAAGTAAATGAAGAAATAATTGTATTTGTTACAAATTATACTTCTAAATATCCAAGATATACAGGTTGGACTTTGTATAAAACAGAAAAAATACAAGGAGAAATAGTATACACAAAAAAGGAATAAAAACGGTTTTACGGCTATCGGTTTTTGCTCCGATAGCCGGATGCTCGGCAGGTGCGAAGATAAGCAAAATGCTCCTGTCCAGCTAATATTATTATCGCACAAAACTTGAAAAAAGTCAAGTAAAAATAGAAAAATAAAAGGAGGAAAGATGAAAGCAAAAGATCTTTTAGATGGATGGGTAGAAGTTTTTAAAGCAGGGAAACATATTGATTCAGGTGGAAAGATGCATGAATTTACAAAAGAAGATGTAAAACAGCGTTTTAGCATCCAATTGTGGGATTTAAAGTTTCTAACATGGTAAGTGAAACAATGCAATACATAGGTTTTAGCATCCAATTGTGGGATTTAAAGAACTTCTTGCCCTGCATGCGTTTAGCCGTCAAGGCTGTTTTAGCATCCAATTGTGGGATTTAAAGCAAAAATTCCGCCGGTTGCCTGCGTTGCGAACTGCGGGTTTTAGCATCCAATTGTGGGATTTAAAGACCGTGTGGGCGGTTGTTAGTCTTGCGGCTGCGATAGTTTTAGCATCCAATTGTGGGATTTAAAGTGACCCCCTGCCTCGTGTATCACACATCCCCCCCCTGTTTTAGCATCCAATTGTGGGATTTAAAGGTCATTTTCCCTGTAACCGATAACATGACAAACGAGTTTTAGCATCCAATTGTGGGATTTAAAGCGCTTTACAGGATGGTCACTTTATTCAAAGAATGAACAAAAAGGAGTAATAGTATATAAGAAAAAAGAATAAAGACGGCTTTGCGCCTACCCCCCTTTCGGGTGATAGGCGGGGAGCGTGAAGAATATCTTCACGTTCATATATATTATCGCACAAAACTTGAAAAAAGTCAAGTAAAAATAAGAAAAAAAAATAAAAGGAGGAGATATGGCAAAAAATCTTTTAGATGGATGGATAGAAGTTTTTAAAGCAGGGAAACATATTGATTCAGGTGGTTTTAGCATCCAATTGTGGGATTTAAAGGTCCCTAAAGCCGCCAGGGTACGTGTCCGAAAGATTGTTTTAGCATCCAATTGTGGGATTTAAAGAGAAAATTGAGAGCAAGGCCCTGACGGGGCGGCTTGGTTTTAGCATCCAATTGTGGGATTTAAAGTGTTGCCCGAGGCGGTCGAGCCTGTCGCGAGTTTGAAGTTTTAGCATCCAATTGTGGGATTTAAAGAGAATGCTTTTAGATATTTCTGCATTACAGAACTCAGTTTTAGCATCCAATTGTGGGATTTAAAGTTAACACAAAGCCCGGTTTATATTTGCCGGCTTGGTGTTTTAGCATCCAATTGTGGGATTTAAAGTCCCTGCGTCGTCTGCGATTTCCTGCATTTTCTCTGCGTTTTAGCATCCAATTGTGGGATTTAAAGTTAAGCGCAGCTATAACATAACTTGCAATGTTACTAGTTTTAGCATCCAATTGTGGGATTTAAAGCCGGCTGAATTCAATGCGTTTTTACAAGCGGTCGGGTTTTAGCATCCAATTGTGGGATTTAAAGATGAGATTTAAGTTAAGTTTTAGTTTCTATTTATAACAACAATATTTTCCCTGCCATTTACTTCTTTTTATACAGAGCAATATCACATCTAAACCTTTCAAAGTTCAAGGTTTTTATTTCTAGAAAACTATCTTCAGTAGGCATAGACCTTTTCTTATTACTTTTATCTACTTTAAAATACTTAAGCAAGGTATAATTTTCATCTATAAATTTAGTTTCATTTTCGCTTAATGGACGATTGTAATACACAATGAGATAATCAGGAATTTGGTTTGAATTTATTTCTATTTGCCTGTTTTTAATTTTTGTTACCTTTGCATAACTACAGTCTCCAAAATGTCCTACTGTAGATTCAGGAGAAATATTTTTGTTTATAAATTCCCCAACTATAAGGGAATTGTTCTTTTTAAACATAAGAATGTCTATATCAATATCATAAATTAGATTGGGAAGTATGATTAATATGGTTAAAAATGAGGTTAAAAATTTATTTTTTTGCCTTAAAAAATTGCTCCAGATAAAGGCTGCACTTATTACAAAAAATGGTATTACAAAAGCTGCATATCTCGCATAATGTCTTGGAACATTTCCAAGTAAAATAAAAAACAAAAAAGGAAATGTATAAAAAATTAAAGCTTTTTTTGTGTCCTCTTTAAATAAAAAATAAGCTCCTATTATACCAATGAAAAATAACGTAATCCCTGTACCTAAAGTGAGAGAATTGAAAAGATGAAATTTCCAACCATCAAGCAACTTGAAAATCAGGTTTTGATAATGCTTTCCTCCAACTGTTGCTTCATACATAAAGGATAAGAATACTTCTTTAGGTTTCCATATTAACAGGGGATTAAATATTAAAATGAAAGTAAAAGTGATGAAGAAACTTAATATCAACTTTTTATTAAAGATAATTTCAAAAAATTTTTTGTTTTCTCTCTTTTCAGCAAAAAAATGAGCCAGAAATAGGGGTAATAAAAGAATTATGTTATTAAACTTTATTGCAGAAGATAGGGCAATAAATATACTTGGATATATATAGTTAGGTATTTTTGATGAATGATAAATTTTCAATATAAAATATGTAGAAGCTATAACTGTAAAAATTATCAAAGTATCAGCTTTTGCAATATGACTAAGCCATACATCCATGTAAGTAACAGCATAAAAAAGGCCAGAAAGATATCCAGTTAATTTATTTTTAAGTAGAGTTCCAATTTTCATAATGAAAAAAACAGAAAGTAATGAACATAAAATTGAAAAAAATCGACTGATGAGTAAAGCTTCATGAGGATTAATCAACCAATATCCCATTGAAAAAATCTTTCCAGAAAGCATTCCCAAAATTGTAAAGAAAGCATAAAAAGGTGATTGCAAATAACTGTAGGTGCCGAGATGAAAATAAGGATGTGGATTTATATCAGAATTTATAAAAAATCTTATTAAGGCTCTCTCTAAAAGATCCATTTCATCTTGATGAAGGTTTATTTCTGGAAGTCCATTATTTATACCAATAACTCTAACAACAAAAGCAAGCAAAAGAATTCCACTTTTAATTTTTAAATCCCTTAAAAATTCAAGTCTTTTTTCTAAACTTTCTAATCTAAGGTAATATATTCTAAATAATTGTATTGCCAAGGCAATGAAAAACAAAATAAAAATGAGATTTACAATTAAAAAGCTAACATTTGATTTTATAATGTTTAGTATTAAAAGACTAAAAGGAATCCACAAAAAGAGAATTAAAGAAAAGACTATAGAAATTTCTTTTAGCAATTCATTTTGATCAATTTTAAATCTTTGCATTACATAAATTAATATAGCAAGCAAAAATAAAAACAAAGAAACGCCATTCAATATATTTTTAAAGAGATTTAAAAAGAAAAAGAAAGAGGTATTTTCGGGTAAAATTTCATATTTTTCGATTTCTAATTTACCTGTCCCATCATAATATATTTTAAATTCTATATCTGCTCCATTACCATTTATAGCTGTAAAGGAAACTTTTTGTAAATTTCTGGTTGTATCAATCTGACCGCTTGTTAAAGGAACTCTTCCTTTTTTGATTAAAACCTTGAATTTAGCTTTCAAATCTGGCGATGCACTATAATACAACAAAATACTATAAATACCATCAGGTAAATGAACATAAGGACCTGAAGTTATTTCAGTATTTTTCTGCTTACTGTTATCAATATACAAAACTCCATTTCTTACTAAATCACTTGAGGTGGCGAAATCAGAAGGTAATTTTACAATTGGATAACTTAAATTTTTATTTAAAACTAACTTATTATTTAGTGATAGGATTAAAAAAATACTCAAACAGCTTAAAAATAGAACCGAAATATAAACTAAATTTCTTTTTGCCAGCTTAAAAAATTCTGAAAAGGTAAATTTCTTAATCAATACAATTACTAAAGTTAAAATAATAATCAATAAGAATAAAGATGGAACAAGGATAAAAAAAGGAAATCTTGAAGAAATTAAAATAACTATTTTCTCTAAACGAATAAAAACTAATAAAAGAAAAGCTAAAATTAAGAAAAATTTTGCCTTCATCTGACAAATTATTCCTCCCTGTTTAATTAATTAACTTCTGTATAGTATAAATGATAAATAATAAAAACTCAAATTATAAACATTTTAGGAAGATCTCAATATTGCTCTTTAGTCTAAAATGTAGGAACGGAATTAAGACCAAGAGATTGTAAAAAATGTAAAAAAAGCTACAGAAAAATCACCGAAGCCTTTACCCAACAAGCGGGGACGGCTTTTAGCGGTAGCGGTTGTGCTGGTTTACCAGCACCACTCCATTCCCTGAAACTCTGCAATAAAAATACAGCAGCAGTGGGTGGGTCATACACTGGCCCAGCCGACGGCTGGCTATATTTTCTTTTATAAAACTAAAATATTTTTTGAAAACCAGTGCGTGGTGAGAAACCCACCTTATTAAACTGCTGCCTTACAGGTCAAACAATTTTTTAAATTTACAACCTGTATATTTCTCATCTCAACGAGATGGGTTGTAAATAAAAACAACTTTGCAGCCATCCTCCTTTTCAAGGATAGCCAGAAATTTTATTATATTATATTTCTTAGAAACTTTCAAGGGGTTTTAATGAAAATTTTTTAAGAATGATAACTATTTTGTTTGACATTTTTTTAATTTTATGCTATGTTAATCACAGCTGGACAGGAGTGTTTTTCTTGATTTTTGCTCCTGGCGAGCATCCGGCTATCGGAGCGTAAACCGGTAGCCGTAAATCCGTTTTTATATATTTTATCCTTCTAATATCCTTCATAGCTTAGCATAATTCTTCAAGATAAAAGTAAAAAAACAAGCACATTATTTAAAAAACATCTTTTTGCAGATACCAAACTATGTGCAAAATTTTGAAAAATCTTGCAGGCAAAAGTCAATCATCAAAATTGAAAGCTAAATTCAAACAAGCAAAAAATCACTTCTTTTCAGAATCTTTTTCAGAAGCCTTTTTCTCTGCCTTTTTCTCTTTCTTATTAGTCTTAGGTTGTTTTTTACTAGACTTTTCTGCTGCTATTTTTTTAGCTTCTTCATCGCCCAAAAAAAAGAAAAAGAAAAAAATAGAACATAAAACTACTAAAAATTTCCTAGACATAAAAAATTCTCCTCTTTTAAAAAATATTTTATGGTTAAAAATAAGCTGAATTTGTTAAAAAGTCAATTTTTACAAAGAAATTTTTTGTAAAAACTTGACTTTTTTCCTAAAATATCCGATAATATAATCGAAGTTGCAGGAGTTCCGCTTGGGGAATTAATCCTGCAATGGAGCGGCGGTAGCCCAAGCCTCCTACCGTGTCGGTGGCTGTCTCATTTTACTATCCACCCTTTAGTATCTTTTGCTAAAAACAATGTAGCTCCTCTATATGCTGGGTTTTCTCTATCGTAGTTAATGGCCACAACAACAAAGCTATCTTTTCCCTCACTATTTATTTTTTTTACATATACTTTGCTTACTTTTGTTCTTAAAGGTCTTTCGTTTTTAACATAGATATTTGCAGCAACCAGGTCAGGGTCTTTTAAAATATCAGGGACAAATCTTATAAACTTAAGCCTTGATACTCTATTTGCTGCATCCTTTTCATCTTCCCCATCTTCTACAATATGTCTAATCAATTTCCTAAAATTCATCTTTATAACTTTTCCTTTATAATCAACAAGGTCAATGTCTTCATCTTTAAAATTATACTTTTTGCAAAAATCATCGATATATTTCTGGGTGTATTTTTTGTCTTTGTAATAGCCTGGATTAAAGTCTGGGACATCAATTAAAAGTGCGTCATTCTTTAAGCCTTCTTTTTTGATTATCTGTGCAAAATTTATTTTTGGCCCAACAATTTTAAAGGCTTTATCTTCTTTTATTGCTTCCTCTTGTTTTTGTTCTATCCACTCCAGGTCTTTTCCGGGGTTATTTGCAAATCCCTTGTCTGGTTAAAAAAAAATTTTAAAAAAATTCTTAAGTTTTGGTGCTTAAATTCCGAAAAAGTGCTATGAAATTGCCTTACATAAGGCTTTCCTCCATTGTATTTTAGTAATATATTGAGAGGAAAGCCTTTTTTGGTTATAAGGTAAGGTATTTCTAAAATTTTACTCACATATATATTATAGAAAAAATTTATTTAAGGAGGTTAAAGTGATACCAGAAATTGAAAGAATGGAAATGCCAGACTGGCTTTGTAGAGACAACTTTGAATTTGATGTTTACGAAGTAGTTAACAATTCTCTTTACTATCCTGCATGTGGTACAGATGGCACACCTGTAAAATACTTTATGGGAAATGTTTATAGCTTTGTCTATGTTGACTATGCTGATTTTACGAAAGAAGCCTTTTATAGAGAAATATCTAATCCTCAATGTTTTTGGGGATACCATATTATTCATAGAGAATCTATCACTCCCTGGCAACTTATCCCAAATGGATGGAATGTAAGGATATATCCTACAGAAAGTGATGGTGATCCTAAAAGGCACATAAATAGTATAGCAAAACCTTATTGCGAATGGATAATATTTGAAAGAGATCCAGACAGAGATGAATCATACAATCCAAAAAGATTTTCTTTACTTTACATTGGTGGAGAAGGTGTAGCAACATATCAGGCTTTATATCTTTCAAACAGAATTAAACCCAAAATAGTAACAGTCATAAACCCTGGAACAGGCTTTGGACTTAATTGGACAGATTTCAGAAAAAGAGATAATATTTTTGGTAGAACAATTCTATACGATAGAAATCTTGCACCTGACTATTATGTTTCCAATGAAGTAATAGAAATATGGCCAGAATACAGTAAAGAAGTTGTTAGGATACAAGACAAAAAAGGAGGTGAGATTGTAGTATTCAAATATACCGGGGATAGAGATTAAGTTAAAATCAATTGCAAGTTTTTTATTCAAGGGGCTTGGTATAGACTTGCAAAGTATAATGCTTCTATTTATCCTTTTCCAAAAGGGTTTACAGATAAAGGAATATGGGGGGCAAAACATGGAAAACCTGTGTATATAACAAAACACATATTAAATATAATTGAAATATTACCTTTTAATACACCTGAATTAGTTTATAAAGTTTTAAAAAGTTGGGTTCCTTATAAAAGGAGGTAATTTTATGGAAAAAGATGTTAGAATTTCTTATGTAAATGTTTTATATCCAATTAAAAAAATTTTACAAAAGTGTAATATAGAACAAAAAAGTGGAAATATTTGTTGTTCTTTTCACGATGATTTAAAACCATCTGCAAAAGTTTATGATAATGCGGTATATTGTTTTCGTTGTAGAAGATTTTTTTACAATTATAATTATATTGTAAAATATAATCTTAATTTTGACGAAATTTATGAAGAATTAAAAAAGATGTATAATTATAATATGAAAAAAATGGAAGAAGATTATAAAAATATGATTGTAAAAGATATAAATGTAAATATAAAAGAAAAGAAAAATATTGTTGATTATACAAAAGAATATTTTAAATAAGTTATTTAAAAATTTTATACATATATAATATGTAAAATATATAGGAGGGTTTTATTATGTATAGTAGAACGGAATATTTTCTTACAGAAGACATTCTTAATAAATATGGTTTTGCATTTATTGAAAGAAAAGAAGTTTGTAATAATGTTGATGATATAGAAGGTTTTAAGGAAAAAGAATATGTAGATATTTATAAATCTTATACATATAGTTATATTACAGGAATGTATAAATATGTTATTTATATATATTATATTGAAGTTGATGGTGTTTTAAATCAAAAATTGGAAAAAACAATTGAAATGTATAAAGTTAATATTGAAAGTTATTCGCAAGAGTTGTATAAAAAAGACACATTTTTTTCTTTTGAAGATTATTTTATAGAAAATGGTGGTGATTTTAAAGGATACGTTTTTAGATTTTATGGAAGTAATTATATTAGTTTTGGTGATTATGTAATGTTTTTTTCACAATATGATGGTTATTTTGTAATGTTTTTTTCTACAATTTATGCAAAAACATATTTTGATACGTATTTGTTTGGGTATATTGCACCTTATAAGAAGACAAGGTTTATAATTATGGAAATTTTTGATAGTTGGAGTTTTACGATGGACATAGATGAAGATGATAGAATATTTAATATTAGAAATATGATGGATTATTTTTATAAAATATCTTGTGTTGACCATTTAGTTGAAACTGATAATTATAGTGATTTAACAAGAGTTTTTTATTTCTTTAAAAAAGCAATAAAGAGATTTCTTACTAAAAAAGGAAAAGAAAAAGATTTTGAAAAATATTTTATTGATATTGAGTGTGAAGAGGCATATCCAGAAACAATTTTTAAACCAATTTACAAAAATTTTTTAGAAGTAAAAATTTGAAAATACTTGACAAACGGATTTTTTTATTTATTTGAAAATTTTATACATATATAATATGTGGAATATAGATAGGAGGTTTATATGAAGTGGTTTAATGTTCGTTATTTGAAATATAAAAATGGAAGAAGTATTTATTTTAAGGAAGATATAACTGGTAGAGAGGAAAAGGTTTTAAAAGGAAAAACAGGGTTTTTATGGGTTGTTGTAGGTGTTCTTTATGAGGGTTTTTGTAATTTAATTTTTATTTTCATTATTTCGTTTATTATTTATGGTATGATACCATCAGCATTTTATTTAATGGTTCCGATTGCTGTTTTTCAATTATCAACTAAATCTTTTTATTCATTTTTCTTTATGTTATTTGCTATGTTTATGAATTCGCTTGTTTTATGGTTTGTTTTGTATATAAATTATATTTTATATGCTTTATTTTATAAAGGTGGATTTTCTATTCATAGGGCATTTGAAAAAATTAAACTTATTATTAAGTATAGAAAGAGTAAAGAATATGTAAGATTTATTTTAGACAATGAACCATATAAATTTTATGATTTATTGAGGAAATAGGAGGTTTATATGAAATGGTTTGATAGATTTGCAACAATTTTCTTTGTGTATAGTTTTGTTATTATTTCTGTTTTGTGGTATGCTAATAATAACAAAGAGATTAAATATTATAACAATTTATATGATTATAAAGTAAAAATTGTTAGATTATTTTTAAAAGAAACATTGATTGATTTTTTAAATGGTGTAAAAGATAATAATGATTTTTCAATTCTTGAAGCATATAAAATTTTTGATAAAAAGTTTAATTATTTATATTTATTACCAGAGTATGTAAGAGATTTATTTGATTATGATTTTATTTCATATTATGAACCAGTTAGAAGTGATTTTACTGGTTTTTATTATAATTATGTTATAATTACAAATGATTATGATAAATATTATAATAATGTATTGTCTAATTTATATTTATGGAGGAGTTATGATAAATAATATACTTAATTTTCTTGTTAATAATAGAATTGAAAATTTTGATTTGATAATTGAGTATTATCCAAATTCTTATAATATACAATTAATAAAAATGAGTAATGAAAGTAATTTATTTGGTTATAGTGATAAGAATATTAAAAAAATTATAAATACAAAAGCCATAATTATTTTTAATCCAGACAAAGCATTTTTGAAAGGGGCTGGTGTTTTCTTTGAAACAGAGTTGCCAATTATTGCATTTTTTAAAGAAAGTGATAATGTATCAAGAGGTGACAGGGTAAAAATTGAATATGAAGATTACAATAAAAATGAATATAAAACTTTATTTCAAGTTGTTGATACATATACAATTGGTTATCTTAATAGATATGCTTATAGAATTGCTCCAGAAAGAAGTGAGGGGGGTAGTAATATATGATTGTTGTAGATTGTGATTTGAAGATTGAAAATGGCAAAATAAAAAGTTATACACAAAATTATATAAAACATTTAACAAAACCTATATTTTTGGTTAATTCTGGTGATGTTTATTTTGATTTAAATTTTGGTTCTGTTTTTATAGACATAGTTTATAGCAATATGGATGAAGATTATTATAAATATGTTATTGATAAATTTATTAAAAATATAAATGAAAAGTTGGAAAAATATAATGTAAATATTGTTGATTATGAAGCAAATATTGATAGAATTAAAAGATATATTGATATAAAATTGGTTTTTTCAAATGGGGATGTAATAGAAACAAAATTGTAAGGAGTTTTTTATGTATGTTGAATTGATAGATAATTATATTAAGAATTCTAATGATATTTATAAGAGAATTTTTAATTTGTGTAGTTATTTATTTAGAAAAGAAATTGAATATCATTTTGAGTTTGTTGATGATATAATTAATATATATTCTTTTGGTGAATCAAGATTATGGTTAACAGCACACTATGATGTGGTAAATTTTTCAAATTGTTATATTGATAATACGACTGCATTATTTATTATTGTTGAATTAAAAAATAGGTATCCTGATATAAATTTTATATATTTTGATAAAGAAGAACCTCCTTATATGGGAAGAGGGGCTTTGTTAACGAGATTATTACCAAAAAATTCTATAATATTAAATTTAGATGTTTTAGGTATTGGGAATGATTTAATTTATGATTATAATAAAAATTTAGAATTATTTGATAATTTAGGATTTTTTAAGAAAAATACTCCTTTTTGTGATACAACTGTTTTAGTGAAAAGAGGGTATGAAGCAATAACAATATCGGCAATTGGTAAAAATTTAGATATATCAAAATGGTTTTATTGTCATACGAATAAAGATAATATTGATATTATAAATGATGAATATATTATTAGTAATATAGATAAAATTGGTTTAGTTATTGAAAAAATTTTAGAAGGAGATAATATATTTTTGTAAAATTTAAAAATGGCACTGTTTTTTCTTTCAAGTTTGATTATTATTTCACTTTTGATTTTGATGATGATTTAATTATTTATTATGTTGATGAATTTGTTAACAAAGTCATTTATGAATTTTCTAATATTATTGAAAATAAAATATATTATATTATATTTGGTAAAAAAATGAATAAAAATATAATTACAATAAAAACATTGAAATTTTTGTTTACTTTATTTGTAAATGTAAATTTATTTTTAATTTCTTTAAAACAAATATACAAGACAACTGATAATATTTTTAATTTATATAAATTAGTATTAAATACAATAGAATTAATTGAAAATAAATATGGTGATGTTCCAATTATTGGTGGTTTCGTTGAAAAATACAAAGAAATATTTTTGTTAAAAAATATTATAGAAAAAAATATAAAAAATATAAAAAACATGTTTAATTATGAAATTAGAAATTATGTTGATAGTTTAAATAAGAAAACATTTTTTATTGATATAAAAATGAATGTAAAATATAGAAAATTTATATTTTTAATAGAGCGTGGTAGTTTACATTCTATACCATTGCAAATAATATCAAAGTCTTTATATGAATTAGATATGATAAGTGAAAAACTTGAATATAAAATTTTAGGTAAAAAAATAATTAGTAATTTTAAAATTGAAGAAGAATAAGGAGGTAAAAATATGCCAAATTTTATGACAGGTGTTGATGTAAATGTAATAGATAAATCACAATTTATTTTACCAGCACCAAATACTGTTGTGTATGGTGTTATTGATGTTTTTGAGAAGGGGAATAGAGAACCTGTTTTAGTTAGTTCTGTTGCGGAATATAGAGAAAAGTTTGGAAAAGCATTAAATAAATCTATTGATATTGCAATTGTTAATCTTCTTGAAACATCATCTTGTTTTATTTCTAATGTAATTCCAGATAATTCTATGAAGGGGTCTTTATTTTTAATGCCCGATGGTATTGTTGCTCCAAATGATATTATTTCTACTAATTATTCTTTTAATATTCTTGTTGAAGAAATATGCGATGGTTCTATTTGAATTATTGTTATTTAAAGGAAGATGGGAGAAAGATTGTAGTCAAAGCATTTGATGAAAAGATGAAAACAACAATAGTTCATAAAAAGTTAAAAAGAAAGGTGAATTATCAAAAAATTATTCGTTTGGAGCTTTATAAACTTATTAAGCATTTTTTGGGTGAGGCTTCTTACAAAGCTTTTCGAATATGGTGGTGAATATGTATGTGA
>Ga0308407_1000364_pt1 | contig 34620 bp, 18 predicted proteins | sample HotsprSampleMSe2_FD_203476 | JGI IMG/M metagenome (GOLD analysis project Ga0308407, IMG submission 203476) | Hot spring phototrophic mat microbial communities from Mushroom Spring, Yellowstone National Park, Wyoming, United States - 20060911_MSe2 ...
GAACTCTTTCTTCTTTCCCTTGACGTAAGCAAGGGATACAAAATTAATCACCTTTCCACTAAATTCCAAATACTTTTTTCACTTTTTTTATTTTTTTTAAAAAAATTTAAAATTTTTTATTCATTTTTTTGATAAAGCTTTGTTATTTCTCTTTTTTTTGGATATGATTATGTTTTTTCCGGACTGTAAATCTAATATTTATTATTTTAACTTCCTTATCCAGCTTAATTTTTCAATGTTTTATAAATCCGTTAAATGTCTTTAAATAAATATGATACAAAAATGTTTTGATTCTAATTTATTTATTTTATATTTTTTCAAAGAAACGATGATAAAATACCTAAATAAGAAAATATCCATCAAAATAATGATATAACAATGAAAAAAGCTATGATTATCACAATAGGAACAGGATTTGGCGTTGATAACGGAGTTGCTTTTTCCGTTCGGCAGCAAAATCCCGATTTATTATGCTTCATATACTCAAAAGAAAGCGAAAAGACCTTAGAGGCGGTATTAAACAGGTTGTCAAAAAAGCATGAAGAAGTTTTGTTGAAAAGATTCGACGAAATAAACGATGTTGAGATACTTTATCAAGAATACTCTAAGTACTTAGATGAAATTATAAGCAGAGGCTATTTGCCGAATGAAATTGTTGCAGATTATACAAGTGGGACGAAATCAATGTCCGCTGCACTTGTTAGCGCTGCAATCGCAAAAGAAATTGGTGTGCTAAGTTATGTTTACGGGCTTCGAGATGAGCAAGGAAGAGTTATATCGAACACTGAACGGCTCAGCCCACTATCACCAAACGCCATTTTTACGGAACAAAAGATTGAGTTTTTTAAGAAGTTGTTTAATCGCTATCAATATGATAGTGCTTTTGAGTTGCTAAACAATGCAACAATACATTACAATTTCAGAGATTTAACAAATTATTATTTGCAGTTATCAAAAGCTTATGCGGAATGGGATAGATTTAATTTCAAACAAGCATTCGAGCATCTTAACTCCATAGATTTAAATTTTGCAACTAAAATAGAACAAAAAGATATAATTTTAAAACACAAAGCCACACTTTATAAATTGAAAGAAGCAAATAGTCAAGGTAAGTTGTGCGAAGATGATTTAATTGATTTGCTCTCTAATGCACTTAGAAGATTTGAAGAAGGAAAATACGACGACTGCGTTTCACGGCTATATAGACTTATTGAAATGGTTGCCCAAATAGAGTTCGAAAGAGAATTTCAAATGAAAACCGATAAAGTGAATTTTGATATTTTGCCAGATGATTTAAGAAATAAATATTTACCCAATCAACAAAAAGAAACAGTTGAATTAGGGCTGTTGGATTCTTTCAGAGTGCTTCACGAAAAGAGCGAAAACAAAAGGGCAAAAACTTTTTTTTCAAAATACGACGAGTTTAAAAAGCTATTATCCGTAAGAAATCATTCACGATTAGCACACGGACAGATACCTATAACAAGAGAAACTTGCGAAAAATTATTATCCTTCGTCCAAGAAGTATTTGAAATTAAACAAAAGATTGATTTCCCAAAATTGAAATGAACAAAGCCTATTTGTAATGTATTTTTTCTAATAACTGAATAAACTAATATTATCTTTATCTATAGTATTGCTAAATTCAATTCTTCCAATTTATAAACCTTTCGCCATTGAAAATAAAGACGGTAGTCATATAGGTTTTTAATGTAAATTCCAACTTGGAGTTCAAAGACTTATCATTTTTTATTGAAAATTTAGCAAAAGCATCTTCATACTCCAATTTTTCATTATTCCCAAAGTACGATGAACGAGTGCCTTGCATTTTGAAATAACCATCATTGATTTTTATTAATCCTGAATTTTCAAATCTATCGATCGAGAGTTGTGATTTTTTTGTTATTTCGCAGCGAATTGGTGAAAGCACTTCGATTTTTCTATTCAGATGCGTCGATATTGCTTCTTGCAAGCCGATTTTCATTGAATTAATTCGATTTATTTTGTCTGGTGCGGCAATAATGTATATTGTGTCCGCATCGGCTGGGATCTTGTGAGCTAAATCCGTGAGTGCATAATTTGTTATGTGGGCAACATCGCTCCAAAGCTCAGCTCTTGAATAGTTATACAAAGAAAGGGAAATTACAAGCATTAAGGCAATTGCAAATTTAGCTTTTTCGAATTTTTTATCATCCAACACCACAAGGAATGAGGCAAACAAACCAAAGTATGCAATAAAACCATACCACTGCATAAGTTGTGGCAAAGCTGGCACTATAAAAACTAAGAACCAAAGCAAACCGAACAGGAAAATATTTCTATTCGGCGTTCGAGTTTTTAGAAGAACAAAAATATTTCTGCTAAGATATAGAATAATCAAAAAGATTGGGATTAAAACTCTGAAATTTAGCTTTGTAAGTTCGAGATAAAGCATTTCGAGCTGGTCGGCATTTAAAACGCTCAATGGTAAGTAGATAAAGAAATTCGCAACGATCCAGATTAAACTTATGCTATCGAAGTTTGACGTTTCGAAAGGAGTGCCACCAATGACTATTGCCCTATAAGCAAGCACAATTGCAACTGCAAACAAAGCGATTAATGAAGAGAAGAATGCATATTTGCGTAAATTTTCATCATTTTGCTTTAAAGGTAATAAAAGAATTGGTATTGCAGCACCAGCAAATGCAATTTCCTTTGAAAGTGTTGCCAAGATGAAAGCTAAGATGGATGGAACTGCCCAGAGCCTTTTATCGAGCGATTTCAAGTAAAAATATGTCGATAAAAGTAGAAAAAATGAGGCAAAAAGATCTGTTCGCCCAGGCACCCAAGCAAAATTCAGCTCCCTTCCAGGCAAAAGTGCGAATACAGCCAGCCCCCAGAAAGCATAATTTGCGGTGATTCCTATTTTCCTATATAAAACAAAAAGCATCGAAATTATCGAAGAATAAACCAGTATATTTGTTAAGTGATACGGGATACCGTTCATTCTCCAAAAGTATTTTGTTACAAAATACGAGCTCCAAACAACGGGGCGCCAGTAAGGTCCACCTGTGATTCTTTGGTGGAAATCGCCGAAGCAATCGGAAAAAGTTTGTGGATTGCACCAATGCAGGACAAGGTAATCCTCGTTGAATAACTCAATGTTAATAAATGGAATTAAAATTAATGTAATAATAGCGAAAAGTATCAATGGGAGTATTTTGTCGTGCTTACTCATTTGGTTAGATTATTGATAATTGTATCAAGATTTTTTTCCAAAGGAGAATTGGCAAATTTAATTATCCCATTTTGATCAATAAGATAACACATTGGAATAATTTTCACGTCGTAGTGCTGAGCAACATCGTATCTGGTATCGTGAATGTGGATCCAATTCAAAGAATACAGAGAAATGAAATTTCTTAGTGCATTAAGATCGTAATCGCGAGAGATTGAGATAATTTGGAAATTACGGCTATTGTATTTATCCCATAGGCTTTTTACATTATCAATCGAATTTCTGCTATATGGGCACCAAGTAGCCCAAAAATGCAGAAGAACAACTTTATTACGTCTAAAATCATATAAACGGAGGAACTTATTATCAATATCATAAGTTAAGAAATCAGGGGCACGTTGCCCTAAGCGAAGTCCGATTTCAGGCTCGGAGGTTTGTTGTTCATCTTTGCAGGATGAGACAAAAAAAGCAAAGAATAAAAGTATTAAGATAATGATTTTCATAAGATAAAATTTGATTTAAATTTGAAACGAGCAATTCCAAGTATTATAGGAATGCTCGTTTCTTGTAAAATTTCAAAATACACTTATTTATGTAAATTTGCCCATTTGCACAGATACATTTCCGCTGGATGGACAAGGTATTTATGCTTAGGAAGAATGCGTACAGTAAATCCTTGCATACCAGTATCGGGGCAGAGATAACTTCCGCTGAAGTAATGCAATTCGCCTTCTGTTTTGATATAGAGCAGTTCATCTGAAACAGCATTTTGAAATTCGCCGTGGTGATCTATTGAACCATAATAAACTTGGACTGAAACTTCATCGGGGCGCAAATCGCCGAGCTTTACTTTAACGGAGACAGGGACTTTACGTCCAACGTAGTAATCGCGTTTTTGTTCGAAATCGACCTGCAAAATATCGACGAATTGCCATTGATTGCGAATTTTGTCTTTCCAGATTTGGAACTGACGAGCTTCGTAAGCGTTATTATCGGCAAGTATGCGATATTTCGCAGCAGCTGGGAAATAGAATTCGTCAGCGTAATCACGCACCATTCTATGAGTGGAAAATCGCCCAGCGATACTTGCGATCGAGTTTTTCATATATTGCACCCATTCTTCGGGGACACGGTTCGGACCGCGTTTGTAGAACATAGGAACGATAACCGTTTCGAGCATATCATAAAGCATTTCGGCTTCGATGTTTTCCATTTCGGGGCTATTATCGTGCTCTTCGCCAGTGCCTATAGCGAAACCATTTTGCGAGTCAAAACCTTCATCCCACCAGCCATCGAGAACAGAGAAGTTAAGAGTTCCATTGATAGCTGCTTTCATACCGCTTGTGCCACTTGCTTCGAGAGGACGGATGGGGTTATTTAGCCAAACATCGCAGCCTTTCACAAGCATACGAGCAATAACCATATCATAGTCTTCGAGGAAAACTACGTGTTTTTCGAGCCCCCATTGACGCACTCTTTGGATAATTTGCTGGATTACTTCTTTACCTTGTATGTCGTGAGGATGAGCTTTACCAGAGATAATTACTTGAACTGGATGCTCTGGATTAGTAAGGATTTTCTTAAGTCTGTCCATATTTTTGAAAAGGAGCAAGGCGCGCTTGTATGTAGCAAATCTGCGAGCGAAACCAATTGTAAGAGTATCAGGATTTAGCAATTCGTTAATTTTACTCACTTGATCAGGCGGCAGGGAATGTTTTTGCTTTGTATTAAGGTAATTTCGTGCAAAAAGAATAAGGCGAACACGACGGCGTTGTTTTTCGCGCCAGATTTCTTCGGATGGGATAGAGTGCACCATTTTCCAGATTTCGTTATTATCAGTTTCGCTGCGCCAAATTGGCGAGAGATATCTATCGAAAAGCTCAGCGAATTCACGTGCAATCCAGGTTTGAGTGTGCACACCGTTTGTAATACCGCGAATAGGGACTTCGTTTACAGGGAAGCATTGATAAAGCGAGTGCCACATTTTTCTTGCAACATGACCGTGAAGTTTGCTTACACCGTTGTGGTAAGAAGTCATTTTAAGACCCAAAACTGTCATAGAGAAAACATTATCAGGATTGAAGGCACCGATTTGCCCCATTTCGAGCAACTCTTCGCGGGAGATACCGAATTCATCTTTGTAATATAGCAGATTATTTTCAATACGGAAAAGCTCGAATGTTTCGTTCCCAGCAGGCACAGGAGTATGTGTTGTGAAAACAGAGCTTTCTTTGCACAAAGTTTTAGCGGAGCGAAAATCCAAATTGAATTTTTTCATAAGTTGGCGAGTGCGTTCCCAAAGAGCGAAAGCAGCGTGCCCTTCGTTAATGTGCAGGACTTCAACATTTATGCCCATTGCTTCGAGAGCTCGCATACCACCAATGCCGAGAACTATTTCCTGCTGGATGCGTGTTTCGCGGTCGCCACCGTAGAGCTGATCAGTAATATCTTTGTATTCTTGCACTTTGTTGTCTTCGATATTGGCATCGAGCATAAAAAGATTAATACGTCCGATATTAATTTTCCATATTTGAGCATAAACATCACCTTTTGGTAAGCGAACGCTTATTTTCAAAGGCTCTCCATTTTCTTGGCGGACAATAGTCAGCGGGAGCGAGAAGAAGTCGTTGTATATGTATTGCTCGTTTTGCCAACCGTTTTGAGTAATACGCTGACGGAAATAACCTTGTTGGTATAGCAAACCGACACCAACAAGAGGCAAACCGAGATCGCTTGCGGATTTCAGATGATCGCCAGCAAGGACTCCCAAACCACCAGAATAATTAGGGAGACTTTCGTTTATTCCATATTCCATGGAAAAATAAGCAATTACACCATCAGTAGATATATGCTTTGATTTATAATAGGTATCAGCATTCAAATAAGCAAGGAACTTCCCGTGTATGTAATCGAGGAAGCTAACATAATCTTGGGATTCTGCTAATTTTTTAAGCTGTTCTTGTGGAGTTTTGTTAATGAGAAGCACTGGATTATGATTAACTTCTTCCCACAGACTGCGATTAATGCGGATGAACAGCTCGCGGGCATCGGAGTTCCAGCACCACCAATAATTATAGGCAAGTTCTTTGAGTTTGGCAATTCTTGCTGGTAAATTTGCTGTAACTACAAACGAATGCAATGGTTTCATATTCATTAAGCTCCAATTTATTTTCAAAATATTCTTACGTAAATGAAATATTTTAATGAAGTTTAATATAAAAAAATTATTTTAGATAATTGGATAATTATTTAATTAGAAATTTTTAATAATAAAGTGGAAAAGAACAAATATATAGCACCAATGTTTGTTTTCATTTTTGCATTCGTTTGGTTTATTTTAGGATGCAATTTTGGGATTAATGTTTACGATGAAGGTATAGGAATAGTAGGAGCTTTGCGAGTATTAAATGGAGAGGCGCCGTATCGTGATTTTTGGACTATTTACTCGCCTGGTTGGTTTTATGTGCTTGCACTATGGATGAAAATTTTCGGCAGTCAGCTGATTGCGGTGCGAGTTTTCACTATACTAATAAACAGCTTAAGCGTTTTGCTAATATACAAAACATTGATTAAGCGGCGGATAAATCCATATCTCGCAACGCTTGCTACGACAATGTTCTTGAGCCTTAGCCCGTTTTATGGAAGGGCTGTTCCGCTTGCAATATTATTGACTTTAGGGATAATTTATTTACTATTGAACAAGAAGAAAAGAGAAGATTTTGCAGCGATTGGAATTCTTTTGGCAACACTTTTTACAATAAGGCATGATTTTGGGATGTACGCGCTTTCTGCAACAATTTTGGTATTGCTTTTTGAATACAAATTTTACAATTACAGGAACTTTAAAAATATCGCTTTTCTTTTCGCTTTTTATATTGTGATATTAACAATATTTATCTTGCTGCTTGCAAATGCTGATGCTTTGGAGCAATACTTTCAGTACGCATTTAAGTTCGTATTCGAGAAGTTTGCGGCAACACGCTCTTTGCCATTTCCAAATCCAATTATGGATTTGTTAAATTTCGAAATTCCAGTATCAAGCAGAATATTTAATTTATGGCAATCAATCGTTTTTTACATTCCGTTTGTGGTTGTATTGAGCGTGTTCTATCTTTTTTCCAAATCTAAAATTGATTTCGAGAGCGAAGCATTATTTTTCTTCACTTTGGCAATTTTTTCAATTATTTTCAGTATGCAAGGGATGGTTCGTTCGGGATATGAACATATAATTCCTTCGCTTATTATTAGCACAATTTTAGCCACATCAATTTTAAAGAAATTTAATATTACAAATAAATTTATTTTTGCTGCCCTGCTATTTTTCATTGTTATTGCACCAACAGCAAAGAAATTTCAGACTATTTATTATGTATTTTCAGATAAATCAGAACAAATAAAAACGTCAAACGCAAGATTTATAAAATTACTCAAAGAAGATGCCGAGAATTATAATAATTTGATCGAGTATATAAAGATTTTTAGTAAAGGCGAATATCTTTATTCAGGTGTTCTGCACCACGACAGAATTTTTATAAACGATATAATGCTTTACCATCTAACGAATCGCAAACCAGCAAGCAAGTTCCACGAACTCCACCCAGGGCAGGCAACCGAAGCCAACGATCAGAAGCAAATTATAGGCGAAATTAAAGCTCATAATTTGCCGTTGCTTGTGCTATATTACGATCCACAGAGCGAAAAGCAGAAATTCACCGGCGAAAGCATACTCGATGAATATATACGCGAAAACTACATATTGAGTAAGTTTTTTGGTAATTATTTTGTATTCAAAAGAAAAGATTTAAGATAAAAATTAGCTTTTAGATGAGAAGTGCCACACTCATTAGGTGTGGCACATTTATTTTATTCAAATATGTGAACTATAGCGACGATTATTGACTTATATTTTCACGGCGGTGGCGGAAGATTGCCCAGAAGAATCCCACGACGATAAGAATTGTGCCAAGCCAAACAAAATTAATGAAGGGCTTTATAGCAAAATCGAATGTGAAGACTTGTGTCTGTTTGGGTGGTTCTTCGCCTTCACGCAAGAAAACGAAAGCCGCCTGCGAACCACCTTGCATACTTGCTATGAGTTCGCTGAAACCGACTTTGATGGAGGTGCCTTTGATGAGCTTTGGTTCGGGATTGCCTGTTTTGGTGTTTATATCAATAGCGGAATAAAGTGTATCAATGTATTTATCGCCTGATTTATTGAATTCGACAGCAACACCAAGCCGCACACGGTTATCAACAGTCATCTCCATAGCGTGGTTCATATCAAAACCGAGAAGTGTTATTTTAATGCTGGTGTCCAGCGGGACTTTTGCAGTTTCTTCTCGTGTAAGTAGCACCATTGGGGCATTAGATCTGTTTTCAGTAGCCTTAGGAGATATGTAAACATCGTAGAAAAGTTTCTCTTTGATGCCAGGTTCTAAAAATGGTGCCATACGTTGATTGAAATCGCTCCAATAAAAAATTGGTTTTAATTCAATTGATTTGCCATCTTTTTCGGCAGTTACAATAAATTCATACTTTTCTCTATCTTGAAAATGCTTTTCGATCTGATTAACTTCCTTGAATGTTAATTTATAGCCGAGTGCTTCGGTGGAGCTGCCAACGGCGAGCGTAATGTGCTGTGTAGTGGAGTATGCACCCGAAAGCAGAGCACCGAGCAGAAGGAAAGCCACCCCCATATGCGATAGATAAGTCCCAAAACCGTGCTTATAGCTTTTCCAATTACGAATGATGAACTCAAGATTGACAACTATAGTATAAATTGCAGCGAATGCAAGCAACAAATAAGGAACAACATTAATACCTTGCCAGAATGCAATAAGTGAGAAAATTATTGAGATTGAAAGAGATATTGCAATACGATTAATTTTATTTTTCAGATCAGTTGAATTCCAATGCAAGTAAAGCGAGAAAGCACTTGTAAGCAGAAGCAAAATAGCGAAAGGCAAATTCCATTTATCATAGAAAGAGATATCGACACTTGATTTTTGCGAGCCAGCAATCTCGGAGAAAAGGGGCCAATTTGTTCCGATGAAAACAATAATAGCAATAGCAAGAATGATAATAGAGCCGAGCGATAGGAAGAATTCGCGAGAATTAAATTTAAAATCGATTGCTTCTGAAATTGAAGAAATTTCTTTTGCTCTGATTAAAAGAGAGACAATTCCAATCAAGAAGAACACAATAAGCGAAATTATTAGAAGCGAGTAAATAAATTTGCCTGGCTCGCCAAAGGAATGCACCGAGATGTCTCCCAACACACCACTTCGTGTTAAGAAAGTAGCGAAAAGAACAAGTATAAAAGCAAGGATCGACAGCACGAAATTAGTTCGGACAAGCCCCTTTGTGCGTCTTTGTACAAGCATTGTATGGACGAGCGCAACAGCTACAAGCCAAGGCAAAAGTGATGCGTTTTCCACGGGATCCCAGCCCCAGAAGCCACCCCAGCCGAGCACCTCGTATGCCCAGAAGCCACCAAGCATAATACCGAGTCCGAGCACACCAGTTGCAGCGAGAGTCCATGGGAGCGAGATATCTATCCAGCGATGATATTCGCGACGCCAAAGCCCAGCAACAGCGAAAATGAACGGTATGGACATCATTGCATAACCAGCAAAGACGATTGGCGGATGAATTGCATTCCAGTAATTTTGCAATATTGGATTAAGTCCGCGTCCGTTTGGTGGAGTAAATCCGACAGGCGTTCCACTATCGGCAAAAGCTTCCCATATATATTCGAATGGGCTTTTCGATATGAGCATAAGGGAAAGAAATACAATAACAAGCGAGTAAAGCCCCATAACTAATTCTTGGTAACCGTGTTTTTTTGCGTAAGGCTGAACAAAAAAGCCTAAGGCAGCCATCATCAAAGCCCAGAGCAGTATTGAGCCTTCCTGTCCTGAGTAGAATGAAGTTATAAGCAATCCGAGAGGTAATTCTTTTGATGAATACGACCAGATGTAGTAGTATTGGAAATTATAAGAAAGTATGTTCGAAAGAAGAAATGCAGATGCAAAGACAATTGCGGCAAATAATGCCCAATAGGATATTTCCGCAATTTTTATGTATTTTTTATTTTTTAATGCTAAAAAATAAAAAAGTGTTGAAACAGTAGAAAATATAAGTGCAATATAAATTGATAATTTACCTATCATAAAAAACCTTTATGTTTAATAATTACTTTTGTAAATTTCCTTCGTATTTGCTTGGGCACTTTGTAAGAACTTCTTTTGCAATGAAACGCTCACCAACGAATTTTCCTTTTACAACGACCATTGGTGCAATATCAAAATTATTTGGTTTGCCACCGTGATAAAGCACTTCGGCAATCCCATTTTTTTCATCTTTGAGATGGAAAACGAACTCGTTTTTTTGGCTATCGTAATTATACGGCATTTCTTTTATCCAAGAGCCGATTATTTGCACAGTTTTGCCTTCTTTGCGAGCAGTTGCAAAGTCGGAGTATTCAATTTTGCTTGTATCAAACGAATAAATTGCAAGCACTATGAACGCTAATCCTGCAATTATACCTATTAGATATTTTTTTTTCATTTTTAGCTCGATTAAATTTATAAACACATACAGTATTTCGAAAATAACAAAATTAATTTAAAAAAAGTAATATTTTTGGTAACCTTAATATTATTGATGTAAAAATACACAAGGTAAAATTATAGTAAAAGTTGTGCCCACACCAATTTGACTATCTACGTTTATTAACCCATTTAACTTATCGACTGCATTTTTTACAATGTGAAGCCCCAGACCTGAACCCTGAGTGCCAGAAGCATTTTCGCCACGATAAAATGGGTTGAATAGATGCTTTAAATCTTGCTCTGGGATACCATAACCATTATCTTTTATGATTATTTCTAGTCTATTGTCTTCATTAAGTGAAATGTTGGTATAAATATCTGTATAAGCGGGCGTATATAGCATAGCGTTACTAAGCAAATTATTAAAAATTGATTTCATCAAGTTCTCATCTGAAATTACATTGTAATTTTTTAAATTTATAGAGATATGGAATTTATGTTCATTTTGATCGATAGCTTTCAAGTCATCGACAATTTTTTCTAAAAGCTTTTTAATATCGAAAGGAACGAAATGACGCTCGTCGGCAAAATCCTTTTCATCGAGCTGGCCAGTGGTGAGAACATTATCGAGCAGATGGGACATTTGCCGAGCAGATAAACGAATTCTCTCAATGTGTTTGGCTATTGTTTGAATGTCGTTTTTGGATAGGGCAAGTTCCATAAGGAAAATAGAGGTCAGCACAACAGTCAGAGGCGAACGATATTCTTGCGAGATAACGCTAAGGAACTTAGCGCGAAGTTCACTAAATTCTTTTTCTCTTGTGTAGGCTTCTTGCAATTCTTCTTTTGCTTTGCGAAGCTCGTCGAGAGCATCTTCAAGTTCGGCAGTGCGAAGTCGGACACGTTCTTCGAGTTCAGAATTTAATTTTTTAAGTTCTATTTCGTTTTGTTCGTTAATAATAGCAGCGGCATAAATTTTAGCTGCAATTTTGAATGCATCGATTTCCTGTGGTATCCAATTATGTACTGTTTCTATACTTCTTATTAGGAAAAAGCCCCAAAATTGATTGTATGGAATAATAGGAATAATAGTCAGCGATTTATAATTCATATCTTGTAAACATTTTAAAGAATTTGCAAAAAAATCAGCTTGATTTATGACAACAACATCACCTGAATAAAGTTTATTCAACACATCTTCATCAAATTCAAACGAATATTCTTTATCAGTTTCAAAACAAATATTTTCTTTAAAATTTTCGATAACTGAGTAGTTTAGACATATTGCACTGAATTTTTCTTTTTCGATTACATTAATTATTTGGAAAAAATATACAACAGATGAATCTGTAATGTGAATCAGCTTGTCCAAACTTACTTTGATTTTGCTGCGCCAGTTTGTGTCAATCAGGAATTGCTCAGCGGCTTGGCTGATAGCTTCAAGGATTTCATCGCGACGGGAAATAATTTTCTGGTAACGCTTTTTAGCTGTGATATCATGGACGATGCCGATAAAATAGTGGAAATTACAGGGTTCGTTTAATGAAATAGTATCAATAACGGCATTTATTAATTCACCATTCTTTTTAATGGCTTGGATTTCGAAAGAATTGGATATTTTCTTTCCATTTAATGCTTCAATTGCTTGTTGGCGAACTGTTTCGCGGGATAGTTCATCCAAAATCGAGAAGTAATCGAACGCTGGCGAAAGTATTTCATCTCGGTTGTAGCCGATTAATTTACAAAAGCTGTTGTTCACAAATAAAAATTTATGGTCTTTCATTACAAAAATTGGGCTTGAGGTATTTTCCAACAAAGTGTGGTATTTTTCTTCGCTGCTGCGGAGCTTTTTCTTAATAATATGTCGGTTTAAATCTATAGCAAAAATACTTGCAATTCTTGATATTATTGTTAATTCGTAATTTGTAAATTTTGGAACCTTATTTGCTAAAAAAATAAATCCAAAGTTTGAATTAAAAATACTAATCGGCACAAAAAGATAATTTTCGACAGTTACTATCGATGTATTTAATTTGATTGAAATAGGTTTTTCGAAATTTTTAAAGTGTATCTCATTGCTTGCGAAATTATTCGAAATAGCTTTATCGAGCTCTTGAACTTGATCATCATTAAATTTCAAATAATCGTGGTGAAGGACGCAGCAATCTTCATCTAAATTTTTCAGACAAAGAAAACTAAATGTGTTAGCGAAAAGATTTGTTACAGAATACAAAATAATTTCAGCAATTTTTTGAAGGCTGTGTTCTTCGAGTAATAAATTAGAAATATTGGCAATAGTTTGATTGATTTGAAGTTCTTTTTTAAGCTGTAATTGTTTATTAACACGATCTATTCCCGAGACAAGAATATCGCAAAATGTTTTCATAAGAGAGGTGTCTTCCCTGTGCCAGGAGCTATCGAGCATAGCGTTAAATATTGCTATGCAACCAAGGATGTCGTTTTGATGCGATACAGGAATAAGAAGTAAATTTGAGAGCCCAAGCATTTTCATATACTTGCGAATTTGGGGATCGGTTGCTTCGTCGTAGAGTAACAAATTATCACTTATAAAATTTCTTGTTTGAAATACTTTATATATCCAAGAATGAATGTTTTCAAATTTTTCTTTAAATTTATCGGTGTTTATCTGCAATGAATTTAAAAAATAGACATATTCAGGAACAATTTTAAAATCTCGCGTAAGATAAAACACAGTGCCATCTGCATTTGCAAATTGGCAAAGTTTCTTCAATGCATTGGTAATTTTATCTTCAAGCTCGTATGTTTCCAAGTTGACGAATTCATAGGCAATTTCGCTGACCAGCTTTTCGAAATTTTTCCGATATTCCAAATTTAAACGAAGCAGTTTGTTGCTTTTATCCTCTCTTATAAGAACTCCAATAAAATGTCCATCTTCGCTTGCCAAAGGATAAAAGATTACAAAAATATGCTTTGTGCGGTTCCCTTCGAAATGCAAAATATATTCTGAGGTGATTGGTTTTTGGTTGATGCTTGTAACGTTCAAAAGATTATTATAAAGCCCTTCAATAAAATCAGTATTTAAATAATCACTATTTTCAGGATTAATGAATTTAGCAAAAATTTCAGTGATTTTTTTATTTAATATGGAATCTTTTTGAAGCTCAAAAATTTCTTGAATATAATTATTGCAATAAATGATTTCAGCGTCTTGCCCAAGTATAAGAACAGCTTCTTTTGATTGCTCAAAAAATTGCTCTAAGAAATTTATCGGGATTATTTTTGGTTCGTCATTCATTTTGATTAATCAGAATATTTATTGATAAAAAGAAATATACTAAACAATAGCAATAATTCAAAATCTATTTTTTTTCGGCATTGTTGCGAAGCCAGTTGTCATAGAAAGGGGCGTTTGGTTTCCAAGTTGGAGGTGAGCTGCTATTTGAAACTTCTAACAGGAAATCCAGCAAAAAGTTTGAGTGTAGCAAGGCTGCATCATAATTAATTTGGAGCTTGAAGTCATCGTGTGGTGTGTGGTAAATATTTTCAGCGTAGTTTTTAAGAGCATCTTTTGCTTCATTTTCAGTTAAATTTTCAAAATCGATACCTTCCATTATGAGAAGAGCTGGGACACCAGCTTTGGCAAAAGCAAAGTTATCGGAAAAAACATAAGAGTTTTCCAACGCAAATGGTGGGAGATCGCTTAAATAAAGATTGTATTTCTTTAAAGGTTTTTCCAATAGATCATTTAAATCTAAATATTCGGCACCGATAGCAATAACAGATCTAAATTTATCCAAAAATGCAATGCCATCAACATTTAAATTCAAAATTGTTCGATATAGAGGAAAAGCAGGATAAAACGTGTAATATGTGGAACCCAATAAACCTTGTTCTTCACCAGTAGTAAAGAGAAAGATTATGGAGCGCTTAGGTTTAATTTTTTGCGATGATATGATTCGAGCAATTTCAAGCACAGCGGCGCAACCCATAGCATTATCTGTGAGCCCGTTATAGATGCTATCGCCATCGATCGGCGAACCAATGCCGAGATGATCGTAATGAGCAGAGACAACAACAGCAGTAGAACGCAATTTTTCATCGCTACCTTTGATTAATCCAACGACGTTGACAGCCACGAAATCTTTGCGTTTCATCACAGGCACAAAACGGAGATGCGTTTTAAGAGGGAAGCTATGAAGCTTGTTTAATTTTGCGAGTTGCCAAATTTGATTTAAATCATATTCTGTGTCAGTAAACAAAAAGTCAGCAATTATAGGATTAAAGATAAGACATAAATTTTTGCTAATACCCCAAGCAAGAGAAATATCTTCAAATTGATAATTTGCCAACATTTTTTGCCACTTTTTGTCGGTAAAATTTTCGGAATTGGGGATAACAATTAAGGCAGCTGCTCCACGAGCAGTTGCAATTATTTGCTTTGTTTCAATGCTTGAATATGTTGTCTGGCGGTCGCCAGCAAAATAATCAGCACTTTCCGAGAAAGGCTCTCCATCGAGAGTAACAACAACTTTACCACGAACATCAATATTTAAATAATCGTTATAATCAAATTCAGGCGCAACAATACCAAAACCAGCGAACACCATTTCAGTATTTCGGGAAAGGGAAATTTGCTCGCCAATTTTATGAACTAAGTAATCTTGATTAATTGAGTATTCACGAAAATTATTTTCCGAGAAAATTGTAAGCTTAGTTTCAGGCAGAAGCTTAGCCGAATGCATAGGGATGTATTGATAAAAGGTGTAGTCGTTGCCGGCTGGTTCGACACCATATTTGTTAAGCTCGGAGGCAATATATTTTGCAGCAATTTCAGCACCAAAGGAACCTGTTTGGCGACCGGCAAGGAAATCGCTTGCAAGAAAATTCACATGATTAATAAAATTGCTCTTGTCAATTTGCGAAAAAGCACAAATTGAGCTTAACAAGCACAATAATGTTAATATTCTTTTCATACATACAATTTAATTATTCAAGATCAATAGAAAAAGATAATTTTAAAACTAATGAAAAATAACTGGCAAGATAATTGCAATTAAAAGGAATGATTGTTTAGAATTAGCATAAATACAATGTTTTTTAAATATTAAAACAAAAATATGGCTAAAAGCAAACAAATAGATGTCTTTAATTCGCCTGCGGTAAGCAAAATTCGCAACAATGTGTTGCCACTTTTTGCAAGGAATCGAGATCTTATGCTCGCTGTGGGTGTGCTACTCATTCTTGGGCTTTTGATAATACCACTACCGACTGCACTTTTGGACGTATTTCTTGCAACGAATCTTGCTTTATCGGTTTTAATATTGATGATTTCGATATATATACGTTCGCCACTGGATTTTTCGGCATTTCCAGCTGTATTGCTTATGACAACGCTTTTCCGTTTGGGGCTTAATGTGGCAACTACACGCTTAATTTTAGGAGAGGCATCGGCTGGGGAGATAATTCAAGCTTTCGGTACGTTTGTAATTAAAGGTAATTATGTTGTTGGTGTGATAATATTTTTGATTTTGCTTGTTATCAATTTTATAGTAGTGATCAAAGGTTCGACACGTATTGCAGAGGTAAGCGCCAGATTTACACTTGATGCATTGCCGGGCAAGCAAATGAGTATTGATGCAGATTTAAATGCTGGGTACATAGACGAAGCAACGGCAAAGAAACGCCGAGAGGATTTAACGCGAGAGGCTGATTTCTTCGGGGCAATGGATGGTGCTGCAAAATTCATCAAAGGTGATGCAATTGCAGGGCTTATAATCACAGGAGTAAACATACTTGGCGGTTTGGCTGTGGGGATACTACAATTTGGGATGGATTTCTCGACTGCGGCATCAACTTACACAATTCTCACAATCGGTGATGGTTTGGTTGCACAAATACCATCGTTACTTATTTCGGTTTCAGGTGGTTTGGTGGTAACGCGTTCGAGTGGATCGGATTATTTGGATACAGAGCTTTCATTTCAATTTGGTGGGAAGCCGAAGCCGATAGCAATAACATCAGTTGTTTTGCTTGTGATGGGAATAATACCGGGATTCCCGTTCTTTCCGTTTTTCATATTATCGTTGCTAACGGCAGCATTTGCTTACATACGTTATAAGCAAATAGAGGAGGAATCAAAGAAAAAGCTATCCGAGCAAATACAAGCCGCCGAAGAAGTTGCCGCACCGCAAGAGCAACCAGTGGAGGAATTACTCAAAATTGATCCTGTCGAAATTGAGTTGGGGTATGCACTTATACAGCTTGTCGATGAGACTCAGGGAGGAGATGTCTTCAAGCGTATAACAAACGTTCGTCGACAATTAGCTCAAGAACTTGGAATAATATTGCCGCCAGTGCGTGTGCGAGATAATTTGCAGTTGGAGCCAGAAGAATATGTCGTTAAAATTCGCAATAACGAAATTGCCCGTAATAAGCTATATCCCAATATGTTGCTTGCAATGAACCCTGGCAATGCGGAGGGGACGCTTGAAGGAATAAATGTAACCGAACCTGTTTTTGGGCTACCTGCAACTTGGATTAATCAAAATATGCGAGAAAATGCCGAAGTAATGGGCTATACAGTTGTTGAAGCGGCAACTGTTCTAACGACACATCTCACAGAATTGCTACGTCGAAATGCCGATAAGTTACTCACACGTCAAGAGGTTAAGCGACTGATTGATAATTTGAAGGATGATTATCCTGCGCTGCTTGAAGAAATACAGCAAGAGCAATTGCCACTCGTTCTTGTGCAGAAAGTGCTGCAAAATTTACTTTCAGAGGGTATTCCAATCCGAGATTTGCCAATTATACTTGAATCAATACTTGAATATTCGAAAGTGACGAAAAATACAGATGTGCTCACAGAATACGTTCGTCATAATCTATCGGAGACAATCAAGAAGCTATATCAAGATCGTTTTGGAGTAATACACGCGATAGCACTTGATCCGCAGATTGAGGAGAAAATCACCAATGCATTACAAATGCACGGCACAAATGCAATTGCACCGTCGCTTGGGCTGTCGCCTGATTTTATTGATGCAATGAAAAATAGCTTGAATGAAGCAATCGAGGAAATTTCACTTGCAGGGTATATGCCGCTTATAATTTGTTCAGCACAAATACGTCCATATTTATATCGTATGATTCACAATACATATCCGCTTGTGAGTGTTATCAGCTACACAGAACTACCAGCGGACACGGATATTGAAATTCACGGGCAGGTGCGAGTTTAGAGATTGAGTAATTTATGAATTTACAAACAAAGCGATTGATTACAATTGACCAGCACATAGCAAACGAAAAATCACTTCATCCGCAAGCAACAGGTGAGTTTTCTATGCTTCTGCATGATTTAGTGCTTGCGGCAAGAATTATCTCACGTGAAGTTCGACGCGCAGGCTTAAACGAAATGCTCGGGCTTACAGGTCGCAGAAATATACACGGCGAAAAAGTAAAAAAATTAGATAAATTTGCTAACGAAATAATAAAAAATTTGGTTTTGCAAAATGGTTCTATATGCTGTTTGGCAAGTGAAGAAGAAAATGAAATAGTTATCGCTGAACACTCATCGGAAAGTTCAAAATATGTTTTGGTTTACGATCCGCTTGATGGCTCGACAAACATTGATGTAAATATAACAATTGGCAGCATTTTTTCAATTTATAAACGGAAAAGCTCTTCAAAAGCCTGTTTTGATGATGTATTACAAAGTGGAATAAACCAAGTTGCCGCTGGATATATACTTTATGGTACATCCACGATGTTAGTATATACAACAGGTAACGGAGTGGATATTTTTACATACGATCCGACACTTGGGGAGTTCCTGCTGACACAATCTAAAATTAAAATTCCATCGAAAGGTTATATTTATAGTTGCAACGAAGGGAATTATTACAAATGGAACGAGAATGTTCGCCGTTTTGTCGAATATCTTAAAACACCGAAGCTGGATAGCAAACCATATATGTTGCGTTATATTGCAAGCGGAGTAGCAGATATTCATCGGGCACTTCACTATGGCGGTATATATCTTTATCCAGAAGATACAGACAACCCAAGTGGGAAATTCAGGCTTGTCTATGAGGCAAATGCACTTGCAATGATTGTCGAGCAGGCTGGCGGCAAAGCAACCAATGGCAAGCAAAGAATTTTGGATGTGCATCCGACGAGTATTCATCAGCGCACACCTTTAATAATTGGCAGCCCACAAGAAGTTTCGCTCTACGAAAAGTACTACAACGGATTGATTTAAAATTTTTTCTGTAAGATTTATATTTAAAATATTAATATTAAATTTTATTGCAACTTAATTTTATAAATTACGTTATTAATCGTGTAGTTTAACTAAGGTTGCATTATGAAATTTATATTACTTTTTTTCATTTCAATTGCAATAGTTTGTATCGAAACATTCGCACAAACCAATTTAGCAACGGTATCAGGGACAATCACCGAAGGAAATAGCGGAGAAAACGTCATTTCACTTACAGTTGTTCTCTACAAAGATAGCATTCAAGCAAAACCTTATCGGGGGACCTACACGAATAAGTTTGGGTTCTATAGTTTTACCCAACTGCCTGCTGGCGAGTATATCATTGTTGCAACAGGGGTTGGTTATCAACAATATAGGAAAAAGATTACACTCAAGGAGAGCGAAAATTTGCGATTGAATATAAAGATGAAGTCCGTCGATGTGCAAACCGAAGAGGTTGTGGTAACTGCAGAAAGAGACGCAGAAAGCCCCACGGCAAGGATTTCTGCTGTTAATGTTTCTCCAAATTTCATTTTCAAGTTGCCATCGCTTGGTGGTGAAAGTGATGTTTTCCGTGCATTGCAAAACCTGCCAGGTGTCAAGCAATCGAGTGAGCTTTCGAGCGGGCTGTATATTCGTGGTGGTTCGCCAGATCAAAATCTTTACCTTTTGGACGGAGTGATTGTTTATAATCCAAACCATCTTGGCGGATTTTTGAGCGTTTTCAATGGTGAGGCTCTTCGCGATATTAAGCTCATCAAAGGTGCATTCCCAGCTGAGTATGGTGGGCGTCTTTCAAGTGTGCTCGATATGACAATGAAGGAAGGACGCAAAGATAAATTTGCTGGCTCGGCAAGTGTTAGTTTAATAAGTTCACGATTAACACTCGAAGGACCGATTACCGAAAACACTTCATTTATGATTTCTGGGCGCCGTATGTATTTTGATATCCTTACATCAATGTTCTTACCAGAAGATGAAGTTCCGCAGTATTATTTTTATGATTTAAATGCAAAAGTTAATCATAAAATTTCAGACAACGATCATATATTTTTGAGTGGATTTCTTTGCAAAGATGTCTTGGAGGCACCTGAAGAAGAAGATATGAATTTTGATATAAACTGGGGCAACAAGACTTCAAATTTACGCTGGATGCATATTGTATCGCCGGAACTTTTCACAAATTTTTCATTAATTTACACTGATTATACATTTAACACTAACATTTTCGACAAAAAGAACAAAAGCAATAATTTCATAAGCACATCCAAAATTCGTGATTGGACACTGCGTGCCGAAGCTCAGTATTTGCCTGCGCAAAATCATAAAATTAAAACTGGTATTGAATTGATAAATCACCGTTTTCTTGCAAAAACAGCATTCAATATAGAAAATGATTACGAAATTCCGTTCAACAGCAAAGATGCAACAAGCATTGAAGCATCTGTTTATATGCAAGATGAGTGGGATATAACTGAACTTTTCAGCACAAACATAGGCGGACGCTTGTATTATTTTCAGGAGGCAAATTATGTTAAGTTCGAGCCGCGTTGGTCTGCGGCATACAAATTAACTGAAAACACTTCGCTTAAAGCATCTGCATCGCTTGCACATCAGTTTTTGCACTTGATTATACGCAATGATTTTTCTGTGATGACGGACCTCTGGTTTCCTTCCACAAAAAATGTTTTACCGAGCCGATCTTTGCAAGGTGTTTTCGGTGTGGAGCAATTTTTCGACGAGGGCAAATACCTGCTCTCTTTGGAACTTTATTATAAAGATATGAAGAACCTATATGAATATAAAGATTCAGCGACTTTCTCATTTGGAGTGCCGCTGGAAAATCAATTTACACGAGGCAAAGGATATTCTTATGGAGTAGAGCTATTTTTCAATAAAAGGTTTGGCAATTTAACAGGCTGGGTGGGATACACTTTATCTTGGACACAGCGTAAATTCCGTGAACTAAACAACGGCAGACCGTTTTATCCGCGATACGACCGTAGGCACGATGTAAATCTGGTGCTTACTTACGCTTTTAGCGATAGTTGGGAGCTTGGTGCCACTTGGTATTACGGCACAGGGCAAGCGTACACAATGCCAACGGGTACTTATCGTTTCGACGAAATTGGTTTTTTCGGTTTGGAAGAAATCAAATTCCAATATAATGAACGCAATGGAGCACGGCTTCCGGCATTCCACAAGTTAGACCTGAATTTTATGCATCATTTCAACTGGTTCTCGCTTCCATGGACTTTTTCGATTAATATTTATAATGCTTATAATAGGCGAAATCCTTTTGCATGGTATATTTCGAGCGATTATGATGGCGTAAATGAAACAAAAAAGCTTAAGCAAATTACATTATTTCCAATTATTCCAACTTTTGGTTTAAGTGTTAAATTTTAGGTGAAAAATGAGAACAATACAAATCATATTGATATTTACTCTCCTTTTGAGTTTGAGCTCTTGCGAGCAGGATGTAACAGGCGTCAGTTTACCATACAAAGAGCAGCTTGTTTTGCGTGCCGTATTAAATGCAGGCAGCAAGATAGAGAACGTGCGACTTGAACGCACTCTCCCACCGCTTGATGTTTATTCAGAGGAAAAAGCCCTTGTGAGCAATGCGATTATGATTATTGACAATGGCTTTATAAAAGACACTTTGAAATACAGCAACGGATATTATTCATCCAAATTAACAGCAGAAGTTGGCAAAAAATACAAAATTAATATACTTTGGAAAGGGCTAAAAGCTTATGCTGAAACTTTCGTGCCCGAACCTGCTGATTTCAATGAAATCTTTTTTGAATTTAAACCCAGTACTAATTCTTATGGCTCGCCTTATGTTTACTATCAAGCTACTATTTATACGTTAATCAGTCCTAATGAAAAATATGTTTACGAGGGGACTGTTGCTGATGGATTTAACTTCTACCCAACTGACGAGGTACGCACATACTCGCAACGAAATAAGGATGGCAAGCTTCGTGTAAATTTAACATACACAGGTGGAAGCGACACAAACGAAATAAAACGTCTTATAAAAAATTATAAATTTGTAATTTTGTCTTATGATAAACAATTTTATGATTATTATATCACAAAATACAATGGTTCGAGCACGGATGAAATATTTGGAAACGTTGGAACGAATGTCCGATGGAATGTAAAAGGTGATGGCATAGGTATGTTCATAGGAAGAACAATAGTTATGAAAAGTATTCAAATAAAATAGGGCTAAATGAATATGAAAAAATTATTTTTAATTGCTGTAACAGCCACTTTTTTGGTCAGTTTTGCCTATTCACAGGAAGCATCTCAAACGGCATCCAGTTTTCTTCAACTGCTAAGAGAGCAGAAATTTGGCATGGCAGAGAAAATGGTTGCTGAAAGTGCGAAAAAATATTTAAATGAAGCAAGTTTGAAAGATTTTTGGTTGCAGATGGAAAGCCGCTATGGCGCATTAAGGAAATTTGGAGCCCCAGAAAAGCAAAAATCAATAAAAAACAGTATTTTTTTAGTTAAGTTTTATTTCGAAAACGACTCACTTAATTGCCGATTAGTTGTGGACGAGCAAAATTTAATATCTGCGATGGTTTTTGTGCCTTTTGTATGCAATTATGCATTCAAAATACCTGAATATGCCGACACAACGAAATTTTATGAAATAGAGACAACATTTGGTGTGCCAGGATGGGAATTGCCAGCGAAGCTTACAATACCGAAAGGCACAAAGCAATATCCAGCAGTAATTTTAGTGCACGGCTCGGGTCCAAACGATATGGACGAAACTATAGGCGGGCATAAGGTTTTTCGGGATATTGCTTACGGGCTATCGAGCAACGGTGTTGTAGTTATGAGATACGAGAAACGCACACGCGAATATCCTGGAAAGATCACACCAGTTTATGATAAGCTTACAATATGGGAAGAAGCTATGGAGGACGCTATTGCGGCTGTTGCTTTTTTGCAGGAAAACGATTATGTTGATCCAACGAAAATTTATGTGTTGGGACACAGCCTTGGAGGGCATATTGCCCCGCGTATAGCACAGGCTTTCACAGGTGTAAGTGGCATTATTATTATGAATGGAAACGCAAGACCATTGCATAAAATTGTGATTGAACAATATGAGTATATTTTTAACCTGGATGGTAAAATAAACGAATATGAAGCTAAGGAACTCGCCAAAATTCGTCGCCAAGTTGAAATGATCGATAAAGGTGAATTTACTGACTCAACTGCTCGCGACTCGCTGCTTCTGATGTTACCTGCAAAGTATTGGAAAGATCTATCCAAGTATGATCCAGTAGAGACCGCTAAAAAACTACAAATACCTATACTTATTCTTGCAGCTGAAAACGATTATCAAATCCTGCCATTAGAATTTGATATTTGGAAACGTGCTCTGCAAAATAATAAAAATGTTTCCTTTAAAATGTTCAAAAATCTAAATCATTTGATGGTGCATAGCCCGAAGAAATCTAAGCCCTCCGATTATGAAAAAGAAGGCAATGTTTCCGAAGAAGTAATAAAGGAAATACTGAACTGGATTAAGAAAAACTAACTCTAAAAAAATTGAAAAATAAAGAAATAATATGGGCGACCGATAATGTCGCCCGTATTATTTTAGCAAAAATTTGTGATTTGGTTATTTGCCTTTCTTTTTATCTTTCTTCTTTTTCATCTTTACGTCATAATAGCCGGGACGCTCTTTGATTACTCGTTTGAAAAATTCATCGCCATAGCCGACGCCTTTCGGATGACGACCGTTAGCGACAGTAACATCGTTGATATATCCATCGTTGTATTTAACGACTAAGTATTTCCAGAGAGCGAACCACTCATCAAACATTTTTTTCGATTCGTTTATCGAGTAGTCATTTAGAAATTGAATTGCAGCAGATTTATCTTTATGGTAAAGTTCCAAAGCGGCTTTTTCGATAACGGGCTGGAACATTTCGTATTTATCTTCGAGACGTTTTTGAACTACTTGAATGTCTTTGATTATGTAAGAATATTTTGTATAAGCTAAATTTGCAACAAGATTGAAAATCCAAAAAGCAGAATTTAAATCAAGCTCTTTTATGCTACCGCCTTTGAAACAAGCAGGGATTTCGTACATAGCTCCAACGTAAAGAGGGACGTAAACGGTAGAGTAAGTGTCGTCGACGCCATACCAGAAGACGCCAGCGATTTCAGGCGGGAGATTGCTGCGGCTTTGCGAGACGAAAGAAAAAGCAGTTTGCTGGGTGGAAATAGGACGCTCCCAAGCATAGGTGTTTGTGTCGCCAGTAATTTTGAAAGCAAGCGGTTTCCAACGGTATGGGTTGCCGAATGGTTCAGCGGCAAGCCCCTTTGTCATATCGAATTCGGTATCGTTGAAATGATCGCGCATAAGGTTCATAACATCGCGAGGGGTGAGCTTTTTATCAGGTTTAATGTATAATGGGTATGGCTCTTCGCCTTCGTAAGCACGCCAGTAGTCGCTTGAAAGATTTAATGATGGTGCTGCACGTCTAAACAAGCTCCAAACGCGTCCTTCGCAAAATAGTAAACTGCTTGCATCGAGCGGACAGTATGCATCAGCAAAGCTGAAAGGTCCATTCTTGGGATCATAGTAACCACGCTCAATGGCAAATGATATTACATCAGGTGCATATAGGCAATTTTCGGGATCGTTTAGAGGGAATTGGCGTATGCGTGCTTGATTAGCATGAGCTGCGACATAACCATCTGGGATACGCACAGCAACCCAAACAGCACCTTTGCCATAAGGACCTTTGCTAATCATTTCCATAATCCAAACTTCGTTTGGATCGGCAATCGAGAAAGACTCGCCCGAGCTGTAGTAGCCATATTCTGCGACAAGATCGGTCATTACACGTATAGCTTCGCGTGCAGTTTTCGCACGTTGCAAAGCTAAATACATAAGCGAACCATAATCAATAATGGCAGTTGTATCGCGAAGTTCTTCGCGTCCGCCGAAAGTTGTCTCGCCTATGGCAACCTGATATTCGTTCATATTGCCGATTACTTTGTATGTTTCGGGCACTTGCTTGATTTTGCCTAAGTGCTTGCCGCTATCCCATTCGTAAATATCAACCCAAGAGCCAGGCGGATGTTTAGCTGCGGGCGAATAATACAATGGATCCATAAAGCCACCAGCATCGGCGCTGTAGGAAATCATTGTCGAGCCGTCGGCTGAGGCACCCTTTGTTACAAGAAAATTAGTGCAGGGATAAATATTAGTTGCTGATAATATCGCAAAAAGTAACACAGCAAACAATTTTTTCATCGTAAGTCCTTAATTTTTCATACAAAAAATTCATTTTTTAATTTAATATAAACAAAAAGCTATGATTAAACAAAAAAAATCTAAACAATTAATGAATATTTCATTAATATTTTTATTTCAAAATTTTATAAATAAAGCGAGATTGTGAATTTATTAAATTAATTTTTGTTATTTTCGTTTATGTAATTTCATAATATTTTAATTTTGGGATATGAATACATATAGTTTAGTATTAAATGGTGCGTGGTGGTTGCTTGTAATTTTTCTTTTAATGGGATTTGCCCTATCGATTTGGGCATATAGAAAAACAATTCCGCCAATTTCAGAAAGAAAGAGATACCTGCTTGTAGCATTGCGTGGGCTTGCCCTATCGCTTATGATTTTTGCTTTGTTCGAGCCAATTTATTCCGTTACGCGGGCTTTTCTTGAGAAGCCTAAGATTGCTGTTTTGCTCGATAACTCGATTTCGGCGGGCACTCAGGATGCAAGATTTAATCGCACTGATCTATATAAAGATGCACTGGAACGTTCAAATATATCGAGCCTTGAAAATTTAACATTTTTATTTGATCGCACGGTGCGACTTGCAAATAATTTTTCGATCGATAGCTTAGATTTTACAGGGCAAGCCACAGATATTTCGCGTGCAATTCGGAATTTGAATAAGTATAAAGAGGACGAAAACATCAAGGCTGTTGTAATGTTTACCGATGGGGCATTCAACATCGGAGCAAATCCACTATTTGATGCAGAAAAGCTCGCAGTGCCTTTCTACATTGTTGGCATTGGCGACACCACAGAACCAATTGATATTTCTATAACATCGCTTGTTACAAATGAAGTAGCGTATGTGGAGAATAAGATACCAATAAACGTTAATTTTAAAGCTAACGGTTTTTCGGGACTCACAATAAAATTGAAACTTCTGGCAAACGAGCAAAAAGTTGTTGAGCAAGAAATTTCCATAGAAGCAAATCGCCAGAATTATTATTTTAATTTTGAGTATGTACCAAAAAATCCTGGAATAATCAAGTTAACTGCCGAGATTGATCCTATTGATAAAGAAATTACTACAAAAAATAATAAATTATCTGAATTTGTTCGTGTTTTAGAGAATAAGCGAAATATAGCTCTTTTTGCTGGGGCACCATCGCCTGATATTACAATGCTAAAGCAATCGATTTTGCTTGAAAAAGGGGTTGAAATTAAAGAATACATACAGAAACAAGGAGCAGAATTTTACAAAGCACCAACACCAAGAGAACTACAAGCATCGGAGATGATAATTTTTGTAGGTTTTCCGATACAATCGACACCGAAAAATGTAATTGATATGATAAAAACAGAGCTCGAGCGTGGCAAACCATTGTTTTTTATAGCTTCTCAAGCAACTGATTACAATAAACTAAAAGAATTGCAGGAATTTTTGCCGTTTGTTGTAGTTTCATCGCGGCAACAGGAATTGCTCGTATTGCCAAATTTTTCAGCGAATGCTTTGTCCTCCCCACTGCTGCGAATTAGCGGAGGTGAAGATGATTTAAAGCAATGGAACTCGTTGCCACCGCTTTTCAGAACTGAAACATTTGTGCGAGTAAAGCCTGAAAGTGAAATATTAGCCACGATGAAATTAAATAACACACCGCTTGCCGAGCCACTAATTATGCAAAGGCAGTTTCAAAACAGCAAATCTGTTGCGCTGATGGGATATGGTTTGCACAGGTGGAAGCTATACGGTTATGCGGCAGAAATTGCAAGAGGACGTCAAGCAGTAGATTTGTTAAATATATTTGTGAATAACACAATTCGATGGCTTTCGATATCGGAGCAGGTAAAGCCGGTAAGAGTGCGCACTTCAAGAAAATTTTACAATGAAAATGAGATTGTGGAATTTTATGGTGAAGTATATGATGCGGCAATTAATCCGATAGAGAAAGCAACAATAAAATTAAAGATTGCTGGCGGGAATGAAAAACGCGAGATAACACTATCGCCAGTTGGTAGCGGGAATTATTTTGCGACAATTGCAGGGCTTCGGTCTGGGGATTATACGTTCGAGGCTGAGGGGCAGCTTAAGGATAAGATATTGGGAACAGACAACGGACGGTTTTCGATCGGAGAGCTATCGATAGAGTATTTGAACTTGAAGATGAATTATCCGCTGTTAAGCAAGATGGCTGAAATTACCGGCGGGAAATTTTATTTTCCAGAACAAATAGCATCAATAATAAACGACATAAAAGGCAACAGAAATTACCGTGAAAGTAGTATGCGAAAGCGTGATGATATAGTACTTTGGAACCTACCATATATACTTGGGGCAATAATTATGCTCTTATCAGCGGAATGGTTTATACGCAAGCGTAGTGGTATGCTGTAATCGCTACGTTTGGCGCTATCATTGAAAAAACTCCGAAATTGAGCAACCTACAAAGAATATAGAAGTATAATAAACGAAATAGAGCAATTGAAAGCAAAACAAAGTAAGGGCGAATAATAATTCGCCCTTACTGTTGTAATATTGTTTAATATAAAATTGTAGAAAAGTTGCAGCCAGCATCGTGCTGGCTGACGTATTTGATACCCGTGTAATACTAATATAGTGCAATTAATATAGTGCAATTGAAAGGCGAACAAATATAAGAGGGGTCGGGTAACGCTTGAAGATAGGTTGTAATACTAATATAGTGCAATTGAAAGATCTCATAAGTATTGGTAATAATTTTATTGAAGTCCAGTTGTAATACTAATATAGTGCAATTGAAAGATCCATTAGATACTAACGATTGCACTAAATCACTTAAGTTGTAATACTAATATAGTGCAATTGAAAGTTGCAACCCTTTCATGGGTTGAAAGGGTTGAAAAGGAATAAGTTGTAATACTAATATAGTGCAATTGAAAGGGCATCAGTCGCAGATAATCCGTGTGCATACTGGGGTTGTAATACTAATATAGTGCAATTGAAAGGCCTCTGAAGTCAGAGGCTATGCTGGGATAATGTATTGTTGTAATACTAATATAGTGCAATTGAAAGAAGTCTATCACAAAGTGAATTGATAGACTTAATAGACGACGGTTGTAATACTAATATAGTGCAATTGAAAGTAATGTTATGTTAGATATATATAAAAAACTTATATAATAGTTGTAATACTAATATAGTGCAATTGAAAGTAAGGGAGTTTATCGGTCATCTTAAGCTGGCCGAAAATACAGTTGTAATACTAATATAGTGCAATTGAAAGTACTAGTGACGAAGTAATAGAAAACTTACAACTTATGAAAGGTTGTAATACTAATATAGTGCAATTGAAAGGAAACGATTGTCAATAAATTAAGTAGCAAATGAAAAGTTGTAATACTAATATAGTGCAATTGAAAGCCAGTAAACATCATCGTAACTGGGTTCAACATTAAGCAAGTTGTAATACTAATATAGTGCAATTGAAAGCTATTAGAGAGCATTGCGATAAAGAAAACATTCACGGTTGTAATACTAATATAGTGCAATTGAAAGTATTCGCAATGCGATTAAATCGTATTGCGATAAAGAAAAGTTGTAATACTAATATAGTGCAATTGAAAGCATTAATTGATTATATTTACAACGATAATTTTAAAAGCGTGTTGTAATACTAATATAGTGCAATTGAAAGTTAATCAAGAAAAAGTTTCAACTCTACTCAGAGTTGGAAAGTTGTAATACTAATATAGTGCAATTGAAAGACTTGTAGACGACGTGGAGTTCGAAACGCTTGTAAAAAGTTGTAATACTAATATAGTGCAATTGAAAGCATTTTGACTTTAAGAAATCAGATATTAAAGTCAAAATATCCGTTGTAATACTAATATAGTGCAATTGAAAGAAGGTAATTTTAAACAATGGGATTTCTTCATAGGTACCAAGTTGTAATACTAATATAGTGCAATTGAAAGTCAGTAGATTGGTGGCTATCCTAATTCTCGGGGGGTATAGTTGTAATACTAATATAGTGCAATTGAAAGGAGATAGTAAGCAACCTTGTTGAGCTAGAACGTATAGGTTGTAATACTAATATAGTGCAATTGAAAGTATTTATTAATGCTAAAAAAGTTAAAAATCCAAGTTGTAATACTAATATAGTGCAATTGAAAGTGGAGGAAATTTTTAGTAAGGACATCCCCGACAAATTTAGCGTTGTAATACTAATATAGTGCAATTGAAAGATTAAGGAGGATTTTATGAATGCACTGATTTTCTTATATGTAGTTGTAATACTAATATAGTGCAATTGAAAGAATTTTTCAATTTCATTTACAACGCTTTCAATTAAATCATAGTTGTAATACTAATATAGTGCAATTGAAAGTTTTATTATGAAATGATAGAAAACGTGGTGGATGAACTTAAAAGTTGTAATACTAATATAGTGCAATTGAAAGAAAAGAGATTAGATTATTTTTCAATAGATAATTTAGGTTGTAATACTAATATAGTGCAATTGAAAGCTGAAATAAGAGGCTATTCTGGTCATTTGATATTCGGTTGTAATACTAATATAGTGCAATTGAAAGATTTGTTGAACCTGGTTTTTGAAAAAACAGGTTTAACAAAAGGTTGTAATACTAATATAGTGCAATTGAAAGGATCAATTGTTGCCAGCAACAATGTTGTTGCTAGCAAGGTTGTAATACTAATATAGTGCAATTGAAAGCATTACGATCCCAACCCAAAGGCTGGGATCAATTGTTGCCAGCAAGTTGTAATACTAATATAGTGCAATTGAAAGCCAAAACAGCAAATTAAGATAACTCTATTTATTGAGTTGTAATACTAATATAGTGCAATTGAAAGTACTGTTAGCTTTAAAGAAGATCACTTTGCTACTTTTCCACCGTTGTAATACTAATATAGTGCAATTGAAAGATATTATGCTCTAATAAAAATGAATACTGCATTCATATTGTTGTAATACTAATATAGTGCAATTGAAAGATTGGAATTCTTGCAACCCTTTTATGGGTTGAGAGAATGTTGTAATACTAATATAGTGCAATTGAAAGTATAATTTTTTGTATATTTGTATTAGAGTTTATTGTACTAGTTGTAATACTAATATAGTGCAATTGAAAGTTTAGCTAATGCTAACATATATATATTTTTTTTATTACTAGTTGTAATACTAATATAGTGCAATTGAAAGCGACCGTCCAATAATTGGACGGTATAACGGTGGCACCAAGTTGTAATACTAATATAGTGCAATTGAAAGGCAAACAAGAACAATTAGATTTTTTAACAGATACGTGTTGTAATACTAATATAGTGCAATTGAAAGCTTAATGAGTTCGATGACCGTTATGAACTCGACGGTAACAGTTGTAATACTAATATAGTGCAATTGAAAGCAAGTAGTGATTTTGACTATTGTCAAAATTGCGAGTTGTAATACTAATATAGTGCAATTGAAAGAAGATTAATTTATTTAATTTTTTGTTTTGATTAACGTTGTAATACTAATATAGTGCAATTGAAAGCCTCGGTCGTGAGGATAGAATCACGGTCGAGCTGGAAAGTTGTAATACTAATATAGTGCAATTGAAAGTCGTAATGTTGTCAATTCTTTCAACCATTGAAATGGTTGAGTTGTAATACTAATATAGTGCAATTGAAAGGGTATCTATGAAAACACAACATAATCCCACAGAAAACGTTGTAATACTAATATAGTGCAATTGAAAGCAGCTATTGCCAGAACTGTGGTACTTTCACAAATACACGTCCTAGTTGTAATACTAATATAGTGCAATTGAAAGCGTTAGAATTCAAGAACTGAAGTCAATGATTGAAAACAGTTGTAATACTAATATAGTGCAATTGAAAGCTTTGCTACTAGTAGGTGGATACCAAGGCGGATTAATCAGTTGTAATACTAATATAGTGCAATTGAAAGCGGTTGCAGGGAGGCGTTCTATTATGATTTAATCGAGTTGTAATACTAATATAGTGCAATTGAAAGAGTCTGTGGTAATTTTGTTAATACCAATTCTTGTAAAACAGTTGTAATACTAATATAGTGCAATTGAAAGAATAGATCGTATATTGGATGAAGTTATATTTGATTACGAGTTGTAATACTAATATAGTGCAATTGAAAGTCAAAATTGGTAAAGATAGTTATAAGAACAGCATCTACAGTTGTAATACTAATATAGTGCAATTGAAAGGTTTGAAATTTCGTATTATTTTTTTGAAACACAAATTGTTGTAATACTAATATAGTGCAATTGAAAGTTGTCGTTTTTGCCAAACGGTGCATGTGGATGTAAAGAAGGTTGTAATACTAATATAGTGCAATTGAAAGACGATTTTTGGAAGCATCAATATACCGTCCTTTTAGTTGTAATACTAATATAGTGCAATTGAAAGCCTACAGCGGGCATTTGATATTCGAATTTCCAAAACAGGAGGGTTGTAATACTAATATAGTGCAATTGAAAGTAATCCCTCCTAATTCCACCTTCTCTTAATTCTAATATGTTGTAATACTAATATAGTGCAATTGAAAGCATAATTTAAAATACTAATATAGTGCAATTAAAAAAACAGTTGTAATACTAATATAGTGCAATTGAAAGTTTGTATTAGAATTTAGGAGGGTTTATGAAAGCGATTAGTTGTAATACTAATATAGTGCAATTGAAAGCACTATATTAGTATTACAATTTTTGTTAAACTTTTTCTGTTGTAATACTAATATAGTGCAATTGAAAGTTTGTGCGCAATGCTATAAGAGAGCATTGCAACAGGGAAGTTGTAATACTAATATAGTGCAATTGAAAGATGTAGTCAATAATCTTGTTGACTACATAAATAATGATAGTTGTAATACTAATATAGTGCAATTGAAAGTTTAAGGGTTTTACCGACTTCGAAAAAGCCTTCGAAAGTTGTAATACTAATATAGTGCAATTGAAAGAATGCATTAATATTTCTATATTTGTTTTTTGCAGCAACATTGTTGTAATACTAATATAGTGCAATTGAAAGTTTAAAAAAATAAAAGGAGTAGAAAAATGGAAAATTTAAGTTGTAATACTAATATAGTGCAATTGAAAGTCTTAGAAGAGCTCAGGGCTCAACATCAGAAATAGCGGTTGTAATACTAATATAGTGCAATTGAAAGTAGGTAATTTATTAAAGAAGAAGGGGTATAAAGGTGGCAAGCGTGTTGTAATACTAATATAGTGCAATTGAAAGTTATGCTAACACGTTTAGCTGCATATTGCACACAAAGTTGTAATACTAATATAGTGCAATTGAAAGTTGAGACAATAAACAGAGTATCGCTTTGTGGTTCGGGAAGTTGTAATACTAATATAGTGCAATTGAAAGCGGTTGAGTTAAAAATTGGGAGCATCTACATGCAAGTTGTAATACTAATATAGTGCAATTGAAAGTAGAGTTTAGGAGGGTTGTTATGAATGCAATAGTTTTTTTAGTTGTAATACTAATATAGTGCAATTGAAAGACGTTTACTTTGGGAGCAAAAACCAACTCCCAAAGTTTGAGTTGTAATACTAATATAGTGCAATTGAAAGGCTATTAATCGAAACAACAGCTAGAACTAACTGTTTTGTTGTAATACTAATATAGTGCAATTGAAAGTAGTTAATGTTAACATATATATATTTTTTTTACTTATAGTTGTAATACTAATATAGTGCAATTGAAAGCGGTGGACTTACGTTTGCGATTTCTGTAAAACGGTGCGTTGTAATACTAATATAGTGCAATTGAAAGTTCACGTGGCAATTTAAGCCACGTGATTGGGACGCCGGTTGTAATACTAATATAGTGCAATTGAAAGTTCGATGATATCGTTCAAAGTATTATTAATGATGAGGTTGTAATACTAATATAGTGCAATTGAAAGTTGAAGATGAATTGTCATGGCGTCCCGATAGTTTGGAAAGTTGTAATACTAATATAGTGCAATTGAAAGAACCAGTATAGAAAAAAATCAACTAAAAAAAGCGCCGCTGTTGTAATACTAATATAGTGCAATTGAAAGTATAGCGGGCATCTTTATTTTGATTTCAAAAAGTCGTATAGTTGTAATACTAATATAGTGCAATTGAAAGAAACAAATAAAATTTATATATAAGTAAAAAAAATATAGTTGTAATACTAATATAGTGCAATTGAAAGAATATTAAATTAACGATAAATTTGGTAGATGACGAAGAGGGACAGTTGTAATACTAATATAGTGCAATTGAAAGTATGGGATCGTCCGTCGGACGACCCAACCAAAAATCGTAACGGGTTGTAATACTAATATAGTGCAATTGAAAGTCATGGAAATACCAAAATCACCCAAAGAGGATCGTCAGATCGTTGTAATACTAATATAGTGCAATTGAAAGAGTGTTTGTGAACGTATTGCAATTTTCACAATGATCAGTTGTAATACTAATATAGTGCAATTGAAAGCGTAACGGAGGCTGTTACGATTTTTGGTGTAGCAGGTTGTAATACTAATATAGTGCAATTGAAAGTAGGGGTAATATTATGTTACTAACAGAAAAAAACAATACTGTTGTAATACTAATATAGTGCAATTGAAAGCATATAACGAAGGAGACGAAGGAGATAGATACTTTTAACATGGTTGTAATACTAATATAGTGCAATTGAAAGTGAAGAAGAAGAAAAAAGCATATCAGATTTTAAGCAAGCAGTTGTAATACTAATATAGTGCAATTGAAAGTAACTTTTTCTTTGGAGGTTTCAAATGAAAGCCGACATGTTGTAATACTAATATAGTGCAATTGAAAGTTGTTTAATTTTTCGATTATGAACTTGTCATAATCGGTTGTAATACTAATATAGTGCAATTGAAAGTGTAATATCTGGTTGTCAACAATTTCTTTGACAACCAAGTTGTAATACTAATATAGTGCAATTGAAAGTTGTAAGATAGCTAGAACTAAACAATTACAATCTATCATAAAAGTTGTAATACTAATATAGTGCAATTGAAAGTGGTATTTTTTTAATAAAATAAAAGGAGGTAAAGTTGTAATACTAATATAGTGCAATTGAAAGTGTTTGTAAAAGACAATGCATATGATACGTATTTTTGGTCGAGTTGTAATACTAATATAGTGCAATTGAAAGTTGAAAAGTTAGTCAAGAAAGTAATTAGATTATTTTATGAGTTGTAATACTAATATAGTGCAATTGAAAGTTATATCCAACATTTGCTGAACTTTCCACTGCATATTCTGGTTGTAATACTAATATAGTGCAATTGAAAGT
>Ga0308407_1000365_pt1 | contig 34517 bp, 22 predicted proteins | sample HotsprSampleMSe2_FD_203476 | JGI IMG/M metagenome (GOLD analysis project Ga0308407, IMG submission 203476) | Hot spring phototrophic mat microbial communities from Mushroom Spring, Yellowstone National Park, Wyoming, United States - 20060911_MSe2 ...
TCTAGCAAAGGTTTTACTTAACTGTATAAGTTGTGTTTATTTTACAGTTAAATAAAATCACAAATGCACAATGTTTTATATTTTTTTGCTTCCTCACCATAGAATTTTTAAGGATTAACTATAGAGTAACCTTATTTAGTCGTCCATTAAAAAGTTATTTTTTTAATTAACCACAGTGTTTCACAGAGAAAAAAAATTCTGTGCTTTCTCTGTGTTCTATGTGGTGAAAAAAAATAAAACAAAAAAGGTTACAAAGTGTTACACAGAAAAAACTTTCGTTTCTCAAAAAAATGCAATGTTTATAATTCCAAATTACTAAATCTTGCAAAATTTTTACTAAAATAATAACACTAATTTATTAACAATCATTCGCTTATTATGTTAATACAGGGACAACTTATTAAATGATATAGCCATATACTTAATTTTCACAAGATTATACAAAGTTTGCAAAAAAACGAATTTTAAAAAAACAAATGAAAACAATTCGACTAATAACCAATAACTTAAAGAATATAATTACAACAAACAGATAAATTTATGCGGTGCGGACGGGACTCGAACCCGCGACCTCCGGCGTGACAGGCCGGCATTCTAACCACCTGAACTACCGCACCATTGTAAATTTGCACTGCAAAGTTAAATAATAGTTTTTATTTAAAAAAATATTTTTCAGCATTTTTTGAAAAAAAGCTAAAATGTACTTTACTGTAATTTCGTTTATGAATGAAAAATGAATGCTGATTAAACAAAACTGTCTTATCATGTTCAATTATAATTATTCCATCTTCATGTAATAATTTGTTGCTTAAAATTAAGTTTGGAAGTAGTTCTATGTTTTTTAGATCGTAAGGAGGATCGCAGAATATTACGTTGAAATTATGATTATGTTGTTTTTGTAAAAATTTAAAAACATCCATTGTAATAGTCTGAATAGGCATTTTAAGAAATGAAGCTGTATTACGTATAAATTTTGTGTAAGTTGGTTCTATATCAACTGCTAAAATATACTTAGCTCCTCGCGAAGCAAATTCGTAACTTATATATCCTGTACCGCTGAATAAGTCGAGTACCGAAAGATTTTCCCAATCAATGCGATGTTCTAATATATCGAATAATCCTTTTTTTGCAAAATCTGTTGTAGGTCGAATTTTGAAGTGCGATGGTATTGTAATTCGTCTTCCTTTATGTTTACCGCTAATAATTCTCATAAGGTAAAAAGAAAAGTGTTGAAAATTGATGTGGTTTTAATTCGTTAAAACGATAACTGTATATGTATTGATTATTAAAGTTTGTAAGTTGATACGATAATTGAAATTTTTTACAAAGATCAAATAGTTCGTCATTTTTTTCAATTTTTCCTGAAAAAAACAGTAAAATGTTGTCTGTTTGTAATTTAAGAATTTGAATAATGTATTGTATGTAATACATTATATCGTTGTTGTTTTGATAATTGTACGTGTTTATTAAGTACGGTTGTTGTTCTTTAAGGCAAATTATTTCAATGTAATTTTTAAAAATATGAACAGAAATTAAATTTTGATTTTTGTTTTTATGTTGAATATATTTTGTTTGTAGCATTAATGAATGTAGGTGAGGATAAAATTTAGAATTATTTAGTTTATTTGCTGTTTCGTAAATTTTGTTTTCTATTCCATAGTTGATGTATATGTTCCACAAGCTTTTGTTTAATAATTTTTTTAATTCTTTATTGTTAAACATAACGTCGAAATATAACATATTTTCTTGTGGTTCGAAAGATGTTGGGATACAATGTATATGTGGTGTTGCAAATAAAATGTGTTTCTCTAATTCTGTTGAATATAAATAATTTTGATGAAATAAATTTTCTAATTCATTTTGTTGAAAAGGTATTTCAGAGCTTTTTTGAAACAAGTAAATAAATTTTTTTCTGATAGTGTCAATAATACAACACGTAAATTGATAATATTCTATCAATACTATAGCTTTATACGAAGATAAAAAAGTCTGATGAAATGTTTCATCAGACAATAATATTATTTTGTTCGACATATCTTATTCCCAATTACCAGCTGTAGAAGCTTCGGTAAGACTACCTACTTTTAATTGAAAAGTAGGATCGAATGGTTTAGGATCTTTAACTTCAAAAACTTTTACTTTAACTTTTGAACCTGTAACAATTTCACCAGCTTTTAAGTCGAAAATAATTCCATTTCCATAAGGAACGAATTTTAAAGAATCGGCTATAAAGTTTTTAGGGAAAAGTGTATCTTTTATAGGAATATAAATAGTGTCTCTGTAAACTAATTTTAATTTTATAGCTTCTTTTTCTGTAAGAGTATCAGGCACTGTACCTATAGCTTTTACAATTGGCAACGAATCGTTTTTAATGAAATGAATTAGACTATCAAAATCAGCTGTATATCTGCCATATTTATCGTAAAAGGCTAATTGAGCTTTACGTATGTTTTTTAAAGATTCGATAATTTTAGCATACCTTTTATCGCGTTCTTGATGAAACTTAATAGGTTTTGAAACACTATTGATAATTAAATACACAAGAACAATAATACCAAGAATTAAAACTCCTTTAATTATTATACCTTTATTAACCATGCTAAAAATTGTTTAGATTTGCCACAAAGTTAGTTTATTTTTTTACAAGATAATTTACTATTGAAAAAATTTTTATGCTGAAAGATTTTTTTTTGAAAAAGACTATTGAAAATTTTGGTTATGAGCCAACAGAAGAGCAAAAATTTGCACTTAATCTTTTTGCTGAATTTTTGTTCGATAGTTCTAAGCAAGTTTTTATATTAAATGGATATGCTGGAACGGGTAAAACAACTTTTATTAAAAGCATTGTTAATACTTTGGACGAATTTCGATATTCTTATGTGTTGTTAGCTCCAACGGGCAGAGCAGCAAAAGTTTTATCTAATTTTTGTCGAGCTAATTCTTATACTATTCATAAGTTTATTTATAAACAAAAATCATCAACAGATTTTCGTTTTGTGTTAAATTTTCAGTCTATTAAAAATACAATTTTTTTTGTTGATGAAGCTTCGCTAATTTCTAACGATTTTACAGAATCGAATATTTTTGGAAGTGGACGTTTATTAGACGATTTGTTGGAGTATGTTTTTGCATACAATTCTAATAAGTTGGTTTTAATTGGAGATACAGCCCAGCTGCCCCCTGTTGGTGCAAGCCATCATCCAGCACTTGACCAGAAAAATTTTGAGCAATTGTCTTTTAATGTTTGTTACGTTACTCTTAAAGAAGTAGTTAGGCAACATCATGAATCACATGTTTTAATAAATGCAACTAAACTGCGAAACAATATCATAGAAACCATTAATGAATTGCCAATTTTTACTTTTTCGACAAACGAATTTGAGTATGTAGAATCAATTGATTTATTGGAAACAATTTCGGCATCTTATAGAAACGTTGGCTTGAGCGAAACGATCATTTTAACATATTCTAATAAAAGAGCTTTACAAATTAATCGAACAGTCAGAGATCGTATTTTGGGTTACGATGAAGAAGTTGTAAATGGTGAATGTTTAATGGTTGTAAAAAATAATTACATGAGTTTACCTGATGAATTACCTTTTAGTTTTATTGCTAATGGCGAAATTATTCACATACATAAAATATTAAAAGAGAAAAACATGTACGATTTCCGTTTTTTGAAAACCATAGTAAAATTATCTGATTTTCCTGATATAGAATTAGATTGCTTCCTTTTGCTCGATACTTTGCATTCCGAATATCCTTCTTTATCGAAAGAACAAAATGATAAACTGTTTAATAATATTTTAGAAGATTACAAAGACATAAAAAATAAAAAAAAGCAAATTCAACTTATAAGAGAGAATGAATATTTTAAAGCGATACAAGTAAAATATGCCTATGCTGTAACTGCGCATAAAGCTCAAGGTGGACAGTGGAAGCATGTTTATATAGATGCAAGTTTTTTAAATTATAATGAAATAAGACCAGAAATTCTAAAATGGTTTTATACTGCTATAACCAGAGCTACTGAAAAAGTTTATATTTTTGGATTGCCTTCAAAATATGTCGATAAATTTTAAATTTGCAAAGGCTAACAGTACGATTTATTTTAAATAGATTTATGCTATATTTTATTTTCTAAGAGTGCTTGTAATTTAAACATTTCGTCGCGATAAATAGCTGCTTCAATAAAATTCAACTGTTTAGCAGCATCTTCCATTTTTCGTTTAGCTTCGTTTATTGCTTTTTTTAATTGCTCTTTTGTCATGTATTCTACAACAGGGTCTGCTGCAATATTTTTTTCTTGGTTTAGTTTTTCTTGTTTCAAATCGTTAGATATTGTTTTTGTTTTCTTTACAATTTGTTGCGGAATGATGTTATGCTGTATGTTATATTTAATTTGTTTTTCACGTCTTCGTTGAGTTTCATTAATTGTTTTTTGCATAGATTCTGTAATTTTATCGGCATACATAATAACTTTTCCTTCGATATGTCTGGCTGCTCTACCAGCTGTTTGTGTTAAAGATCGTTCTGAACGAAGAAAACCTTCTTTATCGGCATCTAAAATGGCAACTAAACTAACCTCTGGTAAATCTAAACCTTCGCGAAGTAAATTTATTCCTATAAGAACATCAAATTTATCTTTTCTTAAATCGTCCATTATTTCTATGCGTTTTAAAGTGTCAATGTCTGAGTGAATGTAATTACATTTGATACCAATATTTAATAAAAATTTAGTTAATTCTTCTGCCATTCTTTTAGTTAAAGTAGTAACCAAAATTTTTTGTTTTTTTTCTGTTCTAAGTTTTATTTCTTTGATTAAATCGTCTATTTGAAATTGACTTGGACGGACTTCGATTTCAGGATCGAGAATACCAGTAGGTCTTACAACTTGTTCAACAATAATTCCTTCGGATAAATTTATTTCTTCGTCGGCTGGTGTTGCACTTACAAAAATAACTTGATTAACTAACGACATAAACTCTTCGTAACGGAGTGGACGATTATCTTTTGCTGCCGGTAGGCGAAAACCGTATTCTACAAGAGTTTCTTTTCGACTTCTATCGCCACCATACATTCCTCTAATTTGTGGTAATGTAACATGACTTTCGTCTATAATTGTTATAAAACCTTTCGGAAAATAATCTAGCAAGCAAAATGGTCTTTCTCCAGGTTTACGTCTATCGAAGTAACGTGAGTAATTCTCTATGCCAGAACAGTAACCCAATTCATTCATCATTTCTATATCGAAAGTAACTCTTTCTTCTATTCTTTTGGCTTCTATTAAGCGTTTTTGACTTTTAAAATATTCTATTTGTAAACCTAAATCTGTTTGAATTTCTTCAATTGCTTTTTGCATTCTACTTTTAGATGTTACAAATATGTTTGCCGGATATATTATGAACTCATCAAATTCTTCTATAATTTTATTATTTATTGGGTTAATTGAATAAATTTCTTCAATAGTATTACCAAAAAAAATAATTCTTAAAGCATATTCTGAATAAGCCAAAAAAATGTCAACAGTATCTCCTTTAACTCTAAATGTACCTCTTTTAAAATCAATTTCACTTCTTGAATATAACGAATCTACAAATTTTCTAAGTAATGTATCTCTAGGGATTGTTTCATTTCTTTTTATTCGAATAGTGTTTTCATAAAAGTCCTTAGGGTTACCTATTCCGTAAATACAACTAACCGATGAAACAACAATTACATCGTTTCTGCCAGATAAAAGAGCAGAAGTAGTGCTTAACCTAAGTTTTTCTATTTCGTCATTTATTGATAAGTCTTTTTCTATGTAAGTATCAGTTGCGGGGATATATGCTTCGGGCTGATAATAGTCGTAATACGAAACAAAATATTCGACTTTATTTTTAGGAAAAAATTCTTTAAATTCACTATATAACTGTGCTGCTAAAGTTTTATTATGACTTAATACTAAAACCGGACGATTAAGGTTTTTTATAACATTTGCTATTGTAAAGGTTTTTCCTGAGCCAGTAACGCCCAAAAGGGTTTGAAATTTTTTTCCTTTTAGCAACCCTTCGGTTAATTCTTTTATTGCTTCGGGCTGATCACCAGATGGTTGAAAATGTGAAACAAGCTCGTAATTCATACAGCAAATATACTCAATTTATTACAAATGTTAGTATTCGATTTAAAGGTTTTGGTATAAACTTTAGTAAAAAAATAATCTAAAAATAAACTAATAAATGAATTATTTTAAAAAAAATGCATTAGATTTGCAAAATTTAAGTAAACTAAGTTTGTTAGATTTGAAAAAATATATTAATTTATTTAACTTAGATTTTAAATATGAAGACAAGGTACATAGATTTAATTGAACAAACATTTGAATGGCCACAGCCAGAATTTAATGTTATTGATGGTGAATTGTATTTTCATAATATACCTTTAATGGATATAATAAAGCAATACGGAACTCCATTGAAAATTTCTTATCTACCAAAAATATCGGAACAAATACAACGTGCTAAACGAATGTTTAATGTGGCTTTTGCTAAAACTGATTATAATGGCGAATATTATTATTGCTACTGTACAAAAAGTTCTTATTTTGAATTTGTATTAGATGAAGCTCTAAAAAATGATATACATATAGAAACGTCATCTGCATTTGATTTTCCAATTATAGAGCGTTTATACGAAAATGGAAAAATTACAACCGATAATTATATTATTTGCAATGGTTTTAAAAAACCATTATACATGCAGTATATATGCGAGTTGATAAATGGTGGTTTTCACAATACAATACCAGTACTCGATAACATGAATGAGTTGAGTTATTACGAAAGAAATGTTAAAGTTAAAGCAAAACTTGGTATTAGAATAGCATCTGAGGAAGAACCAAGTTTTCAATTTTATACTTCCCGCTTAGGTTTCAGATATAACGATATAGTTGATTTTTATAAACAAAGAATAAAGAACAATAAGAAATTTGAGCTTAAAATGCTTCATTTCTTCATAAATACTGGAATTAAAGATACTTCTTATTATTGGAGCGAACTTCATAAAGCAGTAAATATTTACATTGAGTTGAAAAAAATATGTCCTGAATTAGATAGTTTAAATATTGGAGGCGGATTCCCTATTAAGAATTCATTGGCTTTTAATTATGATTACGAATATATGACGGAGGAGATTGTGAGTCAAATTAAAAATTTATGCAACCAAGCAGATATTCCCGAACCAAATATATTTACCGAGTTTGGCTCGTTTACTGTTGGCGAAAGTGGAGCTGTTTTATATTCAATACTTGACCAAAAAAAACAAAATGATCGTGAACTTTGGAATATGATTGACGGTTCATTTATGACAAATATGCCCGATATTTGGGCTATAAACCAAAGGTTTATATTACTTGCTGTTAATCGTTGGGAAGAACCATACGAAAGAGTGTTTTTAGGTGGATTAACCTGCGATAGTCAAGATTATTATAGCGAAGAAGCACACGTTAACGCAATATATTTACCAAAATTTGATCCTAACGATCCTTTATTTATTGGCTTTTTCCATACAGGAGCTTATCAAGATTCATTAGGTGGATATGGAGGAATTCAACATTGTTTAATACCAGCACCAAAACACATTATTATAAATAAAGACGAAGAAGGAGAATATTATACAAAACTTTTTGCTAAAGAACAAAGTGCTATTTCAATGTTGAAAAATTTGGGATATTAGTACTAACCCCAAATTTATAATATTTGTTGTGTTAAAGTTTAAATGTTAATCCAACAGTAGCGTAAGTAATATCGTAGCCAAATTCTAAATATATGGCAGTTTTAGGCGATAAGAAATAATTTGCGCCTAAATAAAGATTCATTAAGAAATGCATACCAGCATTATCTCTAATAAAATTAGGGTGATTTGGTCCTGTGTAAGAATATTTGTAACCTTCGTATAACAATCCTAAACCCAGTCCGCCATAAACATTCATATCAGGTATATCTGCTTCTTTTAAATTGTAGTAATAACCCATCCTGAATACAGTTGAAACAAAAGTCCATGTTGATTTATAAGAGTACGCGTATCCGTTGTCGTAATATGTGCTTTTGTAATATTTAGAAAAAAATCCTAAACTGCCGCCTAATGTGATAATACCAGGACCAGCTTGTTTGTATCCACGATCTAGTGTTATTTTTAAAGCAGGGGTGCCACCACTATGGTATATGTTCCAGTAGTTTACAGATGGACCTATACCTACGCTAAAAAAATTAGTTCCACTTGTCATTTCTTGTGAAATAACGTAGTTACTGATGATAACAACTGCAATTAGATAAATAATTCGTTTCATATTTTTTTTGCAAAAATAGTTATTATTTTTAAAGAATTAGAAAATTTTTTAAGGAGAAAAGAATTTTATGCCTTGATATGTGTTGTTTTTTTTCATTTGCCTTTTGATAATTTCAACTACCTGATAATTTTTAATTTGGTTCCATTTTGGCTCAATTACTCTATCTTTTGGCGATTCGCTTGTAAAACGTTCAATATAAATTTCGGGCGAAAGATGTTCGAGAAAAAGTATTGCCCAATTTATATATTCTTGTAACGAAAGTGGTTTTACAAATTCTTTGTTGTTTTCGTATATTCTATGCAATGGAGTGTTTTTTAAAATTTGTAATTGATGAAGCTTAATACATTGAATTTGTAATGCCGAAATGTTTTTTGCATGCTGAATTACATCGAAAATGTTTTCATCAGGAAGTCCGAAAATAAGATGGCCTGTAACCCAAAAATTATTTTCTTTTAATTTTTTAACTGCATTAATAACATCAATGTACTTGTGGCAGCGGTTAATTATAAATAATGTTTTATCGTATGTCGTTTCAATTCCAATTTCTATAAATACTTGTTTTATTTTGCTAATTTCTTTAAGTACATTTATTATATCATCGTTTATACAATCTGGACGAGTTGCTATTGACAAAGCTACTACTTTCTCGTGCTCGCAGGCTTGCATGTATGTATTGTAAAGTATTTCTGGAGAAGCATAAGTATTAGTATAATTTTGAAAGTATGCAATGTATAATTGACTTGGATATTTTTTTTGAAAATAATTAATCCCTTCGTTTATTTGGTCAGAAACTGATTTTTGGTTTAAAGTATATTCCGGTAAAAATGAAATGTTATCGCAATAAATACAACCATATAAGCCTTTTTTATCGTTGCGGTTTGGACAAGAAAAAGGTAAGTTAATAGATATTTTTTGAACTCTTTGTCCGTATTTTTTTCTTAAATAACTTGCAAAATTTTTATATGGTTCCATAAAATAAAAAGGCTGCCTAATAATTTAGACAGCCTTGTATTTTATTATTTATTATAATTAAATTATTTTGCAACACGTTCTAACCATTTAAGCATAAATAACATAGTTGCCATAGAAATTAAACAAACTGCTACAAAGAGTGTCCAAGTTAGCCATAAAGGAACACTATCGTAGAATATAGCGCCGATAAATAAAAGCTGGTTACCTATAGCTGTTGCACCAAGCCAACCACCTTGCATAAGTCCTTGCAAATGTGGTGGAGCAACTTTCGAAACAAAAGAAATTCCAAGCGGACTTATAAATAATTCTGCTACTGTTAATATTAAATAGGTAATAACTAGCAACCAAGGTGTAACTTTTTGAATATCGGGAAGTCCACCCATAGCTAAAACTTCGGGTTTTGAAGGAAGACCTAATGAACCTAATGCCATTACAACGTAAGCAATTGCAGCAATTAGCATACCTATTGCTATTTTTTTCGGGGTAGAAGGCTCTATCCCTTTTGTTCTCATCCAACCAAACAGTCCCATTATTATCGGAGTTAGTAAAACTATAAGTAAAGGATTTATAGATTGGAATATTTCGGCACCTTTAATTGTAACAAAGCCAAGATTAATAGCTATTCCCTGTAAATTTGTATAATCTTTTGCAAAGTATGTTAATGTTAAACCATTTTGATGGAACGAAAACCAGAAGAAAATTACAACCCCAAAAACTGCAAACAAAGCATACAAGCGTTGTTTAACTTCTTTAGCTTCCATTTGAATGTTAGTAGTGGAACTGCTTGATGCTTTAACTTTTGGTGCAGGATTTGGAAATTTTTTCTTGTTTGCAAGATATATAAGAACAGATATGAGCATTGCTATAACAGAAATTCCAAAAGCATAATGAAAACCTGTAGTAAATATGTTTAGATACTCATTTGCAAAAGCTCCTAAATCTGTAACAATTGTTCCACTTACTTGCGATGCAAGTTCAGAAAGTTTTTCGGATGCTTCAGATGTAATATTTCCTTCAAGATATCTATGGCATAATTCAGGAAGAGTAGCATTATATTCAAAACCATGAGCTTTTAACCATCCATTACGCATTCCTATTGCAGCTAAAGGAGCAAAGAATGCGCCAACGTTAATAAACATATAGAAAATAGAAAAACCTGCGTCTCTCATTTTTCCATAAGTTTCGTTGTCGTACATTTGTCCTACAAGAGCTTGTAAGTTTCCTTTAAACAAGCCATTACCAAAAGCAATAATAAATAATCCGAAACAAGAGATTATAAGGAATAAAGTTTTATTAGGTACGGGCGTTGGTGTAGGTATTGCAATAAGTAAGTAACCTAAAGACATTACAAACAAACCTGTCAAAATAGTAGTTTTATATTTTCGTGTTTTATCGGCTATAAGACCACCTACAAAAGCTAGTATATAAATTGAAAAATAAAAAATAGAATAAATAATACCAGCCCATGTACCACTTAATCCGAATTTTGCTTGTAGAAACAAGACTAAAATTGCCATCATGGTATAAAAACCAAAACGCTCTCCCATATTTGCAAGAGCAGCTGAAATAAGTCCTTTGGGATGATTTTTAAACATATTCAAATATTTTATAATTTTACGAGGCAAAGATATAAAGAAAACTAAAATAAAAAATTTTTAAGTAAAAATTTTAGCTTATGAAAGTTTTTACCACTAGTCAAATTGCTATAATAGATAAATATACAATTGAAAATGAGCCAATAAAATCTATTGATTTAATGGAAAGGGCGGCTAGTAATTTAGCCTGCGAAATAAGGAACTATATTCATGATGAATTTGAAAATTTAGTTTTTATTTGTGGTCATGGGAATAACGGTGGCGATGGCTTGGCGATAGCCAGGAAATTGCATAAATTAAGAATGGTTAATATCAAAGTCTATTTATTTGCACAGGAAGATAAATTATCTGACGATTGCGCAAAAAATTGGAAAAGGTTAAAAAAAATTAAAAAATTAGAAAAGTATATAACTTTTAATCCAGACGATGTTACAATTGATGAAAATAGTTGTGTTATAGATGCTTTATTTGGTAATGGGCTTACACGTCCGTTAGGTGAACCATATAAAACGTTAATAAAGAAAATAAATAATTCTGGTGCAAGAATAATATCAATTGATATTCCAAGTGGTTTAATGGGCGAAGATAATTCCAATAACGACACTGATGCAATAGTTAAAGCCGACAAAGTTTTTACAATAGAATTTCCTAAATTATCTTTTTTCTTTCCCGAAAACGAAGATTATGTCAAAGACTTTGATATTGTTTCCATTTCGTTAAACGAAAAAATAAAAAATGAATTAGAATCACCATATTATTACATTTATTACGATTCAATAATTAAACCATTACTTAGAAAAAGGAGAAAATTTGCCGAAAAAAGAGATTTTGGACATGCTTTGCTTATTGCCGGAAGTTATGAAAAACCAGGATGTGCTATTCTTGCAGCAAAGGCTTGTTTACGTTCTGGTGTAGGTTTACTTCATGTTCATATACCTAAAAATTGTATTTTACCAGTTATATCGAATTTGCCAGATGTTATGCTTTCTATTGATAATAATGATAATTATTTTACCAGTGTTTCTATAGATAATATGTTTACAGCTGTTGGAATAGGTCCTGGTATTGGAACCGAAGTAGAAACAGTTAAAGCATTTAATAAAGTATTAGAAAATGTTAAGGAAAAAAATCTCCATTTAATAATTGATGCAGATGGGTTGAATATTTTAAGCAAAAATAAAGAATTACTCAATATTTTACCAAAAAATACAATTTTAACTCCTCATAGTAGGGAATTTGACAGGTTGTTTGGAATACATGACACACATTACAAAAGGTTTTTAACAGCAAGAGAAGTAAGTAATAAGTATGGTATAATAATAGTTTTGAAAGGGGCTCATACGCAAATTCATACTCCCGAAGGTTACACTTACTTCAATAGTACCGGTACACCTGCAATGGCAAAAGCAGGAACAGGTGATGTTCTTACAGGAATTATTTTATCTTTTTTAGCTCAAAAATACAATCCAGTAGATGCTGCTATATTAGGTGTTTATTTTCACGGACTAGCTGGCGAAGAAGCAAAAATTATTTATTCTAAAGGATATAAAGAATCTGAATACTCCATTTTAGCTAGTGACATTATTGATAATATTTTTATACGATAATTTTTTATGCTTAACGAATACAAACTTGATTACACTAATAAAGATGATTTTATTGCTTCGTTAATAGAGTATCTAAAAAATCAACCGGTTTTTATTATTTTAGACTCCAACCAATATACATTTACCGATTATGAATTTATTGCTGCTTGGGGAATAAAAACATCTTTTTTCTCCGAAAAAAAAAATGTATTTGAAGAATTTTATGAATATCATCGGCATTGTAACGATTTAATATTTGGTCATATATCGTACGATGTAAAAAATTTAATCGAAAATTTATCTTCTAAAAACCCAGATTACATTCAATTTCCTATGTTTTATTTTTTTCAACCCTTATATACATTAGAAATAAGAAATGACAAAGTATTTATTAATAGCAGAAATAGCAAGAAAGGAAACGATAATATTTTTATTGAAATAATTAATACTAAGACCGAAAAAGTTAATGAATACAACGAAAATATAGTTTTTAAACGTAGAATGACAAAAACAGAATATTCATCGAAGGTTAATGAATTAAAGAAACATATTCAATTAGGCAACATATACGAAGTAAATTTTTGTCAGGAATTTTATGCAGAAAATGTTATAATTAACCCACATTATATTTATTTAAAAATGCGAAAAGAAAATCCTGCTCCCTTTTCGGCATTTTATAGGTTAAATGATAAATATTTGATTTGTGCATCACCAGAACGATATTTAAAGAAAACCGGCAGAATTATTATTTCGCAACCAATAAAAGGAACAATAAGACGTGGTGAAAATTACGAAGAAGACCAAAAACTAAAAAACACACTTAAACAAAGCGAAAAAAACTGTGCCGAAAATATTATGATAGTTGACTTAGTTAGAAATGACTTATCTAGAACTGCTGAAAAAGATTGTGTAACAGTAAAAGAATTATGCGAAATATACACATATCCTACTGTACATCAAATGATATCTACGATTCAATCCGTAATTAAAGAAAATGTGATATTTACCGACGTGATAAAAACAACTTTTCCTATGGGAAGTATGACAGGAGCACCCAAAATAAAGGCTATGCAATTAATAGACAAATATGAAACTATTAAAAGAGGCTTGTATTCAGGAACAATTGGTTATATTACACCTGATGCTAATTTCGATTTTAATGTTGTAATTAGAAGTTTACAATATAATTCAAAAAATGCTTATTTCTCTTTTATTACTGGTGGTGCAATTACAATACAATCAGTCCCAGAAGAGGAATACGAAGAATGCCTTATAAAGGCTAAGGGTATTTTAAAAACATTAAAAGCAAGAATAGAGTATGAATAACTTAAACTTGGCACTTCGCGTAGAGCAGTACATAACAGAATTATCGCTATTTTCAAAACAAGACAATTTGTTGCTTGCGGTTAGCGGTGGAATAGATTCTATGGTTTTATTACATATTTTAAAAACTTTGAATTATAACTTTGCCATTGCTCATTGTAACTTTCAGTTGAGGGGAAATGAGTCAGAAAATGATGAAAAATTTGTTTTAGAAGTAGCAAAAAATGAAAATATTATTGTTCATAATATTCGTTTTGATACTAACGATTTTGCAAAAACAAATAAATTAAACATACAAGAAGCTGCAAGAAATTTACGTTACGAATACTTTTACACATTATGTAAAAAGCACAATTACCATTATATACTTACTGCACATCATTTAGATGATCGTATTGAAACAATGTTAATAAATTTGCTTAGAGGTACAGGTTTGAAAGGATTAACATCTATATCTGTCAAAAATAACCGTGTTGTACGACCGTTATTATTTTTTACAAGAAAAGAAATTTTTCAATATGCCCAAGAAAATAATATCGAATGGAGAGAAGATAGTAGCAATAATGAAGATAAATATTTAAGAAACAAAATAAGACATCAAATTATACCTCTATTTCTTAAACTAAAGGAAGAATTTTATCATATTCAAAACGATAATTTTTATAGATGGGAACAAGAAATGCAGTTATTGGAAGACTATATTTACAAAGAACTTGAAAAATTGCTTGAAAAAAATGACGAAACAATTAGAATTAAAAAGACTAATTTCATTAAAAATGAAAGATTACAAAAAGTATTGGCTTATTATTTAAAAAAATTTGGTTTTATTGATAAACAAATACAAGAATTATTTACAAATAAAATGCAAACTGGTAAATATATTCATAGTAAGGAATATATAATTTTGATTGATAGAGATGTATGGATATTAAAACAAAAAGAGTATAATTTGAAGTTACCTGAGATGTGTAAAATTTATGTATCAACTGCTGAGCTTAATATTCCATTAAAATTAAAATTTAAATTAATTGAAATAGAAGATATGTCAAATATTCCATCCAATAGTTATACTGCTTGTATTGATTACGATAAATTGACTTTTCCTTTAACACTGAGAAAATGGAAGCAAGGCGATTTTTTTATTCCTATTGGCATGAAAGGAAAAAAGAAAATAAGCGATTTTTTAAAAGATATTAAAATCTCTGTTGATTTAAAAAAGGACATTTTTGTCCTAACTAATAATAATGATATAGTTTGGGTGGTAGGATACAGAATTGACGAACGTTACAAGATAACTCCAAAAACTAAGAAAGTATTTTTTATTGAAAAAAGCTAACTTTTAAATGGAAAAAAGGATTTAATATGTTTTTTTTTGGAATATTTTAATGAGGCTGTCTCAAAATTGAGTCAGTCTCTCTTTTTTTTAATTTCTATTTTTCAGTCAAAGATGTTTTTTGATTCAAAAAATAATGCATAAAAAAGAATTTTCACGTAGAAATTTATATAGTTGACCCTTATTAACACAATAAACAATTGATTGTTAATAACTTAATCTAATTTTTTTAGTAAAAATTCTGCAAGATTTTGTACTTTAGAGGCATAAAACTTGCAATTTTTTAAAAATGTTACCGAAGGTAAAAGATCAAAATCAGGTAAAAGTTTATTTTTCTCATTAAGAAATACGTTGCATACTAAACATTCACTTTTGTATTAGGTCATAAAATTCAAAGGAGTATTTGGCGATAACATCAATATCATGTTGGTTGCAGCAGAGCAGTATTCAGCATGCAGTAGCATTCAACTTCAAAAGGATGATGAATAAGTGGAAGAAAAAATTTTTTCACTTTTTTCAGACGCTATTTTTACAATTTCAGATGCAATTTTTTCATTTTCTTTTCTACCATCTCTTTTCAAAAAAAATTAAAAATTACTTTTTAAGGGTCGACTATTTAAAATAATAATTTATAAGCAATATATGCTAAAAGTCCGTGTGCGAATGAAAAAATTTCTTCATTTACATTAAAATTTGGTGAATGTAATGGATGAGAACAATATTCTAATCCTCCTGTTCCTATGCGATACATTAAAGAAGGATATTTTTGAGCAAAGTAAGCAAAATCTTCGGCAGTAGTTCTCATTTCGAGTATTTCAATTTTTTCATTAGGTAAAAATGTTTCTACAATAGCTTTTATTTTTTCAAATAAGTTGTTGTTATTAATCAAAGAAGGATAACCGTTTAATATTTTAATATCAGCTTCAACATTCATTGATTTGGCTATATGATGTGTAGTGTGTATAATTTGAGATAGTGCTTTTTGTCTCCATTCTTCGTCAAATGTTCTGAAAGTTCCTTCTAATTTAACTTCGTTAGGAATAATATTTGTTGCTCCATTTGCAATAAATTTTCCAAAAGAAAGAACAGTGGGAATGGTTGGATTTGTAAAACGGCTTACTAATGCTTGAAGGTTTACAACAAGCTGTGAAGCAGCCAGAACAGTGTCGTTTATTTGATGTGGAGTAGCGGCATGTCCTCCTTTGCCTTTTATTGTAATATAAATTTCATCTGTCGAAGCCATGTACGGTCCTGGTTTTATTCCGATGTGTCCAGAAGGGAGATCGGGTAAGACATGTTGAGCTATAACTGCGTCGAATTTTAAATTTTTAAAGAATTCGTCTTGAAGCATTAAATATGCTCCACCAGGAATTTTTTCTTCGGCAGGTTGAAATATTCCATAAATGGTTCCTTGAAGTTCGTGTTTTATTTCGCTTAGTATTTTTATAGCACCAAGCAAGAATGCAGTATGGACATCATGTCCGCATGCGTGCATAATGCCTTTATTTTTTGATGCGTATAGCACATTATTGGCTTCTTCTATTGGTAAAGCATCTATTTCGGCACGGAGTGCTATATTTTTTCCCGGTAGTGAACCTTCTATCCAGGCAATGATACCATGTCCTCCAATATTCTGACGAAAAGGAATATTCCAGTTACTTAATTTATGTGTAATGTACGAAGCTGTTTCAACTTCATTGAACGACAATTCGGGGTGTTGGTGTAACCATTCTCTAATTTCGCGTATAAGAGTAGAACTTTCTTTGGCTTTATGTTTAAAATAATCTGAATTTTTCATTTACCTAATATTAGTTTAATGCCTACAAATAAAAGGAGAATTCCAAAAATTTTTTTCAATGTATCTATTGGCATTTTAATAGCCCACATAGAGCCGAAGTATGCTCCAAAAAAGAAAGCTAAAGCAAGAATGGCAGCGTATTTAATATTAACTAAACCTTCTTTGTAGTAGTTAATAAAAGCCAATAAACCAGTTGGTGCAAGCATAAAGGCAACACTTGTTGCGTTAGCTTCTTTTTGACTAAGTCCTAAAAAAAACATAAGTGCAGGAATTACAATAATACCTCCCCCTACGCCCATCATTCCTCCTAAAATGCCAGCAGCTAAGCCAATTATTAAAAGAATTATCCATTCATACATACTAATATATATTTTAAAAGTCCAGACTTAAAGATAAATAAAAAATCATTGGCAAAATCATATTATTTTCAACTCCCCATGCCCAGTCGGCTCTAACGAAATATCCGAGTAAACGACTTCTTAAACCAAATCCGTAGCCCCATACTATTGGGTCTCTTTTTTTATCAATGATTATTGTAATAGGTCCTTGATATATAATTTCTGTGTTGTAGGCATTTTGTTTACTATAAGGTGATTTTCCTGTCCAAGCTGTACCTGTATCAAAAAATCCAATGATTTGCAAATTTTCAAAAAAATCGCTATGAATTGGGCGATTCATTAAATATTTTATAATAGGAAAACGTAGTTCGTTGTTTAATACTATGAAGTTATTCCCATTGCGTATATTTTGTGGAAATCCACGCATATTAGTTGCAATTGCCTGATAAACATAATTTTGTGATTGGTCTATTTTGATTGACGGATCGAACAATGGTATTTTTGTGCTAAGGTTTATCCAGTTATCTACGCTTCCTAAATAGTATATAAGTTTTGCTTTTCCAAATGAGTTGCTTGCAGCTAATCTGCTTGCCCATATAAAAGTTCGATGAATTGGTTGATAATGGCGAAAATCTATTCCTGACACATAAAGCGATTGAAAATTTTTGTTTGTTTGATGATATGTTTCGAAAAATATTTTTCCTCGCATACCAAATAAAAGGTTCAGTCCTTTAGTAATTGTGTTGTCGTATATAAATTCGCCTTTTAAGCCGAGCCAAAGGTTTATTTCATCGGGTTGTTTTAAGGTTTGAATGTCAGTTGACATATAAGCAGTTCTGTCGTAACGATATTGGCTTGTAAATCTTACAGCACTTACCTGGTTGAATGGGTAACGAAGTATGTAAAAAATTTCGTGTGTATGTGTTTTTAGTAAAGCTATGTTGTTAATTTTGTTTATTGCAAGTCGATGAAAAACTATTTGTTTATCGAGTCGTTTTTTTAAGTTTTCGAAGCTTAATAAATATTCGTTACTATTAAAGTTTCCTGCAAAACGAACACCGCCTGTAATTTTGTAATCTTCGAAGAGATCGTTTGTGCCTAACTTAAAGAAAACGTTTAAACCTGGATTGTAATAAAAAGGTCCGCCTGTAAATGTTTGGTATGAATTATTTAAAAATCCAAAATCAACTTGCGATGTTATTGTGTTTGTGTAAAAAGATGTATGATAAATCATAGGTTTAAAATTAAGTTGTGTTTTTTCTTCATTTGTTTCCTGATTAGTTAAATTTCCTTTTAGTTTATTAATTTGAAAGTTAAAAATATAGTTATGAATATTAATTTGGTTAGTGTCAATATTTAAAATTTTTAAATTAAATGTGTCAGTTGGTGATTTTGTTTTACTTTTTGTTGCAATACTATCTTTATAGCTTCTTCTTATGTCTTTTATAAAAGGAGTTGAAACAGTTTCGATTTCTTTTTCTTTTTTTAGTTCGTTTATATTAGAGAACATTTTACCTTTATAGTAAAATAAATTGGTAGTTTTTGTATTTTCGGCAATATGATGTTCTATAATATTTCGAGAATAATTTGTAAGCTGACTAATATTTGTAAAATAACGGTAATGTGTGGTTGTGTCAATATGGCTAATTACGCTATCGTATTGAGCTATGTAGCGATTGTAAAGTCCTTGTTCGTTGCCAAGCATTATAAATTCATTTTTATTGATGTAAAAAGGTTGAATTTCGTTGGCTAAAGGAGTGTTTGTAATTCGTGTAAGTGTAGTATCTTTTGATTTATAATTATAGATAAAAATATCGTAAGTTTTTAAAGTACTATCTGTTTTTAAATTTTCATATTTTCTGTTTGATGAAAATAAAATTTTTTGTGATTGTTCAATAAACTGTGGGTAACGGTCGTCGGCAATGTCTTGTGTAATTTGTTCGTAAGTATTTGATGCGTTATTGAAAATGAAAATATCTGTATATCCATTTTTTACTGCCGACATAACAATATTAAATCCATTGTGTGAAAAGGAGAAATCGAGTATTTTTTGTACTTGAAACATTTCTTTTTCTGATAATTCTTCGGTTTCTAATTCGTATGTGTATAAGAAAATACTACCTTTTTTTTCTATAATAAATGCAAATAATTTGTCGGAAGGGTGCCAGGCTATTATTGGATAAGAATAATCGGTTATTTGTTCTAATCGAACACCGTGTCTGTATATACATTTAACTTTGTTTGTTTGAAGATTTTTTAAAAAGATTTTAATTCGTCCCATATAATTGGTTGAATAACAAAGCCATTGTCCGTTATTAGAAATTTTTAAGTCGCGAACTATACGGTTTGGTTTAATTTTTTTTGTAATAAATTGTTCTGGTGGTGCTGTACGTTTTATTTCATCGTTTTCGTATTGTTTTTTATAAAAGTCGAGCCATTCGTAATTTAAGTATTTAACAGGTAATCCTATTGTGTATAGAAAGCCTGTTTCAATATTTTTAGAGATTCGAGTTAGGTATAATATATTTGGAATGGTTTGTTTACCGAATTTTTTTGATATAAAGTACCATATAGAATGTCCTGCGTATATGGCGTCGTTGCCGGTTAATCTGTTAAATTTGGTATAGCGGTTAGTTGTGATACCATCGCGAACATAATTGTCTATTTCGCTGTTCCATTCTTCTGTTAAAAATGAGATAAGTCCTTTGTAAAACCAGTCGGGTAAATTGAGTAAAGTTGTATTTGTTACTTTCGATTTAAAATCGCTGCCGTATAAAGTTTGATCGAGCAATATTTGAGCAATTGTAGAACGAATTTGTTTATCTAACAATGAATGATCGCCTTCGAAATACAGAAAAACTTTGTTATCAATGAGTTGTGTTGTTCCGCCGACATTATATTGATCGTTACCTGTAACTAATCCTATGTTACTTTGCCGAAAATCACTTAAATTGTTGTAAACAAGAAAAATAATTCGTTTTTGTAAAGTGTTTCCTATTTTGACTTCTAAATCTGGAATGTATTGTTGTGCTTTAATTGCAACATATTTGGCAATTTTATTTCCATTTTCATAAAAATAAACATCGTAAAGAGGAAAACGATAATATTGCCATAAAAATGATTTGTATTGAACGCGGTTTTTTCCAAAATCGGTTTGTAAACCGTTGTAAAATTGGCTTTTAGTATGTATGTGTAAAAAAATGAATATTATTATGGTTAAGTATCTTAGCATAGAGACTTGCTACAAAGTAGTAAAATTACAAACATTTTAACTTTGAAAAAAGAATGTTTAACGATTAATAAGTTTATACATAAGTTCATTTAATTGTTGAAAATTTATCGGTTTGACGATAAAATGTTTTATGCCAACTTCTTCGCATTTTTTTTGAATGTCGGGCGTGGCGTAGGCAGTTAGTGCAATAATAGGTATCTCCTTGTGTCCAATTTCTTTATAGTGTGATTTGATAAAGTATGCTGTTTCTATTCCGTCCATTTCTGGCATTTCTATATCCATAAGTATTATGTCGAAGTGGTGTTTTGTTAAAAGCTGAATAACTTCTTTTCCGTTTTTTGCGATAGATACATCGTGTCCGAATTTTTCAAATGAACGAAGTGCTACTTTAATATTTAATTCATTGTCTTCTGCAAGTAATATGTTAAATGTAGTTTTTTTTAATTTATCGCTTTTAGAATCTTCTGGAATTAGAGGTAAATCGAGAGGATTAACTGTTGCTGCCCCAATGTTTAGAGGAATTCTTAAGAAAAATTCTGTTCCAACATTTTCTTCGCTTTTAAACCATATATTAGCATTAAGCATTTTTGCAAGATGTTTGCTTAATGTTAAGCCTAATCCGAGTCCTGACGATTTGTTGTAAATAATGTCTTCATTTAGAGCTTTTATTAGTTGTTTTTGTTTTTCGAGAGGAATTCCCGAACCAGTATCCTTTATTTTGAATACAATAATCACTTTATTTTGTTGCATCAGAATTTCTTCGAATTCGGCTTCGATGTGAATTTTTCCTTTTTCGGTAAATTTGATGGCATTGTTTAGCAGGTTGAATAAAATTTGTCTTATAAAAGTTTCGTCGCCAACAAGATGTCGTGGAATTCTTTCGTCTATGTTATAAGTTATTTCGAGTTTTTTATGACGCAATAATTGCGAATGTTGAGTTATTACTTGCTGTATTAGTTGATCTGGCTCGAATGAAGTAAGTTCTAAATTTACACGTTCGGGTTGAGAGTAATAAATTTGCATAGTTTCTTCCATAAGTGAAATAATTTGTCGTGAAGCGTTTTCTATGGTTTTGCAATAATCCTTTTGTTCATCGGTTAAGTTGCTTTGCATAAGTAATGAATTCATACCTATTATTACGTTAATAGGTGTTCTTATTTCGTGGCTAATTGTTGTGATAATATTGGTTTTAGATTCGAGGGCTTCCTTTGCTTTTAAAGCATATTCTTCTTTTTCTTTAATGGTGTTTTGTAATTGTATGGTAGTTTGTTTGTGATTTATTAGCTCTTTACTTAATTCGGCAGTGCGTTCTTCTATTTTGCGTTTTAAAAAGTTAGTAATACGGCGGTCGAGTCGAATTATTTGTATAATTGTTGGTAAAAAGAATAAAGTTAAAACTATGCCTGACATTATAAGATAAAATAGTTCTTTACGTAAGTATGATTTTATTTCTTCAATTTTTAAATCAACACCAATAATATAAAAATTTCCAGAAGGGCTATACGAAGGTACTAACACTGTACGGAATGTGCCCCAACGGTCGGTAGTTGTTTCAAAAACGTTTTTTTTTGTTTTGGGGAGGTTTAACATTTCTGTTGGGGCTTCTTCATAATGTTCGAAGTAACGTATAGTGGTTTTGCGGACCAGTTCTTCTGGTGTTGTAGAACAAGATGTAAAATATGCTTTATTGTTTTTTATGATAATAGTATATACAAACGAAACATCGAATTGTTTGGCATATTGCGTTAAAATCATAATGTTTTTCCAGTCTTCTTCAGGTGAAATAGATGTTGAATCTATAGCTCTGTCGTGAAAATCAGGAGCCAGTAATTTTGGAACTAATTCTGTAGCTTTTAGTAGCTTTTCGTCAACTCTTTTGAATTGAGCATATTTTTTTTCGTGGTAGATAAGAATTAGCAACAGAATAATGCCTAGAAAATAAATGAGTACAGGAACTGTAAAACGGCGAATTAATGATATTAGTTTTAGTTTTCTCAATGTTTTTTATATTCTTTATAAAATACAAAAATAGCAAAAACTAATAATAGTAGAGAGCTTGCTAGCGAAATTTTTTCTCCGATAAAATAAGATGATGGTTCAAAACGGAATTCAACAGTATAATTACCTTGTGGTAAAACAGATGCTCTTAAAACATAATTTGCTCTAAAGTATTCGTGTTTTATTCCGTTAAGGTATAAATTCCAGCCTTTATCGTAAAAAATTTCTGAGAAGATTGTTAATTGTGGTGTTTTTGAATTGTATTGGTATATTAATTTGTTTGGTGAGTAAAAAGTTAGTTTAATATATGCGGTTGTATCGAGTGTGTATTTAAAGTTATCTACGAATTTTGAATATCGTTTATCAATTATAGCTATGCTATCGGGTTTAAAGTTTGTTAGTGCCATTATTTCACTATCTGCATTTTCTACAATTTTATATGCTTTTACAAACCAAGCATTGCCAAGAGCTAGTGGGTTAAATTGTGCAGCAGGGTTTTTGTCTTTATCGGGGAAAATAATATAACGTGTATTTAACATATTTAATACCTGAAAATTGTTTTTAGAAATTTGATGTTCAATAAGTTCTTGGTAGCGTTTCATTTTAGCTCCGTGATATCCACCAATTGATTTATGAAAATAAGATGTTTGGGCATCATTAAAAGTGTTAACAGCAACATTTAATACTCTGTAATGTAGTGTTGTATCTTGTAATATTTGCATATCGGCCAAAGTTGGTTTGAATGGTTCTTTTGCTTGACGTGAATCGACAAAAAGTTCGCTATGAACGTATCTTTTATTAACTGGCCATAAATCTATTATAAACAAAAAACTGAATATAATTGCTATCCACGAGGTTTTAATTTTGTTTTTTGCGTAAAATAGGATAATTGATGCAGAGATAATTATAAAAAGCATACTACGAAGCGAGTCCCATCTAAACATTGATTTACGGTCGGCAATAATACTTTGCAATGGATAGCCTGCTTGAGAAAGTTGTGTATCAATATCGGAATTAAACGAGAAAAATGCCGATGGCATAATCCATAGTATTAAGCAAATACCTCCTAAAATTCCAGCACTTAATTTAATAGATTTTATTAAACGTTCTTTTTCTATGGGCTTTGTAATTATTTCGTACAATGTATAAATAGCCATAAAAGGCATAGTAAATTCGGCTATTACAAGTATCATAGATACAGTTCTGAATTTGTTGTAACCTGGAACATTTTCTAAGAAGAAATCTGTAAGCCACATCATGTTTTTGCCCCATGCTAATGCAATTGAAATAACAGTTGCAATAAGTAACCACCATTTTAACCAGCCTTTTAAGTAAAAAAGTCCAACAAAAAACAAGAAAAATACAACCGCACCTACATATACCGGACCGCTTGTAAATGGTTGTGTTCCCCAATATGTTGGGATTTGACTACAAATTTGTTTGGCTTGTGCAGTTCCGTAGTTGTTTTTAAAATACTGAAATGTTTCGGTGTTTTCGTCTAATTTGCTGTACGATGCACCACCTTTTGCATTAGGTATTAGCAAAGTAAGTGTTTCGTCAATTCCATAACTCCACGATGTTGCATAATCTTTGTCTAAGCCGGTTGTTTTGTTTTCTATATCGAAAGTTAATTCCGATTTTCCTCTTGTTGAATATTTTCCATATTCGTACGTAAGCCATAGGTTGGTTAAGTTACTTCCGAAAGCTAATAACGAAGCTAAAATAAGTAAAGCCGAGGTTTTAGCAAACAAAAGGTATGTTTTGGTTTTAATGACTTCTATTAGTTTAAAAACTATTAGTATAAGAATAATGATGGCAGTGTAATATGTTATTTGAACATGGTTGACCATAAGTTGTAAAGTGAGGAATATACCGAAAACAACAGAACCTAAAAGTGGTTTGTTTTGGTAAGCAACATAAACAGACGTTACAAGCATAGGTAAATATCCTATGGCAAGTGCTTTTGTAATGTGTCCTGGTTCGAGAATTATAAGAAAATACGACGAAAAAGCATAAGCAAGTGCTCCTGCAAAACTTGTCCATACATTGAAACCGAGTAATAGCAAGGCAAGGTAAAAACCAAATAGGTATAAAAATAACATTCCAACGGGTTTAAATGTGTCTAATGTAAATACGGCGTGTAAGTATTTCCAAATATTATTACGAGCTACGTTAATAATTAAATATGTTGGCATTCCGCCAAACATACTGTTTGTCCAAAGGGCAACTTCGCCTGTTTTTTTTTCGTAATCAATTGCTTCTTTCGACATTCCATAATAATTGGCAACATCGCTTTGCTGAAGTCTTTTGCCTTGTAAAACAGGTGAAAAATAAACAAACGATATTATCAGAAAAATAACAATGGGTATTAAGTATAAACCAATTTTTTTAAAAGATATGTTTTTCATACGCTAAAAATTTCACAAAACTATATGAAATTATTTAATTATAATTCAAAATCTGCCTAAAATAAATTTTAAATCAAAAAAATGTAGGTTTTATAATCTACAGTTGTGATTTGCTTACATTTTTGTATCTTTGATAGGTTCTTTTCAGCATACATCAGTTGCATTGCTATTGCTATTGAGTTGTGATTTGCTTACATTTTTGTATCTTTGATAGGTTCTTTTCAGCTTAACTTTGCGTTGAGGTGGTTCAAATAGTGTTGTGATTTGCTTACATTTTTGTATCTTTGATAGGTTCTTTTCAGCTGCAGCTGCAAATGCATCGCATTTTTTTTGTTGTGATTTGCTTACATTTTTGTATCTTTGATAGGTTCTTTTCAGCCTTTAAAATCAAATAGTTATGAGAGAATTAGTTGTGATTTGCTTACATTTTTGTATCTTTGATAGGTTCTTTTCAGCCTTTCTTTGCACTTTTAACACATTGATATAGTTGTGATTTGCTTACATTTTTGTATCTTTGATAGGTTCTTTTCAGCAATCAGAATAGTGATTTAAAATCTTTATTAGTTGTGATTTGCTTACATTTTTGTATCTTTGATAGGTTCTTTTCAGCATTGCAATGTGCTTTCTTTCATAGTTTTAGTTGTGATTTGCTTACATTTTTGTATCTTTGATAGGTTCTTTTCAGCCGTCCATCATTTTGATTTCGGCTTCAAACAGTTGTGATTTGCTTACATTTTTGTATCTTTGATAGGTTCTTTTCAGCGGGGTAATGTTGTATATTTCTGGGTGCTTCGTTGTGATTTGCTTACATTTTTGTATCTTTGATAGGTTCTTTTCAGCACAATGTTTATTTGGTGAACATTTACTTATGTTGTGATTTGCTTACATTTTTGTATCTTTGATAGGTTCTTTTCAGCCAACAAAATATGATTCCACCATTGTTACCGGTTGTGATTTGCTTACATTTTTGTATCTTTGATAGGTTCTTTTCAGCCAATTAAGAAAAACATTTTGATCGCTTCTAGTTGTGATTTGCTTACATTTTTGTATCTTTGATAGGTTCTTTTCAGCCCATTATCTGCGTCAATAGCTACATTTCCAGTTGTGATTTGCTTACATTTTTGTATCTTTGATAGGTTCTTTTCAGCTCCAGGATATTTGATATTATATCCCTGTGAGTTGTGATTTGCTTACATTTTTGTATCTTTGATAGGTTCTTTTCAGCTTAATCTTAACAACTACATAATGTATGTTGTTGTGATTTGCTTACATTTTTGTATCTTTGATAGGTTCTTTTCAGCGAAAACAAAATCCTTCACAGCTCCACGCTGTTGTGATTTGCTTACATTTTTGTATCTTTGATAGGTTCTTTTCAGCCTCATAACCCCTGTAAAAATTCCCAACATCGGTTGTGATTTGCTTACATTTTTGTATCTTTGATAGGTTCTTTTCAGCCAAATCAAGTTCAAAAGGGAAACGCACTAGTTGTGATTTGCTTACATTTTTGTATCTTTGATAGGTTCTTTTCAGCTTGCGGACCTTACATAATAATATAATTATCCGTTGTGATTTGCTTACATTTTTGTATCTTTGATAGGTTCTTTTCAGCCTACGCGATGGCATATCACATATATTACTAGTTGTGATTTGCTTACATTTTTGTATCTTTGATAGGTTCTTTTCAGCATTGCCATTGCCTTTTGTACTTTTGAATTTGTTGTGATTTGCTTACATTTTTGTATCTTTGATAGGTTCTTTTCAGCTTAATTTAATTAAGCGATCATATGTTTTTTGTTGTGATTTGCTTACATTTTTGTATCTTTGATAGGTTCTTTTCAGCAAATTGAACAGGAAGAATTGTGGAAGGGAGGTTGTGATTTGCTTACATTTTTGTATCTTTGATAGGTTCTTTTCAGCCCCTGCAGGCAATTTTGTTACACCCTTCCTTGTTGTGATTTGCTTACATTTTTGTATCTTTGATAGGTTCTTTTCAGCTCCGCACTGGATTAAAATCAACAAACAAAAGTTGTGATTTGCTTACATTTTTGTATCTTTGATAGGTTCTTTTCAGCAAAGTAAGGGTTTAATAACTAATAAATAAACGTTGTGATTTGCTTACATTTTTGTATCTTTGATAGGTTCTTTTCAGCGTTGACGTCGTAGGTAATGTTGTGGTTTTCTGGTTGTGATTTGCTTACATTTTTGTATCTTTGATAGGTTCTTTTCAGCTCTAAGGCCCCTAATAGATACACGTATCTTAGTTGTGATTTGCTTACATTTTTGTATCTTTGATAGGTTCTTTTCAGCATATTTTCTTGACAAATTACTTCCCGACGAAGTTGTGATTTGCTTACATTTTTGTATCTTTGATAGGTTCTTTTCAGCCCCTGGTGTTGTTCCCCTAACGACGTTGTAGTTGTGATTTGCTTACATTTTTGTATCTTTGATAGGTTCTTTTCAGCTGGCAATTATTGCTAATATATTATCCACTGGTTGTGATTTGCTTACATTTTTGTATCTTTGATAGGTTCTTTTCAGCATACCAAGGAGCAAGTAACTATTATCCCTGGTTGTGATTTGCTTACATTTTTGTATCTTTGATAGGTTCTTTTCAGCCCATTATCAGCATCTATTGCTACATTACCAGTTGTGATTTGCTTACATTTTTGTATCTTTGATAGGTTCTTTTCAGCAAATAATTGTCGATCACCCTATTAGACTCAGTTGTGATTTGCTTACATTTTTGTATCTTTGATAGGTTCTTTTCAGCAGCTACTGCTTTTTTTTCTTATAGATATTAGTTGTGATTTGCTTACATTTTTGTATCTTTGATAGGTTCTTTTCAGCAAATTTATAATTATGATAATATCCTGTTAAGTTGTGATTTGCTTACATTTTTGTATCTTTGATAGGTTCTTTTCAGCTTCGTTCACTTTTTTATTTCGCATTTTTTTAGTTGTGATTTGCTTACATTTTTGTATCTTTGATAGGTTCTTTTCAGCAAGCCATCTAAAAGTGTAAAAAATTTAATAGTTGTGATTTGCTTACATTTTTGTATCTTTGATAGGTTCTTTTCAGCACATATATTTAAAAGTGGCATTAGTGGCTGAAAAGAAGTAAAAAGTAGGAATAAAAAAAGCTGAAAACGAACCTCCAAAATCCCGCAAAGCGGGATTTTTTTATTTCTGTTTTATATTTGAATGGTTGAACCCGGATTACGCATTAGAAATGAGTAAAAGATAATGTGATTGTAATCAAACACTAATTTGGAATTGAAACAATTATTAAATCGGGGTTTAGCCTAACTAAATCAAGTATTTCGGCTCATACTTTTCCTCCTATTGATTAATTTGGGTTGAACTAAAAAAATAGAGTTGAACTATATTTGAACACTTATTAACCCAAATAAATCATACAGTTTGTCTTGTTCTAATTAATAACGAAACTTCTAATTATTAATTTGAGACTTTCGCAAAATTACATTTTGAGACCTTTGCAAGGTAATTAACAATTATTTTGCTGATTGTTAATAAATTATATTGATTTTATTTTATAATTCCATAAATGGTGTATATTTTATTGCTATGAAAACCAAAATACGATACCTTTGAAAAACTTAAAGATTTTTCGAATTAACAAATTATTTTGGTTACAAAATACTTTCCCCCTTTGTAATTACGAGTTTTCCCTTCCTGTCGTTGCGAGCGAAGCAACGAAGCAATTACCCTAATGCTTTGACTGTCATTGCTTCTTTCGTTGTAAAACGGGAGAAGCAATCTTCTCATTACATATTTCCTTTAGTGTTATATGTTTTGGGTAGATTGCTTCGCTCACTTTGTTTGCTCGCAATAACGCAAGTGGGTTCAGGCTCGCAATAACAATATAGTGTTACAAGCTACCAATTACATTATTGCAACTCTACTTTTTTATACAAATAAAAAGAAGATACAATTTACAAAAACAAAACATTGTTAACTGTCTTACAAAGGTTTTGACTTTAATACTGGTTAAATTAAAAATTTTGTATCAATCATATGTTTGTGTTTTAGATATTGTCTGAAAAATAAAGATGCCCTAACAAATCTATTTTAACTTTTGTTGGGTTTAAATCATATAAAGCAGTAATACTACTCAATAATAAAAAACGTTTACTAAGTTTTGCTTCGGCAGTATCGTTTATCTGTGTTTCTAAATGATGTCTAAAAACATAGTTTCTTTGTGATATTTTTTGTACTCTGTATAAATGTTCGCTAAGCTTAGCATAGTTGTTGGTGTTGATATATTGTTGAATTTCTTCGTTTGTCAATCCAAGCAAAAACATTTCGTTTTGCTGCATACTAAGTAAAAGCGTCCATTGGTCGTTGGGAAGTTTTTCTAAAAATCTTTTGGGTAAAGAGTTGTTTTCGTTTAATATTTTATTCCATACAATTTGTGGGTTATTAATAATAATGGGTATTCCGTATTTTTTGCGTTCTACAGCATGCCAAAAAGTGCAAACGTGTTCTTGTTTTTCGCCATTTTCGTCGGCATATATAGCGATATGGTGATTGTTTCCTGGTTTTACAAAGCCAATAGCATTTCCGTTTTCGTCTTTTTTAATAGGTTCGGCATAGGAAAGTCCTGTAAAACAACGAACTGTTTTTATAGGAATAGTTTTTTTATTGTCTAAATATAATGGTTCTTTAAAAGCTTCTTTTTCTTTATCTTTATATTGTTCGAGTCGTTGTTTTACGAGCTCTCTAATTTTTTTGTCAACAATAGAATCGACATCTTTCAATTTTAGATCTTTTAAAGGATATTTAATAACAAATTCTTCTTTGTAGCAATGAGCTTTTTCGAGTTTAATTTTTTTCTCTTGGTCGAGATAAATTGGCTCTTTTTTTAGTGATGCTAAGGCTTTATTAGTATCGAATTGGTGTTGTTGCAATCGTTCGGTTACAAGTTGTTTAATATGTTGATTGATAATGAGTTCGTGGTTTTCGAACAAATATTTAATATTTTTATCTTTTTCAACAATTTTAATTTTACCATAAATGCTTTCTTCGCTTAAAGGTCCACGTGGTGTGATAATATTTTGTTGTACTACTATTTTTTTTCCTTTGTGCTTAATTTTTCGAATGCTATAGGTAGCTACTTTTTTTCCTGGTTTGTACGAAACTAAGATGTTAGCCACTTTTTCTTTAATTTGTTGTGTTGTGAAAGGTCTTTTAGAAATAAGATATTTGTCGAGCAAATTTAATTTTTCTCTGTAATTTTCACTTTGGTTTTGGATTTCAGCGAACATTTCGTCTCTGTTAGTTTGTGATGCTAAATTATTTATACGTTGTATGAAACCTTGCTTTGTACAGGCAATAACTAGTGCATCTATGGCATGATGACGCTGATCGTCTCTTTTTGACCAATTTTTAATAATTTCTTTTTTATGGGTTTGTCCGTCTATTTCCCAATCAACCATTTCTGTAAGTCCTAACTCTTTATATTTTGGTAATTGCAATTCCATTAAAACATCGTCCCATCCCCATATTCTACGCAAATGTTCTGTTACGTTTCCGCTTGTGCTCCAAACATTATAGCATATATCACCTAGTATTTGTTTAGCTTTTTTTGCAATATATTGAGTTTCGCGAAGCTGCCTATCTATAAAATCTTGAGGTATTTTTTCGGCAGGCATTAGTAGCTTATCTCGTTTAGCTTTGGTAATGATTTTATCTTTAAAAAGTTTATTAACCCGTTCTATGTATTGGTTAAATTGTTCTTCGCCTAAGCTTTTCATATAATCGTAAGCAGTAAGCTGTCCTTTGGCTGCATTGCATTTACGGTGCGATAGCGTTTTGTTGTTTTGCGAGTCGTCGAATAAAAGCGATTTAGGAATTATATGTTCAATATCTACGCTATTACCTGTTAAAGCATCGGTTAATCCAAAAGGTTGCCCACAATAAATGCAAATAGCATTGATACGAGGTTCTTGTTTGGGCGATATTTCGTGAAACAAACGCCATTTAATTATATTATTGCGTGTAGCTTTTAAGCCGTATTCTTTTTCGAGTCGTTCGGCAATTTCTTTATTTTGTTTTTCTCGTTCACGTTGCCTTTTATACGCTTCGTTACGTTCTTCCTTACTTGAGGTAAGCTCTCGAGCAAGTTCAATTCGTATTTCAAAATTGTTGCTGATTCTGTCTTGCCGTGTAACCCATCCTCTGTTTTCGTCAATAATAGCATTTACCACATTGATAAGTTGATTTAATATTTTTTCAACTATAGGTTGTCTTAAACTGTTTTTAGGTAAAAGGTCGAGTTTATCTTTTAATTGTTTTTGCAATACCTCGTCTTTAGTTAAACTAAATGAATGGTTGTATGCAGCAAACGAACAAGCATCGCTATATCTGTAACCGTCCATAAGATAAGGCAAAATTTTACGCATAGCCTTAACCGATTTGTTTCCATAGCCCGATGTTTTAAAATCAATATTAGCAAGTCTTTCAGCAGCTTGTTCGGAGAGATTAAATTTTTTAATAAGTGCTTGTTTGCATTCATTTGCATCGTTAATAGAATAAATGGTATGCCAAAGCTGATAAATAGGTTGTTGTTCTATAGTATTGGAAACAATTTTTTTATTTTTGCTTTCAATTATTTCACCTGTTTTTCTATTTATCAAGTAAACTTCATCATTAAACTCTTCTATTGTTGTTTGTAATTGTAGAATATGTGTGTCGTATTCGCAATTTTCTAAAGCACGAAGTATCTTTACCTTTGTAATATTACCTTGAATACCGTTATTAATTTGTTTATTACAATACCACCCATCGTCTTTTTTTAAATTGAGAATTTTAAAAAGCTCGTTTGAAGTTAATTTTTCATTACTATCTAAATAGTTGAATATTTCTCTTTTTTTATCTATTGATATATTGAGTATTTGCCCTTCTTTATTTTTAAGTTCAAGATTATTGATTGTTTCCCATATTTTTGTGATTTGAAAAATAGGCGAGCTTTTAGGTGCAACTTTAGGTCCGACAAAAATTTCTTTTCCGTTACGTAGTATTCTTCTACCTTCGAATTCGCAAACACTAACTAAACCTTTTTGCGATTTAAGAGGTCGTTGATAATATATAATTTCGTTTCGAATTTTGTTTATGAGCTCTTCGGTTAAAACATGTGGATAATATTTTTTTTGGCATTCAATAATTTTGTCAAATTCTTCGATGTATGCTTCACGTGGAAATACTTGTTCTTTGATTCTATAATATGGATTTTTTTGTAGTTCATTAAAAAATTTTTGACCAATGGTTAAATTTTGTTCTTTAATTAGTTGATACCTATTTTTTACTTCTTGTACATATTCGGTTTCTTTTTTTTTCGAGTGTACTTGCTTTGGTTGGGCTTTTGTAACCTCTTTTTTGATTTAGGTGATATAATATTCTACCTAATTCTGTCAGGCTTACTTGTTCATTAACAGCTTTGGCTCTAAGTCCCCACAATTCTAATTGTTTCAATTTAAAAAGTTCGGGGTCGAACATATTATTTGCTAATAAGACTTCGGTAAGTGCTTTTCTTCTTAGCTGATAACGATCGTATCCTTTTCGTTGAGTTCTTTTTTCGGTTCTTTTTTGATTTTTCGAAATAGCATTACCTTTTGTAAATTCTTCTTTATCGTCTGTACTTAAAGGAATAATACGAGAGCCCATTGCAATAATTTTCCTATTGTTTTCCGATTCTTCAATTAATGCCCATCCAATAGAATTTGTTCCTAAATCGAGTCCTAAAATTTTTTTTGCCATAAAATTTGTTTTTTAATTAAAACTTTTATATATTTGCAAATACAAAATGTAGCAAATCACAATAAGGATTATTCCGTTGTGGAAACATTCAAGGTGGTTCTTCGTATGAAGGATCGCCTTTTTTGTTATGCTTAACATTTGTTTTTTTGTGCTAAATTAAAAAAAATAATATTACTTCAAATAATTTTTAAAGTAATTTTTATTTTATTCAAAAAAGTTCAAGTTGCAATGGTGTTTCTGGAGGTCGTTTTGCTTTTTTCCCATAATAAATTTCCATTTTTTCAAATTGTTTATCTGTAATTTCTAACACACCAACAATTCCTTCGTCGGGTACAATGCTTCTAATCCTTCGTTTTTGAACATCGGCTGTTTCGCTACTTGGGCAATGCCTCAAATATACTGAAAATTGGAACATGTTGAACCCAAAACTCATAAGAGTTTTACGAAATTGTGCATATCTCTTTCTTTGTTGTTTGGTTTCAGTTGGTAAATCGAACATTACCATAAGCCACATAATTCTGTATGCATTTAAACGGTTTAACATATATAAACATCTTTGAATGTTATAAAAATTCAGGTAATAATAATTTTCTTTGTTTTCCTTCGAAGCATTTTTGCAACGACCGTGCGGTTTTCATTGTTGCAATTTGAAGTGGGCTAATCTCGCCATTTACTTTGCAATCAATGTAGTTAATTGATAATAGTTCTGTTTTTATATCTTTATTTAGTTCTGGAACAATGCCATGTTTAAGAATTATTTGATATACCATATAATCAACGTAAGGTCTATATGCTTCCATCAAGTCGTCTGCTAAACAATAAGCATTGTATCTGTTATGGTGGTGAATACCTAGAGTAGGCAAAAGTCCAGCTTCTACTATACTGCGTGCAGTTGTTGCACGTAGTATGGCATATCCATAATTAAGTAAGTTATTAGGTGGTAATCCTTCACGGTTTCTTATGAAGTTATCAATAAAATGAAATAATTTTGACCAATATGCTGTTGCAGCAACAGCTTCGCGATTGTCTTTGTCTCCGCTTTTTACGCTTTTACTAAGCTTTATTAAATATTCGACATCGTTTTTAGGATTAATTTTTTTTAAAACTTGTGCTTGATTCCAAATTTTTTGTTGTATTATTTGCGACCATAATTGTTTTTTTAATGGTTCTGAGGCTTTTATTTGCTCTCTATATCTTTCGTTTTGAAGTGTGTTTGAATGTAATGTTAGTAAAAGTCCATGCGGATGATGGCTTTCGTTGCATGTTACAATTACTACATTGTTGTTTACAAGTTCGGCAATGAGGGCATGAGTAATGTTTATTTGAGGGTTGTCTAGAATAATCATACCAAGATCTTCAATTGGAAAACTAAGTTCGCCTTTGTTTTCTAAAAGATTCTTAATATTATTATGCTTTTCAATTTCAGGAAATCGAAGTAAAAGTTGTTTGTTTTTTAAACTTAATATGCTGGGATTTCCGAAATACAAAGTTCTTTTTATCATATAACATTATTTTTTCTTTAATTTTAAAATTATTAACCATCAAAAAATTTACCATATTTTGTATTTTTTTATTCACATATACAAAAAATTATATAAAACTCAACTTTAATTATTTGTTCCTTATTTACATAAAAAGCGGTTGATTTTTAATAAATTAGTATTATTTTTTTTAGTAAAAATTTTGCAAGATTTTATAATTAATACCACTATTGTCCAAAATAATTGTTAATAAAAAAATTAATCATTGATTATCAATGGATTAAATCTTTGATTTTTAGGTTTTGAAAAGGCACTCCCCCTCTTTTTTTATCTCTGTTTTAACCCATCTTAC
>Ga0308407_1000366_pt1 | contig 34451 bp, 27 predicted proteins | sample HotsprSampleMSe2_FD_203476 | JGI IMG/M metagenome (GOLD analysis project Ga0308407, IMG submission 203476) | Hot spring phototrophic mat microbial communities from Mushroom Spring, Yellowstone National Park, Wyoming, United States - 20060911_MSe2 ...
TTTTGTGGCATCAATATCGATAATGAAACATTTAATAATTTTTTTAATTTTATAATTACTTAATTTGGCTGATTTAACAAGCATTTTAACTAGTATAGCAGATGCTATTCTAGTCTAGTGCCAAATTTATTAAATCCAAGATTTAATATACATTTTTATGATAAAGAAGGTAATTTTATAAGGTAATTTTATAAGGTTGATAAAAATAGTTTTTATAGATGAAAAAACAAAACAAAGAATTAATAAAATTAATCAAAGATTAAAAGAATTAGAAAAAGAAGATAAAGAAAACTTTAAAAGGTTTAAAATTGAATTTCAAAGGATTTATGAGTTGTATAAAAAAGAAGGATTACTTGAAAGACTTATAAGTAATGAAAAATCTTTAGGATTTATGGCATCAGATAAAGGATTAACAAGTTTAGATTTACTTGAATTACTTCTTAATTTTAAAAATGAAAGGGATTTTTTAAATGAATTAATTTCTTCCAATTTTAAAGGTTTAAATCTTGACACGTTTCAAAAAAAAATTTTGGTGGCAAGATATGAAAGATACAAAGAATTAAAAAGTAATGAGTTATTAGATTCAATTTTTCCAAGCTCTATTGATATTTTAAAAGAAGCAATATTATTAATTCAACAGGAATCTATAGATCAGGAAAATAATCAAGATATTATTTCTTATTTTAGGCATTTAATAGATGTTATTAATGACGGTAAAGAATTTTTTTTTCATAACATTGGTAGGGGAATTTTAGGAAAATTTAATATTGAAGAATTCTACGATGGTAAGCAACATCATTTTTCTAGATTGTCTAGAATATTAGAATCTGGAAGATTAATACCTGCAAAAGGAGCTTATTCAAAAGGAATTTATTTATCAGTTTTTAATCTTTCTTATGATTCCCTAAAAAATTTTTTAAATTTTTTAATTCAGAGTTATGATGAAAAAGAGGATTCTCAAAACTATACACCTTTAAAGTTTAATTTTACTCTTTTATTTGAATCACTAAAAAATTATTTTAATTCTTCAATAATTTTGGAATTAGAAATGAGTCCTTTGCCGAGATTCAAACACCAAACTTGTTCTACTTGTTATACAGATATTTCTATTGAAAGAATAAAGAGAATAATAGTTGAAACTGAAAAAGATTTTACTAAGATTATAGAAATTTTTAACAAGAAAGGCTTACCTGTGCCACCAATAATAACTTTAGATAGATTTAGAAAAGAATTATATTATTTAGAAAAAGCAAGAAAGCAATGTTTTCAAAAGTTAGGAATCCCTCTATAATAAAACTTATAGTAAATATTTTTTTTAACATTTTTATTTTAAGAATTTATTTTATTTAGTGGATTTATTTTTTTATATGGAAATTGTTGAAATAAAAAATAAACCAATAGAAAATACAATCAAAATTTTAAAAGGGGGTGGGTTAGTTATTTTCCCATCAGATACTGTTTATGGGCTTTTGGTTGATGCTTACAATGAAAAAGCAGTTAGAAAATTAATTGCTTTTAAAAATCGACCTCCAGGAAAGCCAATTTCAGTTTTTGTTGATTGGGATTTTTTATATGATTTAGTTTTAGTTTCAGAAAAACAAAAAGAGCTTTTAAAAAATATCTTGCCTGGGCCTTTTACGGTGGTTTTGAAATCAAAAGGAAAAGTTTGTCCTCTTTTGGAGTCGGAAAAAAAAACTTTAGGGGTAAGGATTCCTGATTATCAACCAGTTAATCAATTAATTAAAAAGATTAAAAAACCAGTTACTGCTACCTCAGCTAATTTAAGTGGTAAGTCACCTTATTACTCAATTGAAAGTTTATTAAAACAATTACCAGAAAGCAAAAAAAAATTAATTGATCTTATTGTCGATGCTGGAAAATTACCAAGAAATAAGCCATCAACTGTGATTGATTTAGTTGAAGAAAATATTAAAATTCTTCGACGGGGTGACATTGTTTTCACCCAAGTTGATACCTATCTCTCAAGATCAGCAAAAGAAACAAAAAAAATCGCGAAGTTTGTTTTAAATAAATTGCTAGAAAAAGATTTTGAAAGACCGTTGGTTTTTATTATTGAGGGAGAAATAGGCGTAGGAAAGACTGTTTTTGTTAAAGGAATGGGTGAATTTTTGGGAATAAAAGAGATTGTTTCGCCAACTTTTGTGGTGATGTACGAGTATGAAGTTGAAAAATCAAAAGTTGATAAATTAATTCATTTGGATTTATATAATCTTGAGGAAAAGGAGGAATTTGAGTATTTAAAAATTGGGGAGTATTTAGCGCCTGGAAATTTGTTGGCGATTGAGTGGGGAGAGAAGGTGGGGGAGATATTTGATTTACTTAAAGAAAAGGGAGAGATTGTTTATGTAAAGATGAGTTATGAGAATGAGAAGGAGAGGGTGATTGAAGTTAAATTTGTTTAAAAAGAGTGAAAATTAGTGTAAAAAGTAGTGTAAACATTGTGTAAACGTTGTTAATATTTAATGTTTTACGTTTCACATTACTCTTTGTTAAAGTGTTAGATGTTAGAAGTTAGAAGTTAGTTGTTTGGTGTTAGATGATATTATCAATAGATACCAGTTGCGATGAGACAGCGGTAGCAGTTGTTGATGGTCGGCGGGTTTTGTCAAATGTTATTTATTCTCAAGTTTTGCTTCACAAAAAATGGGGAGGGGTTGTTCCTTCAATTGCCAAAAGAGCCCATGAGGAGAGAATTGATTTTGTTATTCAGGAAACGCTTCGAAAATTTTTTTTGAGTCCTGTCTCGGATTCATTCCCGCCGGTGCTCGCTCGATCATATCCCTCGACTGAGCGCCGTCGGGAGCCCTTTCTCCTCGACACCCAAAAAAAATTCCAGCAGATAGATTATATAGCAGTTACCCAAGGTCCTGGTTTAGCACCAGCACTTGAGATTGGGATTAAAAAAGCCAAGGAGTTGGCAGAAAAATTTAATAAAAAAATTATAAGTGTCAATCATCTTGAGGGCCATATTTACTCGCCTTTTGTTCAAAATTCAAAAGGCAATCCAAAAATTGATTTTCATTTTCCTTACTTGGTTTTGACTGTTTCTGGTGGGCATACGAGTTTGGTGATTTTTGAAGATCATTTAAAGTATAAAGTTATTGGAGAAACAATCGATGATGCCGCCGGTGAAGCTTTGGATAAAGCGGCTAAACTTTTGGGACTTGGATATCCTGGAGGGCCGGTGATTGAAAGATTAGCCAAGGAAGTTGATAACCGTGATTTTTATAATTTTCCAAGACCGATGGTTTCTTCTGATAATTTAAATTTTTCCTTTTCCGGACTGAAAACTTCTTTCTATTATTTTTTAAAAAAAATGAACGAGAAAGAAAAAATAAAAAAAATAAGAGAACTTTCATCATCATTTCAGCAGGCAGTTTTTGAGACATTGATTATCAAAACTGAAAAAGCAATTAAAAAAACTGGGATTAAAAATTTGGCTTTGGTTGGTGGTGTTTCGGCCAATTTTTATCTTCGAAAATTATTTCGCAATTTAGCAAAAAAATATAATGGTCAAGTTTTGTTTCCTTCGTTTAAATATCTTTGTGGTGATAATGCAGCAATGATTGGCGTTGCCGCTTCTTTGAAAGTCCAAAAAAATCTTTTTGTTTCTGATATTAAAAATCTTGATCGTATACCCCGGATGAGTTTGTAAAGGGATAAAATATAGTACGATCGCACCAAAAATTATTCGAATTTGTATGTTTCACATGACATTCTTATCACGATCGTGACGAGATGGTAAAAATATAAGGTTAAATTTTTAACGTAATAAATTCCCATTGGTTAGATTTTTGATGATGCATGATTTCTTCTTTACTTTTTTTCTTTTTTGTATTAAACTATTACTTATAATGTAATAATTAAATTTTAAATTTATTTTTATGTTTAACATCTCAAAACAATCAGATTATGGGCTTTTGATGTTGGAGTATTTAAAAGATAAAAAGGACTATATTTCTTTGACTGAGATTGTTGAAAAATTAAAACTACCAAAAAGATTTTTAGCCAGGATTGCTTCCAAATTAGTTTCGGCAAGAATACTTTTAAGTCGCGAAGGAAAAGTCGGTGGTTATCTTTTAAATCCAGAAATTAATTCGTTGACTTTATATGATTATTTAAAGGTTTTTGAAGGTGATTTAGCTTTGACTAAATGTTTTGATAAAGATTATCAATGTCAGTGGGAGAAAAATTGTTTTCACAAAAAATTTTTTAATCATAAATTAAGAAATGCTTTTATTGAAAATTTAAAAAAAGAAAAATTATTAAAAATTTTAGGCTAATAATCTTATGATTTCTTTAAAAAATCTTAATGTCTATGTTTCTGAGAAACAAATTTTAAAAAATATAAATTTTGATTTTGAGAAAGGAAAAGTTTATGCTCTTATGGGTCCTAATGGTTCGGGAAAATCAACTTTAGCCAATATTTTAATGGGTCATCCATCCTATGAAATAAAAAGTGGAAGAATTTTTTTTGAAGGTGAGGATATTACTGATTTGCCAGTGGAAAAGCGATCTCAAAAAGGAATTTTTTTATCATTTCAACAACCTTTGTCTTTATCGGGTGTTAATGTTTTTCAGCTTCTTAGATTGGCTTTATCTGGAAAAAAAGATCCTTTGGCGTTAAAAAAAGAGATTGATACTTTAGCCAAAAAGTTAAAAATAAAAAAAGAATTAATTGAAAGATCTTTAAACGATGGGGCATCGGGTGGCGAAAAGAAAAAGATGGAAGTGTTGCAGGCGGCAGTTTTGGAACCTAAGTTTTTGATCTTTGATGAGGTTGACACAGGCGTTGATGTTGATGCTTTAAAGAAAATTGCTTCATTTATCGCTGATTTTAAAAAAGGAAGAACAATTTTAGTAATTACTCATTACAACCGAATTCTTCGCTATTTAAGACCCGATAAAGTTTTAGTGATAATTGATGGTGAGATAAAAAAAGTCGGTGATCATCAACTGGCGGAGGAGATTGAGAAAGAGGGATATGAAAAAGAAAGTTAAAAGTTACCCTCCGATTCGGAGGGTGACATTTTATTTATGGACGATCTAACCTTTGACTACCGGTATGGATTTAGGGTAAAAGAAAACTATGTTTTTAAATCAAGAAAGGGATTGGATAGAAAGTTGGTTGCGGAAATTTCTTATCTTAAAAAAGAACCAAAATGGATGACTAAACTTCGGCTTGAGGCTTATGATAATTTTGTGAAAAAAGAAATGCTTTCCTGGGGTGCGGATTTATCGGCTATTAACTTTGATGATATTTATTATTATATAAAACCAACCGAAAAACCAGCTTCTTCTTGGAAAGATCTACCAGAGGAAATAAAAGAAACTTATGATAAAATTGGTGTTCCTCAAGCAGAACGAGATTTCTTAGCAGGAGTTTCGGCTCAGTATGAGAGTGAGGTGGTTTACAAAAGTATTAAAAAAGAATTACGTCGGCAAGGAATAATTTTTTTAGATATGGATTCTGGACTAAGAGAGCATCCAGAAATTGTTAAAGAATATTTTGGGAAAATTGTTCCTTCTTCTGATAATAAATTTGCTGCTTTAAATACAGCAGTTTGGTCAGGTGGCTCTTTTTTATATGTGCCAAAAGGAGTAAAAGTTAGCTTACCACTTCAGGCTTATTTTCGAATCAATGCCGAAGCGTTTGGTCAGTTTGAAAGGACTTTAATTATTGCTGAGGAAGGAAGTTATGTTCATTATATTGAGGGTTGTCTTTTAGCTGGAGAGAAAATATTAACTTTTGATGGTATTAAAAATATTGAAGCCATAAAGCCTGGTGAATTTGTTTATGATGATAAAGGAAATTTAGCTAAAGTAAAAAAAGTGATGACTAGAAAATATAAAGGAGACTTATATGGACTTATACCTTTATCTTTTGCTAATCATATTTTTTTAACCAGTGAACATCCAGTTTTGGCAATAAAAAGAGAGGAAGTTTTAGTAAAAAGAAAAAAACGTTTTCATTGGTTGCCTGAGGTTGATACCAAAAAACTGGTAAAAGCAAAACCAAAATATTTAAAAATTTCAGAGTTAAAAAAAGGAGATTTCATTATTTTTCCAAAAATTAAAGATATAGTTTTCAATTCCAGTAAATTTTCCGATGAAGTGATGGAGCTTTTGGGTTTTTATTTGGCTGAAGGCTCGGCTTATTTTCATAAAAAACTAAAACAATATGTTGTTAATTTTTCTTTTTCCATAAAAGAAAAGGAAAATATAGAAAGAGTTTGCGAATTAATAGATAAATTAATTGGTAAGAAACCAAGTATTCAAAAGATTATTGAAAAAAAAGAAGTAAGAATTACTGTCTATTCTCAAAAACTTTACGATTTATTAGTAGAAAATTGTTATAAATATTCAAATCAAAAAAAACTTTCACCAGCAATTTTGCAAGAAAATAAAAACAAATTGGAAAAATTATTTTGGGCTTATTTTAAAGGTGATGGTAATTTATCAATAAAAAATAATAGCCATTTGTATCGAATTAATACTACTTCTGAGATTTTAGCTTATCAGATTCAATTTATTTTAAACAAAATGGGTATTTTTGCCAGTATCAGAGTAAGAAAAGGAGGCGAGGATAAAATTTTAGGAAGGAAAATAAAAAGAAAGGATCAATATATTATCAGTTTTACTAAACCAAAAAAATGGTCGGAAATTAGAGAAACCGAAGATTATTTTATTGTTCCAATAAAAAAGATTGAAAAGAAGTTATATCAAGGTCAAGTTTTTAATTTAGAAGTAGAAAAAGAAAATGCTTATTTAGCAAAAGGAATTGCTTTACATAATTGCACCGCTCCAATTTATACAACTTCATCACTTCATTCAGCAGTGGTTGAGATTTTTGTCAAAAAAGGTGCAAGAGTCCGCTATACTACAGTTCAAAACTGGAGTAATAATGTTTATAATTTGGTGACTAAAAGAGCCAAAGTTAAGGAGCAAGGGGTGATGGAGTGGGTTGATTGTAATATTGGAAGTTATATCACTATGAAATATCCTTCTTGTGTTTTATCAGGAGAAGGAGCGCGAGGTGAAGTTTTATCAATTGCCTATGCTTCAAAAAATCAACATCAAGACGCTGGCGCAAAAATGATGCATTTGGCTCCGAATACTTCATCCCGCATTATTTCAAAATCAATTGCAAAAGGCGGTGGCCGAACATCCTATCGCGGTTTAGTTTATGTTTCGCCAATGGCAAAAAGCAGCAAAGTCTATGTTTCTTGTGATGCGCTTTTAATGGATGAGATATCAAGAAGTGATACTTATCCAACAATGAAAATTAAAAACAAAGATGTTGAGGTACAACACGAGGCAACAGTTGAGAAAATTGGCGAAGAAAAACTTTTTTATTTACAATCACGAGGGATTAAAAAAGGGGAGGCTGAGGGACTTTTAGTCAATGGTTTTATTGAGCCAGTGACCAAAGAAATACCTTTGGAATATACGGTTGAACTGAATCGACTGATAAATTTGGAGATGAGTGGGAGTGTGGGTTAAAAATTCAAAATTCAAAAATCAAAATGCAAAATGACAATGCAAAATTCAAAATTAATTAATTTAAATAAAGAGAAAAAAGAAACTTTAATATTTAATAAGCCAGGAGAATATTTGGTTTTTTTTGAAAATTTGTCAGGGGAGTTTAGTTTTAGAATAGAGGCAGAAAATGTTAACTTGGAAATTTATGGATTATATGTTGGAAAAGGGAATGATCAATTTACTATCAAAACCATTCAGCATCATATTGCTGCCAACTCTTTTTCAAATCTTTTGGTCAAAGGCGTTTTTTTTGATCAAGCAAAATTTTTTTATCGAGGGTTGGTGAGGATTGAAAAAGGGGCTCAAAAATCGCATGCTTATCAGAAAAATCAAAATCTTGTCTTATCATCAAATGTTGATATTGATTCAAAACCAGATCTTGAGATTTTAGCCAATGATGTTTTTTGTACTCATGGCTCAACTACCGGCTATTTAAATGAGGAGCAAATTTTTTACTTAAAATCAAGAGGATTAAATGACAGTCAAGCAAAAGATTTATTGATTGAAGGATTTGTGGGAGAGATAAAAGAGAAGTTAAAAGTTAATCCGCCAGCTGGCGGACAAAATTTAAAAAACAAATTAACCTGATTGACCTAATTTCTAATTGACAAAATTTTTTGTCATTCCTGCCTCCGACCAGGAATCTATAAAATTTTCAACCCTTTTTTATTAAGGTAGGATTTTATAGATTCCCGCTTTCGCGGGAATGATAACTGTCAATTATATAGTTGTTCCCACTTATTAAGGATGAAAAAAATAATAAAATTTGCAAACAAGAGTAAAATGATTAGAGACTTGATTAAAAGTTGAAAATTATATGTTTAACCTCTCCCAAATAAAAAAAGATTTTCCGATTTTTGAAAATAATCCATCTTTAGTTTATCTTGACTCAACGGCTACTTCTTTAAAACCAAGGCCGGTGATTGAAAAATTGTTTGAATATTATTCAAAATATTCAGCCAATATTTTTCGGGGTATTTATTCTTTATCAGAAAAAGCAACTGAGGAATATGAAAAAACTAGAGAAAAAATAGCCAAATTTATTAATGCCAAATCTAAAGAAATAATTTTTACCAGAAATACAACCGAAAGTTTGAATCTTTTAGCTTACAGTTTAGGCAGGAAAATTGTTGAAAAAAATAATGAAATAGTGACAACGATTATGGAGCATCATTCAAATTTTGTGCCATGGCAGATGCTTTCTCAAGAAACAGGGGCGATTTTAAAAGTAGTTAATATCAATCAAGATGGAGAGTTGGATGTTTATGGAAATAAACTCAAAACTCAAAACACAAAACTCAAAACCAAAACTCAAAACTTTAAAAGTAAAAAATCTTTGAGATTAGATAATATTATTACCAAAAAAACGAAGATATTGGCTTTAACTTATATTTCCAATGTTTTGGGGACGGTTAATCCGATAAAAGAGATTGTTATGGTGGCAAAAAATATCAATCCCAAAATTATTGTTATCGTTGATGCGGCTCAAGCGGCTCCTCATAAAAAAATTGATGTTTTAGATTTGGGAGTTGATTTTTTAGCTTTTTCTTCTCATAAAATGCTTGGACCAACAGGGGTGGGGATTTTGTGGGGAAAGTATGATTTACTTTGCGAGATGTTTCCTTTTAATTTTGGGGGGGAGATGATTGCCGAGGTTTTTTTGGATAAAACTTTTTTTAAAGATCCACCTTATAAGTTTGAAGCTGGGACACCAGCAATTGCTGAGGTGATTGCCCTTTCTGAGGCAGTCTCTTATTTAGAAAAAATTGGTTTGGAAAAAATTGAAACTTACGAAAAAGAGTTAGTCCAATTTGCTTATCAAAGATTAAAAGAAGAGTTTGGTAAAAACATAAAAATTTTAGGTGAGGGTAATATCAAAGAAAGAAGCGGGATTTTGGCGTTTAATTTTTATAATCTTCATCCGCATGATGTGGCGCAAATTTTATCAGAGAAAAATATTTGTCTTCGTTCTGGTCATCATTGCGCTCAACCATTACATCAGTTTTTGGGTGTTTCATCAAGTTGTCGAGCAAGTTTTTATCTTTACAATGACAAAGATGATGTTGAAAAATTAGTTGAAGGATTGAAAGAAGTGAGAGAAAGATTTAAAATTTAAAATTAAAAAAATAAAATCATTTTTTAGTTTTGAGTTTTGAATTTTGGGTTTTGAATTTTTTTTATGTCCAATATTTACACCGAAATTATTTTAGACCACTATCAACATCCAAGAAATTTTGGAGAAATTAAAAATCCTACCAAAAAAGTTGAGGTGGCCAATCCTTTATGTGGTGATAAAATCAAAATGATGATTGTTTTTGATAAGGAAAAAGTGACTGAGGTAAAATTTACCGGTGTTGGTTGTGCTATTTCTACCGCTTCTGCCTCAATGTTAACCGAATATATCAAAGGAAAAACAAAGGAGCAATTGAAAAAAATCGACAAAAATTTTATTATTAAAATGTTGGGGGTGAGTTTAGGGGTTAATCGAATTAAATGCGCTCTATTATCGCTTGAAGCTTTAAAAAAATTGTTATAAATTTTTAAATTTAAAATTTATGGATAATCAACAACTTAAAGACCCAAATAATCCTTCAGGACCAGTTAAAGTAAAAGAAAAGTATAAAGTCTGGGTTGATCGAAATCTTTGTATTGGAGCGGCCACCTGTGTCGCTGTTTCTTCAAAAAGTTTTCAAATAGACAATGAAGCCAAAGCGGTAATTGTTAGAACAATTGATGAGGAAGAATTGGAGAACATTATCGAGGCAGCCAAAGCTTGTCCGGTTGCGGCAATTTTTATAGAAGATGAAAAAGGTAATCGAATCTTTCCAAAATAATTTATAAAATTAATAAAATTTTTTTTATGACTTTTACTTGGAAGATTGGTGGTGAGGCGGGATTTGGGATAATGACGACCGGTCTTTTGTTTTCAAAAATTGCCAGTCGATTAGGTTATTATATTTTAGACTACGTTGAGTATCCCTCTTTAATTCGCGGTGGTCATAATGCTTATGAGGTTTGTGTTTCTGATAAGGAGGTAACCGCTTTGAAAAAGAATATTGATGTTTTGGTTTGTCTAAATGAGGAAACTTTTCACAAACACAAAAACCGATTAACTTCTCAAAGTTTAGTTTTGTATGACAAAGAGGAGTTTGATTTTACCGATAATTTTAATAAAATCAATGTTTCTTTAAAAAAAATATTAACCGACCTAAAAGGGCAAGCGGTGATGAAAAATACCATCGCTTTGGGGGCAAGTCTTTCCATTTTGGGAGGAAAGATTGAAGTTCTTTTAGATTTAATAGCCGAGCAATTTAAAAAAAAAGGAGATGAGATAGTAAGATTTAATCAACAGTTTGCTATTGCTGGGTATGAAGAAGTAAAGAAAAACTATTCATTCTTAATAAAAAATTTTTTAATTGAAAAAGAAGAAAAACAAGAAAAATTGGTTTTGAGTGGTAATGAAGCATTTTCGTTGGGAGCAGTTGTGTCTGATTGTCGATTATATGCTGCCTATCCAATGACTCCTTCCTCATCGGTTCTTCATACTTTAGCATCCTGGCAGGAAAAAACGGGAATGATTGTTCGCCATTCGGAGGATGAGATAGCGGTAATCAATACGGCCCTTGGTGCCTCATTTGCTGGGGTAAGAGCCGCGGTTGGCACATCAGGCGGTGGTTTTTCCTTAATGGTTGAAAGTCTTTCTTTAGCCGGCGTTGCCGAAATCCCAGTAGTGGTTTTTTTAGCCCAGCGGCCTGGCCCAGCAACCGGAATGCCAACGTGGACGGAACAAGGCGATCTTTTATTTGCCATATTTTCCGGTCATGGTGAGTTTCCCAAAATAGTTTTAGCCCCAGGTGATCAAAAAGAGATGATTGAGTTGACACTAAAGGCCTTTAATTTAGCTGATATTTATCAAACACCAGTCATTTTTGTTTCTGATATGTATTTATCTGAAGGTCATAAAAGTGTTGAAAGAGACTGGGTTGATAAAATAGTAAGGGAGTATCAAATTAGGAGGGGAAAGATTAACTTAAGTCAAAAAGAAAATCCTCAAAAGTTAGAAATTTTTTTAAGATACAAAGTTACCGAAGATGGCATCTCAGAAAAAATTTTACCGGGAACAGCTGGCTATTTTTATCAAGAAAATTCATACGAACATTTAGAAGATGGTCATACAACTGAAGAAGCAGAACCAAGAAAAGATCAAGTAGAAAAAAGATTAAGAAAATGGCAGACTTATTTAAAAAATGATTTTCAACTGCCTAAATTTTATGGCAATGAAAAAGCAGAAATAGTTTTTATTTCTTGGGGTTCGACCAAGGGAATAGTTTTGGAGGCTCAAAAAAGACTTAAAGAAAAAGGCATAGAAACTGGATTTTATCATTTTAATCACATTTATCCTCTAGACAAAGAAAAATTTTCTCAATTGCTAAAAAAAGATAATAAAAGATATCTTTTAGTAGAAAATAATGCTTTAGGACAGTTTGGAAAGATTTTGGCGATGGAGGCAGGATTAGACTTTAAGGAAAAAATTTTGCGATATGATGGTCGACCAATAACGGTTGAGGAGATTATAGAAAAGATATAATTATTATTATTTTTATAAAATTTTTAAAACTATGGCTTCCATTCAAGATTTTAGCGGTTATCAACCAACTTGGTGTCCTGGCTGTGGCGATTGGGGAATTGGGATGGCGATAAAAAAGGCGTTGGTTGAATTAAACTACTCACCCGATCAGGTAGCCGTTGTTTTTGGCATTGGCTGCTCTGGAAATATGAATGATTTTTTAAATGCTTATGGCCTTCATTCTTTACATGGAAGAGCCCTCCCCAATGCCATTGGTATCAAATTAGCTAATCATAAATTACCGGTTTTGGCAGTGGTTGGTGATGGTGATTGCTATGGTGAGGGAGGGAATCATTTTATTCATGCTTGTCGTGGCAATCATGATATAACGGTTATTGTTCATGACAATGGCGTTTATGGGTTAACTACCGGTCAATCAGCCCCAACTGCTCTGAAAGGATACCGGTCAAAATCAACACCTTTGGGGCTTATTGAAGCCCCAGTTAATCCATTAGCTTTGGCACTAACTTCTGGGGTAACGTTTGTGGCACAGGGATTTGCTGGCGATCTTAATCATTTAGTTTTAATTTTAAAGGAGGCCATTACCCACAAAGGATTTTCTTTGGTTAATGTTTTACAGCCTTGTGTCACTTTTAATAAAGTCAATACCTATCAATACTATCTTCAGCGGGTTTATAAGTTAGATAAGGATTATCAAAAAGATAACTTTAAACTGGCATTGGATAAGGCATTGGAGGTAAACGAAGAAAAATTTCCTTTAGGGGTGATTTATCAAGTAAAAAGACCCTGTTATCATGAAAGTTTGCCTCAAACTTCTTCTTTACCTTTAGTTGAAAAAAAACGGTTTTTGGAGTATGATAGTTTAATCAAAGAGTTTATTTAAGCTTTGGGAGGAAAAAACAATCTAAAACCTTAAAGACTTGACAATTAGCAATTAATTTGGTATAATGCTAATTAATATGGTTTTTTTAATTGGAGCGTCAGGACAATCAATTTATCCATTAGTACCCATCCGTGATGGGATAGTCTTTCCTCAAACAGAAAATTTCTTAGTTTTTGGTCGGCCAAAAAGTATTAATGCCCTAAACGCTTCCTTAAAAAAAGATAAGTTAGTGGTTATTCTTCTTCAAAAAAATAAAGATCAGGATGACCCAAAAAAAGAAGATCTTTATTCCGTTGGGGTTTTAGCGAAGATTGAAAAAACGGCAACAGGTGAACGAGGTGAACTAAATGCTTTAATTAAAGGAATAGAAAAGGTAAAAGTGATTGAATATATAAAAGAAGATTTTTATTTTGAGGCGAAGGTAGAAAAAATTGAGGAAAAAGTAGTTGAAGACGAAAAAATCGAAGCAATGGTCCGTCATATTTCTTCTCAAATCAAAAAAATGATTAATTTGGGAAAGGCGATTGATTTTATCTTTTTAATGAATATTTTAAATATTACTAATACCTTAAGTTTTTCTTATCAGGTAGCGGCAATTTTAGATTTAAAACCCTTTGAGCGACAGCTTTTGCTTGAAGAAAATGATTTGAAAAAAAGATTAGCCAAAGAAGTAGAGTTTGTTAACCGGGAACTTAAAATTTTAGAATTAGAGCAGACGATTAATTCTAAAACACAAAAGAAATTTGAAGAAGGAGTAAAAGAGACATTTTTACGAGAAAAAATGAGAACGATTGAAGAAGAGTTAGGGGAAAAAGGCGAAGGAAAAGATGTTGATGAGTATCGCCAAAAAATTAAAAAAGCCAAGATGCCAAAAGAGGTGGAAGAAAAAGCCCTAAAAGAATTAAAACGTCTTTCTCAAATGTCTCAATTTAATCCTGAGGCTTCTTATATTCGTACTTATTTAGATTGGTTAGTAGAACTGCCTTGGTCGGTTAGCTCGCCTAATAATGTTGATTTAAAACAAGCAGAAAAGATTTTAAATGAAGATCATTATGGTTTGAAAAAAATTAAAGAGAGGATTTTGGAGTACTTGGCAGTAATGAAGTTAAGAAGTTTGAGGTTGAAAGAAGAGGAGCAAAAAGAAGAAAAGACAAAGAATGAAGCAAAAAACGAAAAAGAAACCGAGGAAAAAAAAGAGAAAAAAGAAAAAAAATCACCAACAATTTTGTGTTTTGTCGGTCCTCCAGGCGTTGGAAAAACATCGTTGGGGCGCTCAATTGCTAGGGCTTTGGGGAGAAAGTTTGTTAAAATGTCTTTAGGTGGGATTCGAGATGAGGCGGAAATTAGAGGTCACAGAAGGACTTATGTTGGGGCATTACCAGGAAGAATTATTCAAGGAATAAAACAAGCAGGAACAAAAAATCCAGTATTTATGCTTGATGAGATTGATAAGGTTGGGCGCGATTATCGGGGTGATCCATCAGCGGCTTTACTTGAAGCGTTGGATCCGGAACAAAACCATGCTTTTTCTGATCATTATTTAGAAGTGGACTTTGATTTGTCAGAAGTCTTTTTTATTACAACAGCCAATATTTTAGATACCATTCCCGAAGCCTTACTTGACCGGTTGGAGATTATTCATTTTCCGGGTTATACTGAAGATGAAAAATTTCATATTGCCAAAAAACATCTTATTACCAAACAAAAAGAGGCACACCATCTTTTAGACAATCAAGCGGAAATTGCCAATGAGGCAATAAGAGTAATTATTCGCCGCTACACTCGAGAAGCAGGGGTAAGAGAATTAGAAAGACAAATTGCCACCATCTTTCGCAAGATAGCTCGAGAAATTGTTGAGGGAAAGATTACAAAAAAAACGGTTGATGTGGCCGATCTTTCTTCTTATCTTGGGCCATATAAGTATTCATCTCAGATGATTGAAGATAAAAATAGGATTGGGATTGCCACCGGCCTTGCTTGGACGCAGGCTGGTGGAGATATTCTTTTTATTGAGGTGGCGGTAATGCCAGGAAAAGGAGAGTTGACTTTGACTGGTCAGTTGGGGGAGGTGATGAAAGAATCATGCCAGGCGGCTTTGTCTTATATTCGAAGTCGCTTTGATCTTTTTGGACTAAAGAAAAATTTTTTTAACTCCATTAATATCCATGTTCATGTGCCTGAAGGGGCTGTTCCCAAAGATGGGCCATCAGCAGGGATTGCAATAACAACAGCAATGGTTTCTTCCTTAACTAAAATTCCTGTTAAGAAAGAAGTGGCAATGACGGGCGAGATAACCCTTCGGGGAAGAGTTTTAGAAATTGGCGGGGTTAAAGAAAAAGTGATTGCCGCTCATCGAGCCGGCATTAAAACAGTGATTATGCCTAAAGAAAATAAAAAAGATTTAGAAGACATTCCCGACTATGTTCTTAAAGATCTAAACTTTCATTTTGTCACCCATATGGATGAGGTTTGGCCGGTGGCTTTGGCTTTTACTAAGAAAAAGACTTTACCTTTTTTATCGATGATTCAAGGAAAACCCGCTTCCGCTTTTCTTCATTTAAAAAAAGAAAAAAAGAAGAGTTAAAAAACTAATTGGCGTTTGATTTTTAAAATCAATTCTCGAACTGGGAAAATCAAAGAATAAAGTTTGTAAAAAAAAGGATAAATAATTAAATCAAAACTACCAACCATCTGCAAAAATTTTCCATTGTATCCTTTTTTAAATCGGGTAAAGCCGGCCCATGGGTGATTGGGGGAATAATTTGGAGGAAGGCTGCCCCACATGTCAAACTTTTTTGCCCCCATTTTTTTTGAAAATTTTATTGCTTCCCACATTAAAAGATTGGCTCCCATAAAATTGCGAAATTTTTCTGAGGAACCACCATAGGGATAATAACCAACCTCTTTGTAAACCCAAATTTGATAGACTGCTAAGGGTTCGTTTTGATAATAGGCGATTAAAATATGAGCGATTTTTTCTTTTAATGTTTCCCAAACAATTTGATGATATTGGTAGTTGTGGCCAAAATATTTTTGGCGGCGACAGGTATCAAAATAAAGCTTGGCAAAAATTTTAAAGCCTTTTTCATTGGATTCTTCTTTAACAATTACCCCCTTTTTTTGTGCCAAACGGATATTGTAGCGGGTTTTTGGATGAAAAGACTTTAAAAGTTCTTCTTCTGATTTATTAAGATCCAGTATCTGAGTCCAATAAGGAAAAAGCGGATGAGGGGAGAGAGCTAATTTTTTGTTTTTGATTTTTGATTTTTCCTCATAGGGCTCGATTTTTATAAAAATAAGATTATTTTTTTTGCCAAAGTGGTAAAGAAAGTCTAAAACTTCATCTGAAGGAAAAACAGAACGAGGAAGATAGCCGATTTTTTTGCGAAAAAAAGGAAGGGGATGAAGGGTTAGTTGAAAGACGTTTTTAATTTTTTTATCTTCTATTTTTGCCACTCTTAAGACTTCTGTCCCCATCTTTTTTCTTGCTTCTCCCCAAAACCAAGACTGCAAAGGATGTTTGGCTTTTTCCTCCCAAAGATTTTTAAAAGAGTTGTCCTCAATTACTTTTAGCATTAGCGGCTTCTTTTATCACTTTTAATGTTTGGTAACCACACTTTTCCCAAGAAAAAAGTTTTATTCTTTCTTTCCCCTTTTTGATTAATTCTTTTCTTAATTTAGGATTGGCTTTTAATTTGATTAGCTTTTCGGTAAGATCATTAACATTTTGGGGATCAAAATATAAACAAGCATCACCGCCAACTTCGGGTAAACTTGAAGAAAAGGAAGCAACAACAGGACAAGAAAAATTCATTGCCTCAAGAAGAGGCAGACCAAACCCCTCATAAAATGAGGGTATCACTAAACAGAAAGCATTTTGATAAAGGAAAACCAGTTGGTGATCAGTGACATAATCGGTAAAAAAGACTTTATCTTCTATTCCCAAATTTTCTACTTCTTCAAAGATTTTTTCATAAAGCCATCCTTTTTTTCCAGCAATAATAAGGTTAAATTCAGGGTAGATTTGATTGAATTTATAAAAAGCCCGGATAAGATTTAAAAGATTTTTTCGCGGTTGAAGGGTGCCGATGTAAAGAATATAAGAAGAAGAAAAACTTTTTTCTTTAAAGGCAGTGGCTTTTATCCCCAGATGGCGATTAAAACCATTGTAGACGACTTCAATTTTTTTTGGGGGGACTTTGTAGATATTGATTAAATCTTTTTTTGTCGAGTAAGAAACGGCAATGATTTTTTTGGCTTTTTTAACCGTGTAAGCGGTCCAGTTTTTTAGTTTAAAAAGATCTTTTTTTAAAAAATCTTGCGGATAGTATATGTAAGATAAATCGTGAATGGTAACAACTAAAGGTACTGGGCAAAAACGTGGACCGTAATGAGCGGGGGAGAAAAAAACGTCGATATCTTTTTTCAAAAGACGAAAAAGAAGAGCAAGTTGTGTCCAAAGAAATTTTGGAGAAATGACTTCATAAACAAAATACTTTGACTCTTTGGGCAAATGGGAAAGAGGTTTTTCTTTAAGAAAGATTTTAAATTGAAGCAAAGAAGAAGCTTGTTTTTTAAAATAGTTTAAAAGATTAAGAGTATAGATTGAAACGCCAACTTGTTGTAGGACATTGGCCTCATTACCATCAACTCCGATTATCATATGGATATTATTATATCATTTCTTCGTAAATCTTCTCTAATTTTTGAGCAATCACCGACCAATGATAATGATTTTTAATTAATTGATAGGCATTTTTTTGAATTTTTTGATAGAGATTTTTATTGGTAAGAAGAAGTTTTATCTTTTTTACAAAATCGTATGGTGTTTCGGCTAAAAGAACATTTACTTTATTTTTAACCGCCAAACCCTCAACTCCTGTTTTGGTAGAAACAACGGGAATGCCAGCTGCCATTGCTGCTAAGATTTTTAATCTGGTGCCCCCAGGACCAAAAATCGGGGCGATAAATATAGTTGCTTTTTGATAGATTTTTTTTACCATTTTTGTTTGGTTTAAATCAAGGTTAATTATTTTTATATTTTTTTCGGCTTTGATTTTTGAAGCTTTTTGACCAGAAATTATCAGTTTTGATTGGGGGACGGTTTTTTTAAGCAGGGGATAGATTTTTTTGATTAAAAAATTTGCTGCTTCCACATTTTGTAACCAATAAAAGTTTCCTTGAAAAAGAAGAGTGGGTTTTTTTAAATTTTTTTTGGGAAGTTTTTTAACAATCATTTCATCGCCAGCGCCATTGGGGATAATTGCCGTTTTAAGATAAGGTTCTAACTTTTTTATATTTTCTTCATCAGTTTTGGAAACAGCAGCAACGATATTTGCCTTTTTCCAATAAAAACGTTCCCAATATTTTAGTTTTAAGATATCGAAATAAAAAAATGGTTGAAAAAGAAAAAAAAGACTATTAACAAAATGTTGGTAAACACGATACTCAATTGTTTGTTCGACTAAAATAATGGGGATTTTTGTTGATGGTAAATGGGGCATAATATAAAACGTTTCCGCATGAATGACATCAAATTTTTCATTTTTTAAAAGAAACTCAATTGTTTTTTTGGCTTCGTTAGAAAAGTTTCTAACAATTAAAAATGGCAGAGGAGAAAAGATTGTTTTTATGATGTTTTTTATTTGCCAAGGTTTTTCCGTTCGTTTACAAGGATAAATTTTTTGGCAATACTTTTGAAGGGTTTTGAGGTATTTTTTTTCTTCATTATTTTTATAAAGACAAACTAAGGTGATTTGATTTTTTTGACTTAAGTATTTTAAAAGATTAAAAGTCCTAATTTGGCCGCCAGATGAAGGAGGGTAGGGGACATAGGGAGTAAGCATTAAGATTTTCATAGTTTAATTAGGGCAAAATTATTGGTTTCAAAAACGATTTGATATTCATTTTTTAATTTATCTATCAAATCTTTATTTTGGGTGACAAGATAAGTATAACCTAAATTTTTGAGGTCTTTGATTTCTTTATAAAAAGCCGGTGCTCCTCGGCGATCCATTAGGTACAAAAGAGTAGTATCACCTTGTCTGTCGGTGACAATTTTGTCTTCTTCTAGCGTTAATTTTTTTACGATATTGGCGATAGTCACAAGTTCTTGGGAATATTGATAGTTGTTTTTGACTTTTTCAAAACTAAAATAAAAAGAAAAGATATAAATAATAAAAATCAAAAGATAAGTAGAGATTGGTGAAAAAAATTTGTTTTTATTTTCTAAAATAAAGTTGACTCCTTTACCAATAAGAATGGAAATTGAAGGTAAGATAAGGATTTGATAATACTCATGTTGGACATTGCCTCCTTGGAAAGTAAAAAGATATAACAACGAAGCAAGAAAAAAAGAGAAAATTAAAGAAGATTTTTTTTTGTCAATGATTCCCAAAATTAAAAAAAAGGTAAGATAGCCACCGCAAATTAGATTATTAATGCGTTCAAAAAATATCCAGCGGAAAAAAGAGGGTCGAAAGAAAATATTTTTTAAACCTGAAGAGGCATTAACCGAAGTAAGAAGCCATTCGTTAGCCGGGATACCTTGAGGATAATTTAGAATATAAATTCGCCAAAAGACAAGAGGTAAGATAGAGATTAAAAAATAAAGATAAAAATAAAATTTTTCTAAAAAATAAAATGAGTCTTTTTTGAAAAATAAAAAAAGAAGTGGTAAAGAATAAAAAATCATTGTCGGTTTTATCAATAGCGAAGAAGAAAAAAAGATAAGAGAAAGAAAATAAAAAATTATTTTTTTGATTTTATTCTTTTCTTGTTGAAAATGATATAAGAAAAAAACCGAAATCATCAAAGAACCCAAGGCCGTTGGTTCTGGAAGAATAACACGAGTGTAATAAACAAAAAAAGGCATAATTGAAAAAGTCATTGCCGAAAAAAAAGCTGCTTTTTGGCCAACTTCTTTAAGTGTTAAATAATAAATAACGGCGATAGTGATAAGCGAGAAAAAAATACTTGTTAGTCGGCCAAAAGTTTCTAAAGAAAAAACAGGAAAGTTTTTATATAAAAAAGCAAATAGGGCATTGTATAAAGGAAATTCAACCATCCTAAAACCCTCAGGATTTTCTTGTCCTGATTGAATACTAGAAAGATCATCAAATCGAGGATGAAAAAGATCAAAACCAAAACGTAAAAAGTTTCTGGCAACCGCCGCCGTATCCGCTTGACGCCAGGAATGAAAGTCGGCTAAAGGGATATCAATTTTATAAAGTCTTAAAATTAAAGCCAAAAATAAAATCAAAAAAAGAATCAACCAATCTTTTTTCTTAAAATTTCTATTATTTTTCATAAGCTTTTTTGTTTCTATGAAGACCAATAAAGCTAATAAAAATGCCAGTGATCATCCAAAAAGTATAAGCCACTTTTGATGCCTCAAAGACATCAATATATGAAGCATTAATCATTAAAGCAGTCAACCCAAAAAGAAAACCTTTAAGAATTATTTTTTCCTCAAAATTTGAAGTTAATACTTTTTTAAAGATTTCGTAGGCAATTTTTAAAATAATTGCTAAGAATAAAATCGTTCCTAAAAGTCCGGTTTCTCCAAGCCAGCGCAAATAATCATTATCAGTGGCTTCAGTAATTGATGAGGGACCAGTGCCAAAAAGGGGTGATTTTTTAAAAGCGTTAATTGCTCTTGGCCATTCAACCTGAAGTCTGGTAGCAAAAGAAATATCTGAGACGATAGTATTGACTGGTTTTAGATTAGCTTCAAGACTAGCGATATTAATTAATTGACCAGTTTTGGTTGCCTCAATCTGCTTTTGTATAATTAAATTTTTTTTATATTCTTCTAAATCTTTGGTATTTAAGTTTTTTTGATCTTTTAAAGGAATATAAAATGAACCGGCGGGTAATTCTTTAGTGGTAATTTTTTGAGGAATATAAACAGCACCCGTTTTTTGATCAACAAGAATTCGTTTTACTTGAAAAGTTCTTTTAAGACGAGAAGTAAGATTGTTATTTGCTAGGGTCAAAATAATGGTAAGAATAAAAATAATAAAAGCTAAACGCCATTTTTTGTGGAAAAATAAAAAAGGAAAAACGGTCATAAAATATCCAATATAAGAAATTCTTGAAGCAGTTAAAATCAAGCTGCTTAAGGCAAAAACAAAAGCCAAAAAATAACGAAGATGACGAAAAAAAAGAAACAATGAAAGTACTATTGGCATTAAAAAAATAAGATAAGAAGCAAGATCGTAATGACCGGAAAAAGTTGATGAGATTCTTGCCTCAGGCGTTAAAAATAAAAGATAACCGCGGGCATATTCTGGATTCATTGTTTGAACGGCTGGCCAGCCAAAAAATTTTTGACCAATACCATAAACTGAGACTAAAAAAACAACAAAAATGAAAAGTTTTAAATAATATAAAAAATCTTTTTTAGTTTTAACTGAGGCATAGGCGACAAAAAAAATTCCCATGTACTCAATCCGTCTTAAACTATGAAGAAGACCGATGTAGTTGACTGGGATAGTTTTTAAAACAAAATGACCTAAGTAAAAAGAGACAAAAACCGAAAGCCAAAAAAACAAAAATAACAAAAAAAATCGCCAAGGGAAGCTGACTTTTTTTCTTAAAAGCTGAACTAAAAAAATAAAGTAAACTAAGGCAATAAAAAAATCTTCAAATCGAATGTAAATATATGTATATTCAATATCAATCAAAGGAAGCTTTGGATAAAGAGGAATAAAGAAAATTGAAAAGCTGATAAGTATCTTTAAGAGATTATCGTCAATCCATTTTAGCAATTTGCCAAGCTTTTGCATAGGTTTGAGTTAAGTATTGATTATTAATAATTTTACCAATTAAAAAACCGATCAATGCTTTCAATTTTAACATAATTATTAAAATAAAAAGAGAAAATTGAGAAAAATGCTTTTTATAAAAATAAATTAGACCTTGGTAGACTTGAAGAATAGGAAAACTACGCCCAGCTGACGATTGGCTGCCTAAATGGATAAATTGAGCCTCAGGGTAAAAAAAAACTTTAAATCCGTGTTTTTTTGCTCGATAAAAAAGATCAATTTCCTCCATATACATAAAAATTTTTTCGTCAAATCCACCCAATTTTTCAAAGTATTCTTTTTTAGTTAAGATACAAGCGCCAGAAATCCAATCAACCTCTTTAATTTTTTTGGGTGAATAGCGAGTTAATTCCCAGTAATCACCGCGTAAAAAAAGATGAGCAAAAATCATCGGTAGAGTATACATTGGACCACAAGAGGGCTGAGATGTACCATCTTTGTTCAAAAGTTTTCCCCCTAAAAAATTGAACAATGTTTCATTTTGTTTATAAAAGTTATACAATTTTTCAATAGAAGCGTTTAAAACAATGATATCTGAGTTAAGAAAAAGAAGATAATCACTTTTGGCCAATTTTACCGCTTGATTATTGGCCGGCCCAAAGCCGATATTTTCTTTGTTTTCAATTAAATTGATTTTTAAATTGCGATTTTTAATCTCTGATTTTAATTTTTTAATCGATGAAACTGAGTTATCTTTGGAAGCGTTGTCAACGACAATAATTTTACATTTTAAAGAAGAATTTTTTAACGATTCGATAATTGATTTAAGGCAGTCAATAGTTATTTTTTCAGTGTTGTACGAGATAATAATGATTGAAAGATCAAATTGATTCATAAAACTTTTTTATCTTACCAAATTTAACTGGTAATTTAAAGAAGGAAATGAAAAGATTATTCAAATTTAGGTTGAAAAAAGTAAGGATTTGTGTGAAAATAGAAAAAATATGACCAATGAAGAAAAATTTTATCAGGCTTTAGAAAGTTTGTTTATTGGGGCAAAAATTGAGGGCGAGGGTGGTTTTGTTAATCTGATGCGGATTAAATCTTCTTATTATTCAAAAATTAGAGAGCATTTAGAAAAAGACATAGAAAAAGCTTTAGAAAAATATCCAAAATTTAAAGAAGAGTTATTTGATAAACTCTACTCTTTTTTTAACCGGTATTTTACGAAATCAGGTTCAATTTATTTTAACTACACGCCATTTTTTCAAAATGTTTATGACAAGGTTTATACCGATGATAAAGATGTGATTTTGTTTTGGAAAACAAGAATGCTTTATTATGTTAAAACTGATAGAATTTTTAAAAACTTAAAGATTGAAATTCAGGGCAAAAATGAAACTTATCAATTTTTCTTTGATGTTTCTAATTTAGAATATAAAAAGACTAATGAAAAAAGAAGCTTGGTTTATCAATTTAAGAAAATTTCTTATGATGGGACGATTTTTTTTGATGTTTTCTACTCAGAAAAAGGAAGACAAACAAAATATGATGAGATTAAAAAGAGCTTGAAAGAAAAAGGAATAAAAATTACTGATGAAGTTTTAGACAAAGCCTTTTCTACTTTTGAAGCTCAATCAGAAGTTGATTACTTTATCAACAAAAACGCAAAAGAATTTTTACAAGAACAATTTAAAATCTGGCTTTATCAATATATTTATTCTGAGGAAACCGAATGGCCCAAAGAAAGAATTGATGAGCTTCAGATATTAAAAAATATTGCTTTTAAAATCATTAATTTTATTTATCAATTTGAAGATGAACTGGTAAAAATATGGAATAAACCAAAATTTGTTTTGAATTCTAATTATGTGATAACTTTGGATCGAATTGCTAAAAAGAATGGTTTTGAGATTATTGAAAAAATTCAAAAGCATAAAAATTTTAATGAACAAGTAAAAGAATGGAAAGAATTAGGAATTTTAGAAAAAGAACCAGATGATTTATTAGAAAGAACTTTAACTGATCCCCAACTTAGGAAAGAATATCAGTTTTTACCGATTGATACCAAGTATTTTAAAGATTTAGAGTTTGAAATTTTGTCTTTATTTGACAATTTAGACCAATCTTTAGACGGCTGGCTAATAAAATCAGAAAACTACCAAGCATTAAACACAATTCTTCCTAAATTTAGGGAAAAAGTACAAACGATTTATATTGATCCGCCTTTTAACAAAGAACAAGATGCTGATTATCTTTACAATGTCAAATATAAAGACTCAAGTTGGATTACCCTTCTTGAAAACCGTCTTCAATTGGCAAAAGATTTATTAAATGAAAAAGGAAGTATTTTTACAAGATGTGATTACAACGGCAATATGTATGTGAGGCTTTTGATGAATGAGATTTTTGGAAGAGAGAATTTCAAAAATGAATTAATAATTAGCAGAATAAGCAAACAAGATCCAAAAGTTCAAAAATTTAATACTGCAACAGATTCATTGTTTTTTTATTCTAAGACCGATGCTTTTCAATTCAATCTTTTATTTAAGCAATTAGCGAAAGCCAAAGCTGAAAGATGGCACGCAATGGATTCGCAAGGACAAGGACAACCACTTTACATTTTTGATTATTTATTTGACCCTCCAAAGGGACGACACTGGACATATGGACAAGAGAATATAAAACAAATGGAGAATGAAAAAAGAATAAGATTAAAATGTAGAAAATGTGGTTATATTCACATTTCAGGTTCTTGGAAAGGATGCCCAATCTGTAAAAATAAAGAAGATGTTAAAGTTGAATATTTGTTATCTTCGACAGAAACAAAACAGATTGATTCAAATTGGACAGACGTTTCTGGTTATACTTCTAGTTGGGATTTCCAAACAGAAAATTCTGAAATTTTACTTAAAAGAGCAATTGAGACAGCTTCTAATAAAGGAGATTTAGTTATGGATTTCTTTTTGGGCAGTGGCACAACAACAGCAGTAGCCCATAAGCTTAAAAGAAAATGGATTGGAATTGAAATGGGAGAGCATTTTTATAGTGTAGTTTTGCCAAGAATGAAAAAAGTTTTATTTTTCGATAAATCAGGAATTTCAAAAGAAAAAGATGTTAAAGAAAAATATAATGAAAATAATGCCGGTGGATTTTTTAAATATTATGAACTTGAACAATATGAGGATGTTTTAAGAAAAGCAAAATATGAAAATAGTGATTTATTTAATGCGCCTAATCAATCTCCTTATGAGCAATATATTTTCTTAAAAGACAAAAAACTTTTAGATTCTTTGAAAATTGATTATCAAAATAACAAAGTCAAAGTAGACTTATCAAAAATTTACTCTAATCCCTCGTCTCCGCTCGGGACAAGCATTGACATTGCCGAAACGCTTTCTAATTTAAAAGGCAAATGGATAAAAAGAATTACAGAAAATGCAGTTGAATTAGCGGATTATGATGAAGAAGGTAAGGCAAAAAACATTGAAAAGGTCGATTTAAAGAATTTGGATTATAAAGAGATTAAAAAGTTAATTTGGTGGTAAATTAATTATGTACTTGGTATATTTTGATGAATCAGGAGATGATGGTTATCCAAAATACTCTTCAGAATTATTTGTCTTGACTAGTTGTTATTTACATCATCAAAAATGGCAGGAAATTTATAACTCTCTAAAAGAATTTCGCAAGCAATTGAAACAAAGTTTTGGTATTCCTATAAAATTAGAATTTAAAGCAAGAGAATTTATCTTAAACAAAAATCCCTATAGAAAATTTAATATTAGCGATAATAACAGAAAAAAAATTTTAGAAATCATAGCAGATTTTTTAGGAAACATAGAGATAAAGTTTATAAATGTTGTTATTAACAAAAAGAAAATTAAAAAAGATAACTATCCGATTTTAGAAAATGCCTTAAAATTTAACATTCAAAGAATTGAAAATGACTTAAACATAGATCCTCTAAATAAATTCCTTATCATTACCGACGAAGGGCGAGTGGGAAAAATGCGATATACTACACGAAAAATTCAAAAAATAAATATTATTCCTTCAAAATTTATTGGAAGATACAGAAGAGAAATAAAATTATTAATTGAGGACCCTTTGCCTAAAAAATCTCAAGAATCTTATTTTATCCAAATGTGTGATTTTGTTGCTTTTCTTATTTATCTTTACGGAATTAAAAAATTTCTTAATAAAGAGTGGTCAAATAGATTATCTACCGTTTTAAACCTAAATGAGCTTATTAGAATTATCAATAAAATAAAACCAGTATTAAATTTAAAAGCAACAAATGAAAATGAATACGGTATTGTTTGTTATCCTAAATAAAAACACCACCTACGACGCATTCGCGTTTTCAGTGGTTCATTATTATTTTATATACTTTTTTTATATTATGTCAAGATTTAAAATTCAGTTTATATTTAAATACAGACTGAATGGATAATCAGTTACTATTAAAATGATAACTGAATTATATTTTAGTCACTATTACAATAGGAACTGAATTTATTATTAATTTTATGTCCAAACTAATTCTTAAAAACATTATTGATGAAATTCCTTTTGAATCTTTGCCGGCAAATTGGCAGAGTTTTGATTTGAAAAGATTTTCAAAAGAAAAGCAAATTTGGGATTTTCAAAAAGATGCGCTAAGGGCGGCGATAAAGGTCTTGTGGCGATATTATGAGGAAAAAATAGATTATCAAGAAAAAGAAAAGGAGACTGTAAATCAAGAAAGGAAAAAATATCTTTTTTCTTTTTATAAAAATAACATTGATTATCCGGAAAAAAGTTCTGATTATGATCTTTCTAAAAAAGAAGACTCTAAAAGTAAAAAAATATTAGAAGAATATTACAAAGTAGAAAATAATAAGATTAGCTTTGAAAACTTTATCAACAAAATGGGTTTTTGGATGGCGACTGGTTCAGGGAAAACTTTGGTAATTGTTAAGTTAATTGAGATTTTGAAGTATTTAATGGAAAGAAAAGAAATTCCACAAAATGATATTTTATTTTTAACTTGTCGAGATGATTTGCTTGATATTTTTAAAGAGTATGTCAAAGAATTTAATTTTTCGCAGAGTCAGATTCATATTAGATTAAGATCATTAAAAGAATGGAGTAAAGTAAAAAGAGAAAGTATGGCAATTTTTAAAGAAAGAGAAATTAATGTTTTTTATTATCGTTCTGATAATATTTGGACGGAGCAAAAAGAAAAGAAAATCGACTTTAAAAACTTTGAAAATTTTGGTCGGTGGTATGTTTTGCTTGATGAGGCTCATAAGGGAGATAGTGAAGATTCGATAAGAAGGACTATTTTTTCCATCTTTTCAAGAAATGGTTTTTTGTTTAATTTTTCCGCCACTTTTGTTGATCCGCGAGATTTTTTAACAACCGGATTTAATTATAATCTTAAAGAATTTGTTGAAGATGGTTATGGCAAACAAATTTATCTTTCTCAAGAAGAAATAAAAGCCTTTAAAGAAAAAGACGATTTTACGGCGCTGGAAAAACAAAAGGTTGTTTTAAAATCTTTGATTCTTTTAAGCTACATTAAAAAATTTGCTCAAAAAATTAAAAAGATAGATAAACATTTATATCACTATCCTTTACTTTTGACTTTGGTCAATTCAGTTAATGTTGAAGATGCCGATTTAAAATTGTTTTTTAAGGAGTTGGAAAAAATTGCCGAAGGTGAAGTTAATCAAGAGATTTTTGATCAAGCAAAAAAGGAGTTAATAAAAATGCTACTTTATGAAGTAAAAACAATTATTCCAGACAATAGCGAGATAAAAATTGATGAAAAATTATTGGAGCTGATTTCTTATAAAGATGTTTTAAATGATGTTTTTAATTCAGAAAGTCCAAGTAAAATTGAGGTTTTAATTATTCCTGGTAACAAGCAGGAAATGGTTTTTAAACTTCGATTATCAGATCGTCCTTTTGCTCTAATAAAAATTGGTGATATATCAAAATGGCTTAAAGAGGAGTTTTTAGGATATGAGGTTATTGAAAGTTTTGATAACGAGAGTGTTTTTAAAAAAATAAATCGTGATGATTCAGAGATAAATATTTTAATGGGTTCGAGGACTTTTTATGAAGGATGGGATTCAAATAGACCAAACATCATTCTTTACATCAATATCGGTAATCGTGAGGCGAAAAAATTCGTTTTACAATCAGTGGGAAGAGGAATTAGAGTTGAGCCGATAAAAAATGAAAGAAAAAGAATCCAAAAGCTCTTATCGGCTAAAAAATTTTCCCAAGAAATTTATCAAAAAATTAAAGATTTATTTTTACCGCTTGAAACTTTATTTATATTTGGTACAAATGCTTCTGCTTTGCAAGAAACAATAAATACATTTAAACAAATAAAAGGTGAGGAGGTTGTTGTTGGAAGTTATTTTGAGATTAACAAAAAGACGGAAAAAGTACCGCTTTTTGTGCCAGTTTATAAATCAGCCGATTATATTTTAGCCGAAGAAAAAGAAATTACCCGATACCATATAAACGAAGAAGATTTTAATTTAACTAAAGATTACTATCACTATTTAGAAGATGATCGAATTATTTTGATGAATTATGAGACTACCCCTCAAGTTTTAAAAAAGATAAAAGAAAGTTTTAATAAAGAAACTGAATATTATAAATTTGACGAAAATTTAATTGCTTATAATAAGCCAGAGTTAATTTTATCTAAAATTATCAATCATTTTGCTTTGAGGCCAGAAAAATTTGATCATTTCGAAAAAGTAGAAAAGGGAAAATTTATAGTTCATTTTGAAAGAATAAAATTTAATCCATCAAAGAAGATATTTAAAGATTTTATAGAAACTCTAAAAGCAGTAAAATCAATTAGTAATAAAGAAGAAAGAATTAAAAAATTGCAAATGCAACTTTTTGCTGAAGGGATAAAAGATAGTGATTTATTTTCTCAAAAATTCAATGGCGTAAAAATAAAATACATTCCTAATCACTACTACTATCCAGTTATCATTTCTGAGATGAGAGATAAAATTGATTACTTAAATCATATAATTAATGAAGAAAGTGAAGTAAACTTTATCAAAGAATTAGATGAATATTTAGCAAAAGAAGATAATTTATTTAATAAGAAATTTGACTGGTGGTTTTTTTCAAAATTAGATGAAACAACCGATGATGTTTATATCCCATGGCACAATCCTAAAAATGAAAAAATAGAACGCTTTAAACCAGATTTTATATTTTGGATGAAGGAGAAGAATAATAAAAACTACTATATTGTGTTTATTGATCCCAAAGGGACAGAACACGCCGAAGCTTATAGAAAAATAGATGATTTTAAAAAGATTTTTGAGAATAAAATTTTTTTCTATGATGGATTTAATATTAAACTGGTTTTATTTTGCAAACCAAAAGATAAAGCTTTTGTTATCAATGAATACAAAAAATATTGGCCTGATAATATTGAGCAAATTTTAAAAGCAATATAAAAATTCTTTTTATTATTAACATTCTCAGTGCCAGCAGCAGGATTCGAACCTGCGACCACCCGCTTATGAAACGGACGCTCTACCGCTGAGCTATGCTGGCGATTTTGATATTAATTATAGCATTTTTTAGGTTATTATTTATTAAAAATTATATTGACTTCCAAATCGGATAGCAAAGAGCAACAATTATATGGAGTTATTATTAAATCACAAATGACATTTAACAATTTTGTCATTCCCGCAAAAGCGGGAATCTGTATAATTTTGACAATATTATTGTCATTCCTGCAAAAGCAGGAATCTATATAGTCATACTTTAAACTTAATATATAAAAAAGTTTAAAATTATATAGATTCCTGGTCAAAGCCAGGAATGACATAAAGATTCCTGATTAAACCCGACCTCCGAATCGGAGGGCAAGGAATGACATAAAGTTACAAACCCAAGTATAAAAAGTGTATATAAACATCATATTTTTGTAGAGACAACCCATGGCGTGTCTCTACATTATTTTATATTTTTTTTACAAAATTACCTTTATTTTTAAAAAATTCGGCAAGATCCGGCAATTTTCGGCAAAATCTTTAAAAATTAATTAAGAGATTTATTAGTTATTTATTAAGGGTTATTGAAGGCTTTTATTGTCAATAATGTTAAATCAACCCCATTTTTTCTTTTACCTCTTTTAAAGTTTCTTGAGCAACTGCTTTTGCTTTTTGAGCGCCTTGATTTATCACTTTTTCCACATAAGATAAATCAGAGGCAATTTGTTTTCTTTTTTCTTGGAATGGTTTTAATTCCTGATAAATAGCTTCGGCTAAGGTATCTTTTAATTCAATAAATTTTAAAGTTTGGCTATGATATTTTTCTTTAATTTCCTGATAGAGATTTTTTGGCAAAAAGATTTCTGCTAGCATAAAAAGAGTTTTTATCCCACCAGTAATTGGTCCACCAGCAACTGTAGCTGTTGGCACTGATCGAATTTTTTTTCGAATTTCATCAAGGGAGTCAGTTAATTTAATATAACTTCCCTCAACTGATTTGCTCATTTTTCCCTCTCCGGTTAAAGAAGGGATATACTCACCTTTGGTGGCAAATCTTTGAGGTTGGGGAAAAGAAGTTTTGTAAATCTGGTTCATTTTTCGAGCAATTTCGCGAGCGACTTCCAAATGTGGCTCTTGGTCAATACCAACCGGCACAAGATAAGCTTTATACAAAAGAATGTCTGCCGCCATCAAAATTGGATAGTTTAAAAGAGCCATGGTATTGTTTTTGGGATATTGTTTGACTTTTTCTTTATAGGTGGGAAGATGCATCATTCGAGCAATGGTTGTTACTGAGGAAAAATAAAAAAAGAGCTCAAAATGTTCACTTACTTGAGATTGAACAAAAAGAGTTGATTTTTTGGGGTCAAGACCAGCGGCTAAATAGTCAATAATAATTTCTCTTCTATTTTGGCTAAGTTCGTCAACCGAAAACGGGGTAGTAATCGCATGAGCATCGGCCACCATATAAAATGTTTCGTAAGCGGGATTATTTTGCAGTTCAATCATCCCTTTGATGGCGCCTAAATAGTTGCCTAAATGTAATCTGCCTGTTGCTCGAATTCCAGATAAAACTCGGTGTAACATAATATTTTTTATTATAAAAAATTTCAAAAATCTTTACTATCCAAAATAATCGTTACCGGGCCATCGTTTTTTATCTCAATCGTCATACAAGACCCAAATTTACCTGTTTTAACAAGAAGATTTTTTTCTTCTAATTTTTTAGCCAAAAGATGATATAGTTTTTCTGCTTTTTGGGGTTCAAGCGCTTTGATAAATGATGGTCTTCTTTGGGAGGTGTCGGCACACAAAGTAAACTGGGAAACCAAAAGAATTTCTCCTTTGACTTGAGAAATATTGAAATTCATTTTCCCCTTCTCATCGGCCATAATCCGAAGATTGGTGATTTTTTCGGCCATTTTTGAGACGATATTTTCATTATCTTTCTGACAAAAACCAACTAAAATCACATAGCCATGATTAATTTGGGAATAAACTTTATTTTCAATTAAAACCCTTCCTGATTTTACCCTCTGGATAACGGCAATCATAATGTTAAAATTATATAATGAGAGAAATTAAAAAACATTTATTTTTAAATCTTCGCTTATTAAAAATTGCTTTTGATGAAGAGAAACTGCTTCTTTTGTTTTATTTTTTGACTTCATTTTTAGGAGTGATTTTTCTTTTTTTGGTTTATTATCTTTATCGGCAGATGATCGATCAAGTTTTTATTGGTTTAACCACCAATAAAACAACGATTGTTTTTTTGACAATTATTACTTATCTTTTTTTTGAATATCTTTCTCGGTTTGTTTATTATACAGTTAATTCTTATTATTTAGAATATGTCTTGCGGTCAAAGTTTCAAAATATTTTAACCCGAAGATTTTCGCAAAAAATCGCCTCCCTTGATTTTGCCAATTTAGAGGATGGTGAAATAAGAAATTTAATAGCGAAAGTAGGAGATAGTTATGCTTGGCGTCTTCATGATAATTTAAGACTTATTAGTTATATGATTTATAATTTATCAGCTCTTTTTTTATCTTTTTTTATTGCTTTAAAATTTAATTTTTGGTATTTCTTACTTTTAGCTTTATTTTCAACCCCCTTTTATTATTTGCGAGCAAGATATGGGAATGCTTATTGGTCTATATATTCTATTCGATCAAAAGATGTTAATTATCTTTGGTATTTAAGAAATCTTTATATTAATTTTCAAACATTAGCTGAGATTAAAATTTATAATCTTAATAATTATTTTTTGAAAAAAATGAAAGAAGTGCAAGATAGTTTAATTTATGACTATGAAAAACCGATACGAAAATATACTATTTGGTCAATATTGTCTTCTTCGATTATTCCAATTATTATTTATATTTCTTTAAAAGATTTTGTCAGTTTAATATTTCTTAAAAAATATACTTTGGGTGATTATACTTTTTTTCTCAATACTCTTTTTACTTTTTCTGGTCAAATTTCTAATATTTTATTAAATATTGGATCATTGTATGAAAATGATCTTTTTGTTGATGATTATTTTAAGTTAATTGATCTAAAAAATAAAATAAAGGAGCCAAAACAACCAATAGTTTTGAAAAATAATACTTTTGAAAAAATTGAGTTTAAAAATGTCAGTTTTGTCTATCCGGGAGGTAAAGAGCCAGCATTAAAAAATATTAATTTAACCATTAAAAAAGGAGAAAATATCGCTTTTGTTGGGCATAATGGCGCTGGAAAAACAACCTTAATTAAACTTTTGTTAAGATTTTATGATCCAAGCACGGGTGAAATTTTAATCGATGGCGTTAATCTTCGTCAGCTTGATCTTAATTTTTGGTATGAACAGATTGGAATTTTATTTCAGGATTTTGCCAAATATTATTTAAGTTTAAAAGAGAATGTAACTTTTGGCAATATCAAAAAAAAAGATAATAAATTGGTTCTTGATGCATTAAAAAAAGCAAAAGCTGAGGAATTATTGAAACAAGAAAAAGGATTGGATCAAATTTTAGGTCGATGGTTTGAAGGAGGCCGAGAAATTTCTGTTGGTCAATGGCAAAAGATTGCTATTGCTCGGGCTTTGTATCGGGATGCTCCAATTTTAATTCTCGATGAACCAACCTCAAATTTAGATCCACAAGCGGAGGAGGAAATATTTGAAAATTTAGTTAATGTTTATCAAAAAAAAACTTTAATCTTTATTTCTCATCGCTTTTCAACAGTAAGAAAAGCTGATAAAATCTATGTTTTAGATAACGGTGAAATTATTGAGTCAGGAACACATGAGGTTTTATTAAAAAATAACAAGCTTTACAAAAAATTTTTTGAGATTCAAAAAAAAGGATATCAGTAAAATAAAAAAAATGGCGGTCAAAAATTATAAGAAAATTGTTTTTGATTTTTTAAGTAAAAATCCACCAAAATTAATATACGATCAAAATTTTTTAATCAATGAAAAGATAATTAAGCAATTAGTTGAGGCAGCTAATATCAATAAAAAAGAGCGAGTTTTAGAGATAGGTACTGGTTTAGGTTTTCTTACGGAGGAATTAGCAAAAAAAGCAAGAGAAGTGATTAGTATTGAGATTGATGAAAGATTCAAACCTTTTTTAAAAAGAATGCCGGTTAATGTGAAGCTAATTTTTGGCGATGCTTATAAGCTTTTTTGTGATAAAAAATTTACTAAAAGCTTAGGGGTGATAGATAAAATTGTTAGTAGTGTTCCTTATAGTAAGGCGGAAAATTTGCTTCATCCTTTAGCAAAAGGCGGTTGGTTTGCGGGGGACTTTTTTTGGATTGCGCCTTTATCTTTGATCAATAAAATAAATTTTAACCCAATTTTTAGTGCTTATTTTAAAGCTTTCCTGGTAAAAAAACTGGCAAAGGATGATTTTTATCCTTCTCCAAAAACCAGTTCGGCAATTATTCATTTTAAACGGATACCTTCACCGGAAAAAACTGGTGACCGATCGATTTTTTTAAGGAGGTTTTTATATCAGCATGAAGATTGGAAATTAAAAAATGCATTAAGGGAAGGGATTATTTTGATGGCAAAAAAATTGCAAAATAAATTTATCAGCAAAAAGCAGGCAAAAGGATTATTGACTAAATTTCAACTTGATTCTGATGATTTGGAGAAATATGTCGCCAATATCAATCTTGATCTTTATTGGCAGATTGCAGAAAAGCTAATTAAACTGGCATAAAAAATTAATTTATGTTTTATCTATCCAAAACGGCTGGATTTTGCTAGATCATAAATCTTGCAAATTAAAGTGCTCAGAACTTTTGGGGGTTGAATTGTAAGTTTAGATTGACGGAAGTTATAATTAGGTTTATAATTATATACTAAGTATTAGTTATTTTTAACTAATATGGCTTTAGAGACACAGCCGTTTGAATTGGCAGGCGGATTTTCTTCTGACCTAATTGAATCATTTTTTCTTCTTTTAATTTTACCCGTTTTAGCTTTTCAAAAATAATATTTTAGGCACTAGACTAGAATAGCATCTGCTATACTAGTTAAAATGCTTGTTAAATCAGCCAAATTAAGTAATTATAAAATTAAAAAAATTATTAAATGTTTCATTATCGATATTGATGCCACAAAA
>Ga0308407_1000370_pt1 | contig 34145 bp, 33 predicted proteins | sample HotsprSampleMSe2_FD_203476 | JGI IMG/M metagenome (GOLD analysis project Ga0308407, IMG submission 203476) | Hot spring phototrophic mat microbial communities from Mushroom Spring, Yellowstone National Park, Wyoming, United States - 20060911_MSe2 ...
TGATTAGAATTTTATTAAAAAAAGTAATTTATTAACATTCTAAAAGTTTTGATGAAATTACTTATTTCTTTGATTTTGTATAATTTTTGTTTGTTCATGTAAAATTATTTTGTTAATAACTTATTGTTTTTTGTATCAATGTTTATACCTAAATTACTTATTTAAAATTATGAAATCGTCTATGAATTCGTAATCAATTATGTAATAATAATTGAAACAGATTTTAAATATAGATTAAACACATCTAAATCATTATATTAATATAGTAGTTTATTCTTATTGGTACTTAATTAGTTTAGTTGTATATATGTTGTTTTTTTGAATATGTTTTATTTTCTTTGCTTCATGAAAAGGTATTTAGCAGTAATAATTTTACTACATTATTATTTTGTGTGTAATTTATATTCACAAAAATTAAGTGCAGAATTTCATTTAGGTTATGCCGATAACTTTCCTTCAAAATTAACAATAGAACAAAAAGGTTTTCCTGATATTAATATTAAAGCTAAATATTTTAGCGAACCTTTTATTTCTCCTTTTTATTGGTTATGGAGAGTATCATATAAAAGAAATGAAAAAAGTAAATTTGAGTTTGAAGCAGTTCATCACAAAATATATTTGGAGAATACTAACAATGAGGTTGAAGCCTTTGGAATTTCGCATGGTTTAAATTTGCTTATTTTTAATTTTGTAAGAATTTTACCTTTTAATTTTCATGTTAATTATGGTGCAGGTGGGGTTTTGGCACATGCCGAGAGCACCATACGAGGACGTTCATTACCTGAGAAGGGGAGGGGGATTTTTGGTATGGGGTATTACATGTCTGGCATGGCTCTAAATTTTTCGGCAGGCAAGTATTTTTGTTTATCAAATAGATTTTATGTAAATACTGAAATTCGTTTCAATCCGAGCTATTGTGTTGTACCTGTTGTTGATGGTAAGGCTTATGTATGGAATTATTCTTATCAAGTTATTGCTGGTGTTGGGTATTTTTTTATTAAATAAGTTTTTATAGAGCTTATGTTTGCATGAAAACAAAAGATTTGTTAAAAAAACTTTTACCTGGGCTATTTCCTTTAATTGTTTTTATTATTACAGATGAAATATTTGATACATCAACAAGTATTATTATAGCTGTTTTTGTAGGAATTATTCAAGCTATTTGGATATTTATTAAAGAAAAGCGATTTGATTATTTTGTTTTGGTTGATACTTTTTTAATCATACTAATGGGTGGAATATCTTTATTATTTGATAATGATTTGTTTTTTAAGTTAAAGCCAGGCATAGTAGAAACAATACTTTGCATAATGCTTATTTTTTTTGCATTAGCACCATCGCATTATGTTGAGATGATGATGGGTCATTATGGTATGAATACAAAATTAGATGAAAACTCTTTAAAAAAGCTAAGAAATAGTTTTAAATTTCTGAGTTTAATATTTATTGTTCATACAATTTTAGTTTTTTATTCAGCATTTTATATGTCTAAGGAAGCTTGGGCAATTATTAGTGGGGTTTTGTTTTATATAATATTTGCGATATTCTTTTTGTACGAGCTTTTTAAAAATTACATAAATCGAAAAAATACAGAGTGGCTTCCTATTGTTGATAAAAATGGAATAATCTTAGGGAAAGTATCGCGTAATGAAGCTCATAAAAACAAAGAATGGTTACATCCTGTTATTCACTTACATATTTTTAATGATAAGGGTGAATTATTTTTGCAAAAACGTGGTAAATTAAAATTAGTTATGCCAGAAAAATGGGACACATCAGTAGGGGGGCATATATTATGGGGCGAGAGTATTGAACAAACAATTAAAAGAGAAACGAAAGAAGAGCTAGGTTTTAATATCGAAAATGTAAGTTATGTATGTAAATATGTTTGGGAATCGGAAATTGAGAGAGAACTTGTTTATGTGTTTTATTCGGAATGGAATAATTTTATTAAAATTAATTCAAAAGAATTGGATGATGGAAAATTCTGGTCGAAACAAGAAATAATAAAAAATTTGAACAGAGGAATTTTTACACCTAATTTTGAATATGAATGGAAAATTATTTCAAAACTCTTTAATAAAAAGCAGCGATTAACGAATTTTAAATTTTAATCCGCTGTTGATGTTAAAGTTATCGTTTAAATAAACGTTTCCAGCCAACCATCCTTTAGTTTTGTATTCTAGTTCTACGTATGGAATGAAAAATTTTGCTTTGTTGTATGATAGTTCAATATTAACCATCCCGCCAAGTTTGCCACTTTTATCATAAAACGATAAAGTTGATGGTTGGTACCAAATAAAACTGCGAAGCGAAACTAATAAGCTGTTTGATTTAATGGGTACATTTAACCAGTATGTTTCAAATCCTCCGAATGTTTTTTCTTTATTAGAAAAGGTGTGTATTGAGAAAAATAAATTTGCTTTACTGCTTTTTAAAAAAATATCTAAAGAAATATTATTACCAAATGGCGTAAGAAAATGTCGTAATGAATAATTTGAGTATATATTTTGTTTTAATTTAATATGTTGAACTCCAAAAATGGCAGGTGATACTAAATTCAATGCGTTTAGGTAGCTTTGGTTTTTCAAATACCTTCGTGCTTGTGGCGATAAATCCGATACCTTTACATAACGGTTTATTCCAACTCCAGAAGGATGTATCCCTCTCGATTCGTATGGCTTGTCTGGATAATATAAAGCATCTGCCCATGCAGTGAAGTCTAATCCAGTCATATCGCGGCGAGAAATATCGGTTCCTTCTTTTAATAAAATTTTGTTAATAGCTTCGTCGGTTTTAATTTTTGAACAACTATTAATGTAAAAAACAGAATTTATAATTGATGTTATATAAAGAATGTCGAAGTTAACAGTTTTGTTATAAAAAAAATTATTTTGTTGAAGTTTTCTTATTTGTAACATTTGCGATTCTATACCTGCAGTGTTAAGTCTTCTGAAATCGGCATTATGATTGTTTGCAATTCGGGATAAGTCTTCGTCTTTAACCTTGCTAACGTAAATAAATTGTCTAAAAAAGGGGAATTTATTCACATCATTATAACTTTTTGCTTCCCATCGTGTTAAAACTGCTCTATGATATTCTTCGTGTAACCATGAAATGCCAAAAGGAACATAATAACTTAAAAAATCAAATAACAATGTAGAGATGATTGCATAATCTTTTTTTAGATGCTTTTTAATATAGTAACGCGACAAAGTATAAAAACTATTTGACCAATATAAAGATTGTTTCATAGAAGGATTAACTGCAAATGAACCAATGTTATAATACGTTTTGTAAACTGTTTGTTGAAAAGGTAAATCTAAAACAGGAACATTTATAATTAAAGAGCTATCGTTTGTTTGCGATTTTAATAAAAATGAATTTGACAACAAAGAAATAAATATTAAGTAAAATTTTAATTTTTCAATTGATATTATTTTAAAATTACTCATATTAAAATATTATTTGATTTAGAATTATGAGATATAAAACAGAAAAAATAAGTGTAATAATAGTTAGTATTAGCGCAGGTTTAAAAAAATCGCGAAATTTAATTCTTACACCGTATTTTCTTGCCGATTCAATAACAATTAAATTAGCAATAGCGCCTATAATGGTTGCATTGCCTGCTAATGTTGATGATGAAGCTAAACTTAACCATAATATTTGATACGATTCAGTTTTTAAAAACGGTAGCATTAAAAGAGTGAATGGAACATTACTTACAATTTGCGAACCTGCAAGGCTTAATAAATGAATAGATAATATTCCTTTAAAATCATCTGTTAATAAAATTGAATTTGTAAGATAATTTAGCCATCCGGTTTTTTCTATACCTTTAACAACAATAAACAACGATGCAAAAAAGAGAATTAATATCCAGTCAACCTTGTCTATAATTCTGCGTGGTTTAATATGTCCAAAAATAAGTATCAAAGATGCTCCAGCAAGTGCAATTACTGAAATAGAAATTCCAAAAAGTTTTCCGAAAAAAAACATTAAAATAACTCCGGCAAAAATTGGGATAGAAAACCTTAGTGAATCTAAACGATAGTTAAAATTTTCTTTAGGTAAATTAATGTTTTTTACTTCTAAAAATTCTTCTTTAAAAAACCATTTTATAACTTTAATTATAAGAAACATTCCAATAATTGAAATTGGCATAAGATAAAGCATAAATTTTCCATAAGAAATATTGCTATGAATGCCAATTAGCATATTTTGTGGATTTCCAGTAATGGTCATAACAGAGCCGACATTAGAAGATAAAATTTCGGCAATTAGATAGGGTTTGGGATTTAGCTCTGATGCTTTGCAAATTATAATTATTATAGGTGTAAACATTAGCACTACGGCATCGTTTACCAGGAAAGCCGAAGCTACTCCTGTAATCCATACGATGTAAGTAAGTAGCCGTCTCTGATTTTTTATTATTTTAAATGATTTTTCTGTTAGATAGTAAAACAATCCGTCGGCTTGAAGCGATGCAATAATAATCATCATACCTAATAAGAGTGTGATTGTATGAAAGTCTATTGCAGCAATTGATTCTTCAAAACTAAGTACACCAAATAAAATCATTGATACGGCTCCGAAAAAAGCTGCTGATGGCCTATCAATATTAACCCAAGGCAAACGAGTAAATATTATTCCTATATATGAAATTATGAATATAACTAATGCAGTAATTTCTGTGTTCATATTAAAGAATTGAACTAGCTAGTTCGGCTAAATAGCTTCTTTCACCTTTTATTAAATTAACATGTGCAAAAAGATCTTGTCCTTTCATTCTATCTGTTAAATAAGTTAATCCATTAGATTTGCTATCGAGATATGGGGAATCTATTTGCTCAATATCGCCAGTAAATACAAGTTTACTACCTTCGCCAGCGCGTGTTATGATGGTTTTAACTTCGTGAGGTGTTAAATTTTGGGCTTCGTCTATTATAAAAAATACATTAGATAAGCTTCTTCCTCTAATATAAGCCAAAGGTTCTATAACGAGAATTTCATTTTTTTGCATTTCTTCTATGTTCTTGTATTCCGACGATTCGTGCTTAAATTTATATTTTATTACATTCAAATTGTCGAAAAGTGGTTGCATATAAGGTCCTATTTTTTCTTTAACATCGCCTGGTAAATATCCCAAATCTCTGTTTGATAGTGGTACAATTGGACGTGCTACTAAAATTTGGTTATATTTTTTCCGTTGATGTAAACCGGCAGCCAATGCAAGAAGTGTTTTTCCAGTACCTGCTCTTCCTGTGATAGCTACAAGTTGAACTGTATCTCTAAATAAAGCATCGAGTGCAAATGTTTGTTCGGCATTGCGTGGTTCTATTCCGTATGCTTTTCGTTTTTCAACTCTGTCGAAAGAATTAGTGTAAGGATCGTAATGTGCAAGAACACTTAATTTTGTGTTTTTAAAAATAAAATATTGATGAGCTATAGGTTCAAAAGGTAAAGATATTTGATTTGCAGGAATGCCTAAAGGATCTTCGTAAAGTTGTTGAATAATTTTTGCAGGAAAACCTTCTATTGTTGGGATAGTATCGTTTACTTGATCGAGATTTTGTACCTTGTCGTTTTCATAATCTTCAGCATCAATACCTAAAGATTTAGCTTTCATTCGTAAGTTAATATCTTTACTTACAAGAATGACGGGAATTTTAGGATTTTGTGTAGAAATATAATCGGCTATTGCTAAAATGCGATGGTCGGGAGTTTTTTCTGGAAAAGATTCGGATAGTTTTTTGGAATATTCTTTTCCTGTTTCTACATATAATTTACCTAAACCTTTTCCAAGCGATATACCATCTTTAAATAGCTGTTTACCTGCTAATTTGTCTAACTCTCGTGAAAATTCACGTGCATTATAACTAATTAAATCTGCACCTTTTTTTAACTTGTCGAGCTCTTCAAGAACAACGATGGGAATTATAAGATCGTTTTCTTCAAATTTGTAAATACATCTAAAATCGTGCAAAATTACATTGGTGTCTAAGATGAATATTTTTTTCTTTTTTGCCATAATTAAATTATTTATGCTACGAAGTTAAAGCTATTAAGTTAAGAAAAAGTTTAATAATTAAGCATTTATTCACAATTTATTGTTAGCAAAAAAGCTGCCTTTTTTGGGCAGCTTCGATGCAATTTTGTAATACGATATTATTTGTTTTCGGTTTGTTTTTTGTAACGATTACGGAACTTATCAACACGTCCTGCTGTATCAACTAGTTTAACTTTTCCAGTGTAAAAAGGATGAGATGTGTTTGAAATTTCTACTTTGATTAGAGGATATGTTACGCCATCTATTTCTATTGTTTCTTTGCTATTAGCCGTTGATTTGGTAATAAACATGTAATCGTTAGACATGTCTTTGAATACCACAAGGCGGTAATTTTTAGGATGAATATCTTTTTTCATAATCGGTTTTTATGATGTTTAATTTATCGGACTGCAAAGTTACTAATAAAATCGAATTATGCAAAATTTTATAAAAATTTATTTTCCTATACAAAAACGGCTAAAAATTTCGTTTAGTATTTCTTGTGATGGTATTTCGCTAGTTACTTCTGATAAATAGTGGTTAACTTGTTTTAGATCTTCGGCTAATAAATCGTTGGAAATTCCAGAATTTAATGAAATTAAAGCTGTTTTTGCCGATTCTAAAGCTTTTTTTAGGGCATTCCATTGTCTTGAGTTTGTTATAATAACTTCGCTACCACTAATGTTAAGTGATATAATATATTCATACATTTCATCGAGTAAATTATTTATGTTTATGTTATATTTTGCAGAAATTAGAAAAACTTTTTCAACCTGTTTTTTTATTACTTTCACCTTATTGTTTAGTGTTTTTTGCTCTAGTTTATCTATTTTATTTAAAACCAAAAAAAGCTGATTTTTGTTATTTAATTTATTTTTCCATTCATTATATTTATTTAATATTTGTTCTGTTTCTGTTGCTGCATCTAATAATAATAGAACTATAGATGATTGTTGAGCTTTTTTAATGGCTTTTTCGATGCCTATTTGTTCTACTTCGTTTTCAGTGTTCCTGATTCCTGCGGTATCGGCAAAGCGAAATGTTATGTTTTTATGCACGAACGAGTCTTCTATAATATCTCTTGTTGTACCGGGAATAGAAGAAACAATGCTTTTATCTTCGTTTAATAAGCGATTCATTAGTGTTGATTTACCTACATTTGTTTCTCCAACAATTGAAACTAAAACTCCATTTTTAATAACATTACCGTAATCGTAGCTAATGCTTAATTGTTCAATTTTTTGTATTAGCCGTTCTAAATTATTTTTTATATTTTCTCTGCTTGCAAATTCAACATCTTCTTCAGCAAAATCGAGTTCTAACTCTACATAGACAAGTAAATTTAATAATTCGTTTCTTATTTCTTTTATTTCTTTAGAAATTTCGCCTTTTATATGTTGAATAGCTAATTGATGCGCAGTTTGGTCGCGTGCTTGAATAATTTCGTTAACAGCTTCGGCTTGTGTTAAATCCATTTTACCGTTTAAAAATGCTCTTAAAGTAAACTCTCCAGGCTGCGATAATCGAATGTCCAATTGTTGCAATATTTTTAATATTTGACCTTGAATGTATAACGAACCGTGGCAATGCAGTTCAATCATATCTTCTCCAGTATATGAGTTAGGCGATTTAAAATAAACAAATAATATATCGTCTATAAATTGATTATTTGTAATAATTTTTGCTCGATATAAATAACGTGGTTTTATAGTATCAATAGATATATTTTGTTGGAATTGAAGAAATTTTAATACTTTTTGCAAAATATTTTTTCCACTAATTCTTATTATTGCAATAGCTGATGACACAGCACCTGTAGCAATGGCACAAATGTCTTCTTGTTGATACATACATTAAGACTTTTAGTGCAAAAGTATATGAATTTTATAAAATTACATAGCCTATTTTTTAGAATGTTACCAAATAGACTAAAACTTATAATATTTTAAAAACAATGTACTTACAACTATTTAAGGAATGTAAATACAAGGAAATCGTTTTTTTAAAGATATTTTTCTGCTTTTTTTAAAACTCTTTTTTCATAAAAAAACTATTACTATTTTTGATGTCAAATTATTATTATGAGTGTATTAGTTAATAAATATTCACGTGTTATTGTTCAAGGTTTTACAGGTACCGAAGGTACTTTTCATGCTGCTCAAATGATGGAATATGGTACTCATATTGTAGGTGGTGTTACCCCAGGTAAAGGAGGAAGAACTCATTTAGGTTTACCTGTTTTTAATACTGTTTATCAGGCAGTAGCCGAAACATCGGCGGATGTATCTGTAATTTTTGTTCCGGCTTCTTATGCCGCAGATGCTATTTTAGAAGCTGCTGACGGTTGTATTAAACTTATTGTATGTATTACCGAAGGTATTCCGGTTAAGGATATGATAAAAGTAAAGGCATATTTAAAACATAAAGACTGTCGTTTAATTGGACCAAATTGCCCTGGTGTTATTACTCCTGGCGAAGCAAAAGTAGGAATTATGCCCGGGTTTATACACCAAAAAGGAGTTGTAGGAATAATAAGTAGAAGTGGAACACTTACTTATGAAGCAGTAGATCAAATTACAAAACTAGGATTAGGACAAAGCACTTGCATAGGCATTGGTGGTGATCCTATTATAGGGACAACTACATTAGAAGCAACTCAACTATTAATGAACGATGAAGAAACAAAAGCTATTGTAATAATAGGTGAGATTGGCGGACAAATGGAAACCGAAGCTGCCTACTGGATAAAAGAAAATAAAACAAAACCTGTGGTTGCATTTATTGCTGGGCAAACTGCTCCAAAAGGACGTAGAATGGGGCATGCCGGTGCAATCATAGGTGGTGCCGAAGATACAGCTGCTGCTAAGATGAAAATTATGGAAGAATGCGGAATAACTGTTGTAAAATCACCAGCAGATATAGGTATAACTGTTAAAAATTTGATTAATTAAAACTTTTGAATATGAAACTATTAGAAAATAAAGTATTAGTTGTAACTGGAGCTGCAAGAGGCATAGGTAGGGCAATTGCTATTAAATCGGCTCAAAATGGCGCAAATGTTGCATATAGTGATGTTAAAGAAGACGAAAATTTTACTTCGCTCGAAAAAGAACTAATTGCATTAGGCGTTAAAGCAAAAGGTTATGTTTCGGATGCTTCGAGTTACGAAGAATCAAAAAAATTTATTGATGAAGTAATTAAAGATTTTGGAAAAATAGATGTTTTAGTTAACAACGCTGGTATTACACGCGATGCTTTACTTATGAGGATGACAGAAGAACAATGGGATATGGTTATAAACGTAAATTTGAAATCGGTTTTTAATACGACAAAAGCAGTACATATGTATATGCTTAAACAAAAGTCGGGCTCAATTATCAATATAAGTTCGGTTGTCGGTGTTGGTGGTAATGCAGGTCAGGCAAATTATTCTGCTTCAAAGGCCGGTATAATTGGTTTTACTAAATCCGTTGCAAAAGAGTTAGGTAGTAGAAATATTCGTTGTAATGCTATAGCACCAGGTTTTATTGAAACAGATATGACAAAAACATTACCTGAAGATGTTGTGGCAGGTTGGTACGAAAAAATACCAATGAAACGAGGCGGATTACCAGAAGAAGTGGCAAATTTAGTTGTTTTTCTTGGTAGCGATATGTCGTCGTACATCACAGGACAAGTAATTTCTATATGTGGCGGAATGCAAATGTGAATTTAAAATAAACTATAAATTTTTTCTACAACATTTCGATAAAATAACTTTTTTATTAGAGATTTTGTTTTTATTAAATGTTGTAGGAATAAGTACTTTGTTTTTTGCAAATATAATTGCTAACAAATTATTGTTATTGAGTAAGTTAAATGATATTTAGTGTTTGATTATTTATTTTTTCTATCATTTTGTTGTGTTATGTATTTTTTTAACATCTTTGTTTTATTTGAAATATCATTTGTTATACTGTTTACAGAAATAGTTGCACCTGAAATTGCATCAATGTTTTTTCCAACATTTAATTCGCTACTTCCATCATAACCTATAAATTGATTTAACCAACTTTTAATAGTGATTTCCTGACCATGTGAGGCTTGGTAATTATATATATTTACTGCGATGATTTTCGCTGATGTATCAAATAAAATAAAGTAATCAAAAAACTCTTGACTATCCTTTTTTAAATTGTTGTACGATGCTGAACAAAAAGCAGTTCGACAAGTTTTAACTCTTCCTATATATGTGTATCCAATTAACAATAGATTATTTTTTATTTTAAAATATTTTTCATTTAAAGAATTTGTAATAATTTCTGAATTATTTTCTAACTCTACAAATATTGGACTTTCACATTTGAATTGATGTTTTAATTCCTTAAATAATTGCTTTGGCCTGAAATTAATTTCATTTTGTCCAATACAGTTTAATACTGATATTATAAATCCCGATAATATAATTATAATTCTCATTTTATTAATTTTAAAACGTTACACCAAATCCGGCATTAAAAATTTTACTAAATTTTTCATCTGCTTTTGATTTGTTAAATTGTATATCGGCTTTTATAACAGCTCCTTCAATCAAAGTAAAGTTTAATCCAATGGTTATTATTGTGTTATTATATTTATCGTTTTTTGTAATAATATTTTCAACAGAATGATGTGTATTGTAAGCTTCGTATCTTACAAATGGCATAAGCTCCGATTTAATATTTTTTACTGATTTAAGCACATTGTAGCCGATTTCAGCATAATATCCTATCATAGAGCTCCCTAAATCGTTATATTTTCCATCTTTGGAAGTAAAAATATTATATTGTTTTGTGTTTCCTAAAAGCGCATAGTATAATTGGCCTGTTAATTTTACGCCTTTTATTTTATACCTGATATCTGTACCTATCATTGAAATTTTTACAACTGATGAATCTGCTTTTTGAATAAGAGCAGTACTGTCGTTATGTAAATTATTATATAAACGACTTTGTGATTTCCCGAAATACCCCGAAATACCAACATTCATATTTTTCACTCCATAGTATTCAAGCTTACCAGTGAAATTTGGTGAAGACAAATATGCTTTTGAGCCGTTTGTCTTCCTTCTCTTAATGCTTTACTTCCTGAAAATAATCCTACATTAGCATTGTAACCATTTAGTCCATTTACAACATACAATTGGTATTTCATTTTTGTTTGTAATATATTTCCTGCAAAGCCTAAGCCAATTTCTCGCCAAGTTGTAGGTGCAATTTTATTATCAATTATAGGACGTTCAACACCATTAAATGTAGTTGGTTCGTGGTATTCGTTAATAATACCCATTGGTATTAATAATAATCCGGCTCTAAAATTTATGTAGTTATTTATTTTATGTTGAAGAAACATTTGTTCAACCCAAAGTTCTTTCGCATATTCAAATTCTATTTCAGATACAAACTGTGTTTTTCTTGAAAAATTATATCCCAAAAACATTACCATTCTATGTACATCTACGATTCCTAAATCTTTTATTCCTTTATTTATTGGTTGATTATAATGAACCTCGCCATAACCACCTATGCCAAGTCCGGGTTTATCATTTAGTAATTTTTCAACACTATTAAGGTAAATATTTGTGCTATCAACATTTTGTGCATCTATTGATACAACGTACAATAACAATGAAAGTAAAATTAGTTTTTTCATAGTTTATAAATTTTAATTATTACGATACAAAGGTAAATTTATGCATTTATGTAAGTAATCGCCAAAATGATGATTTTTCGATTATTAAATCGTTAAAAGTTGGGATAAAAAGAATTTTTCTGGAGAATTATCTATTAAATTTTCAAGTAAAAAATGCCTTCTATATAGAAAACTTATTATCTTTTTTTAATTTTACTACAAGTGTTTTTATTCAATATACCAAATTTTTTTTTTTTGCAAGCATATCAAAAATAATTATATTTGCAATGTAAAAAAATTTAGTATTATGCCATCAAAAAAACGACTTAATTTCTTAGATAGGTATTTAACCTTATGGATTTTTCTTGCAATGTTTATTGGAATTTTTTCAGGTTGGTTATTTCCAGAAATTGCGGCATTTTGGGAGAGCTTAAAACCTAGCCCCGACAGTACAACAAATATTCCTATAGCAATTGGTTTAATTCTTATGATGTATCCTCCACTTGCTAAAGTAAAATACGAAGAACTTAAAGATATTTTTGTAGATTATAAAGTTTTAGGTCTTTCATTGATTCAAAATTGGATTATAGGTCCTATATTAATGTTTTTTTTAGCAGTTGTATTTTTTAAACTTTTTCCTGGCCAAGACAATGCTAATTTGCCTTATTTTTATGGAATTGTTCTAATAGGTCTTGCTCGTTGTATAGCGATGGTTATCGTTTGGAATGAACTAGCAAAAGGTGATACTGAATATTGTGCCGGTTTAGTTGCATTTAATTCCATTTTTCAAGTTTTGTTTTTTTCAATATACGCTTACTTATTCATTGCTATTTTGCCTGGATGGTTTGGTATTCCTACAAACTCAGTAGTAGAAAATATTACAATACAACAAATAGCTGAAAGCGTATTTATTTATCTTGGAATACCATTTATTGCAGGTTTTTTAACACGTTATATTCTAATTCGTATTAAAGATAAAAATTGGTATCATACTAAATTTATTCCAAAAATAAGTCCAATTACTTTAATAGCATTACTCTTCACAATTATTGTAATGTTTTCTTTAAAAGGAGAATATATCGTTAAAATACCATTTGATGTTATATTAATATCTATTCCATTGCTCTTGTACTTTGTTATTCAATTTATATTTTCATTCTTTTTAAGCAAAAAAATAGGAGCAACTTATGGAAAATCAGCAGCTTTATCATTTACAGCAGCAAGTAATAATTTTGAGCTTGCTATTGCTGTTGCTGTTGCAATATTTGGTATGCAATCAGGGGAAGCTCTTGCAGCTGTTGTAGGACCTTTGGTTGAAGTTCCTGTTATGCTTGGATTAGTTAATCTGGCATTTTATTTTCAAAAAAAATATTTTGCATAGCCTTTTTTTAAAACATTAACTTTAATAAATTTTTACTACAAATTTGTTTAAGTGTAATTTTTTACCTTATATTGTCTAATTCCATTAAAATTTAACTTAAATTTGCGCAAATAAATTTTATTTTAAAACATAAATACTTAAAGTTCTATATTATAAATCATAAATAAAAATGAAGATACTATTTATTTTATTTATAACAATGTTTAGTCAAATACACACAAATGCTCAATCGCTTTACTTTCCGCCGCTTACAGGAAATACTTGGGATACAATATCACCGTTGTCATTAGGTTATTGTCAGGATAAGATAGATAGTTTATATACGTTTTTAGATTCAAGTGCTACAAAAGCATTTATCCTTTTAAAAGATGGTAAAATTGTACTTGAAAAATATTTTGGAACACACACTCAAAATTCTTTATGGTACTGGGCTTCAGCAGGTAAAACAATTACAGCTTTTCTTGTCGGAATAGCACAACAAGAAGGATATCTGTATATAAGTGATACTACTTCTAAATATTTAGGTTATGGGTGGACATCTTGCTCAACAGAACAGGAAGAAAAAATAACTATATGGCATCAACTTACTATGACAACAGGATTAGACGACAATGTATCAGATCCGTTTTGTACAATAGACACTTGCTTAATTTATAAAGCAGATGCAGGTTCTCGTTGGGCTTATCATAATGCACCTTATACTTTGCTTGATAAAGTAATAGAAAACTCAACTGGAAATACTCTTAATAATTACGCAACTCAAAAACTTAAAAACTTAACTGGAATGACAGGGTCTTTTGTATCAATAGGCTTTAATAATATATTTTTCAGCAATGCTCGTAGCATGGCCAGATTTGGACTGTTAATACTCAACAAAGGGAATTGGAATGGGAACCAAATTTTATCCGACACAAATTATTTTAATCAAATGGTTAATACTTCTCAAGAACTTAATAAATCATACGGTTATTTGTGGTGGCTCAATGGAAAAGAATCATTTATGGTACCATATTCTCAATATGTTTTTACAGGCAATTTTTCGCCCAACGCTCCGTCTGATATGATTGCTGCAATTGGAAAAGACGGGCAATTTTTAAGTATCGTACCAAGTCAAAATTTAGTTTGGTTAAGAATGGGAAATTCACCAAATAATGTACCTGTTGATTTCTTATTAATTGATTACATATGGTATTACATTAATAATCTGACTTGCAACTCTGCAACAATAAGCAATAATACAAATTATTTAGTAGAATTATACCCAAATCCTACAAATGATTTTCTAAATGTTAAGGCTAATACATTATTTTCAATAATTGAAATTTATAATTCACAAGGCAGAATCATTGACAAAATATATACCGAAACTAAAGAAAAAAATATTTCTATAAGTGAATTTTCTAACGGAATATATTTTATTAAAATATTGTTTTTGAACGGTAATCAATGGTCGGGAAAATTCATAAAAAAATAACTATTTTAAGAATAAAAAGACATTATAAACTCTTTAAATATTTATTGTTTCATTATCTCTTTTTTTAACTTTTGGCTCAATTTTGTATTTTTTAAAAAAATTATTACTTTTGCAACTAGTTTTACTATGTTCTTACATTTATTGGCGAGGTAGCTCAGTTGGTTAGAGCGCATGATTCATAATCATGAGGTCGGCGGTTCAATCCCGCCTCTCGCTACTTGTAGTAACAAGGGTTTTAGAAAATCAAAGTTTGAAGCCCTTTTTTAATTTTTTGTATTCATAATTATATTTGCAAAAAATAATTGTACATAATTCAACATTATTTACCTTTGTAGAAAAAAAATGAACAAATTATTGATAATATTATTTTTTATAAGTTTTTTGTTCATATCTTGTTCAAACAACGAGTTTAAATCTGATGGTTTTGGCTTGGAATATAAATTTATAGTAGAAAATAAGGACGAACGTCAGCCTATTCCTGGTGAAATAATTGAAGTTTCAATGTATTACACCGATTATAAAGATAGTATTTTATACGATACAAGAGAATTTACACGATTTTTTAAAATGAAAGTAAGAAATCCCAGCTCAAATGGAGGCACAATAGATGATGCCATTTTGCTAATGCACAAAGGCGACAGTGCTATTTTTAAAGTAGATGCTATAAAATTTTTCACTGAAACAAAACAAGAAAATGTTCCTTCTTTTATAAAGCAAGGAGACAAGTTAATTTTTTATATAAAGCTTCACAATATATATACAGTTAGCGAGTATTTAGAAAAAAAGAAAAAACAACACTTCGAAAGTGAAGAAGAAGAAATGCAAGCTCTTGAACACTACTTAAAAATTGCAAATATTACCGAAAAACCATTACCTTCAGGCTTATATTACATTGAAAAAAAGAAAGGAACAGGCAAACAACCATCAGATAATTCTTTTGTAAGTATTCATTATTTAGGTACGTTTATAAATGGCGAACCATTCGACAATACTTACGAAAGAAATTCTCCTTTTGAATTTCAACTTGGTAAAGAATTAGTTATTCAAGGGTTAGAAGAAGGAGTAAAACTTATGAGAGAAGGTGGCGAAGCAATTTTAATAATACCTTCTAAATTAGCATATGGAAGTGAGCAGTATAAAATGATACCGCCATATTCTACCTTAATTTTCGAAATTACTTTACTAAAAGTTAAATAAATGAAAACGATAGTTACATTATTGCTGTTACAAGTATCATATCAAATTTATAGTCAAATGGATAATTTACAAAAAACAGCATCTGGTTTACAATATTCTATACTTAAAAAAGGTAATGGAATAAGACCAGAACAAGGCGATAAAGTATTTGTTCATTATGTTGGAAAATTAATGAACGATACTATTTTCGACAGTTCTTATAAACGAGGTGAACCTTTTTCATTTAATCTTGGCGAAGGAAGAGTTATAAAAGGATGGGATGAAGGAATTGCACTGCTTCAAGAAGGAGATTCTGCATTATTAATTATACCACCCGATTTAGGATACGGCAATCGTGCAATTGGATCAATTCCTGCTAATTCAACATTAAAATTTATTGTTTCGTTAGAAAAAGTTGAGAAAGCTCCTAAAATTGAACCGTTCGACATAACAAACAAAGAAACTGAAACGACAGAAAGTGGTTTAAAGATTGTACGCGTAAAAAAAGCAGAAAAAGACGCAATAAAACCTTCTATTGGCGATAATGTTGTTGTTCATTATACAGGGTATTTTGAAGATGGAAAAATCTTTGATTCGTCGGTTCGCAGAGGTGAACCAATAACTTTTACATTAGGTAAAGGACAAGTAATTAAAGGCTGGGAAGAAGGTATAAGCTTACTAGCAAAAGGCGAAAAAGCCCGTCTTATTATTCCGTATAATTTAGCTTATGGAGAAAATGGGCGTCCTCCTGCCATTCCACCGAAAGCTAATCTTATATTCGATGTAGAACTTGTTGATGTTCATAAACAAATTACAGCTATACCATTTGATACAAAAGGAAAAGATACCATAAAAACAGCATCAGGTTTAAAGTACATTATTGTGCAAAAAGCCGAAAAGAATGCAAAAAAAGCAGAAAATGGAAAAATGGTTAAAGTTCACTATACAGGATATTTTAAAGATGGTAGGATATTCGATTCTTCGGTACAGCGTGGACAACCTTTTTCATTTAAAATTGGTGGAGGAATGGTTATAAAAGGCTGGGATGAAGGTGTAGCTTTAATGAAAGTAGGCGAAAAATTTCGTTTTATTATACCATATCAATTAGCTTATGGCGAAAATGGCTATCCTGGTGTTATTCCACCAAAAACTGATTTGATTTTCGATATAGAATTATTAGAAGTTAACTAATTTTTTTAAAGTTCGTATTATATTCTAACTCCCATTATACAAACATCATCAACTTGTTCGTATATGTTTTTCCATTCATCGAAAAATTGTTCGAGCTTAAATTTTTGTTCTTGCATTGATAATTGTTGAATTGATAACAATAACTCTTTGAAAGCTTTGTATTTTAGTTTCTTTCCTTGTTTTCCACCGAATTGATCTGCATATCCGTCAGAAAATATGTAAATAGTATCAGATGGCAAGACAGTGATGGAATTGTTTTTGAACTTACATTCTCTTACATATTCACCTATTGGCTGAGCGGTTGCTTTTATTTCATACAAAACGTAATCATTAAGTTCAACATATTTTTCTGTATTATTAACAGGCGGTTTAGATTTGTGTCTTATGATGTATAATGGATTGTTTGCTCCCGCAAAATTCAAAATAAATTTATCTTTGTCAAAAGAACATATTGCCAAATCCATCCCATCGCGTATTCTTTCTTCATCGGTATGCAAAGCATTTTTAACATTTTCATTCAAACGATCAAGAATCAGACCAGGATTATTTTTTGTTTCCTCGTCTATAACCTGATTTAATCCATTATAGCCAACAATACTCATGAATGCACCTGGCACACCATGTCCCGTACAATCAACCACTGCAAATAAAACCGACGAATTTATTGGCATAAACCAGTAGAAATCGCCAGAAACAATATCTTTTGGCTTATATAAAATAAAAAATTCTTTTATATATTTTTGAATTAGGCTATCTGAAGGTAAGATTGCTCTTTGAATTCTTTGAGCATAGGTTATACTTGCCAAAATATCTTTATTTTTTTCTTCAATAATATTTTTTTGATATGTAATCTCTTCGTTTTGTGCAGATAGTAATTCATTTGCACGTTTCTTTTCTCTATAACTTCTTAAAATAACTACAACTAAGATTGCTATAAGTAAAATTACAACAATTGCTCCATATAATAATGTTGTTTGTTGTTTAATTTTTAATTCATTTTCTTTTAATTGGCTATTAGCTAATTTTATTTGTTGTTCTCTTTTTTCTGCCTGATATTGTTCTTGCAATTGATTTATGTAACGAGTATTTTCTACTTTATAAACAGAGTCGCGAAATCTAATGTACCATGTGTAATAATAGTAAGCTTCTTTGTAATTTCCAAGATTATCATAAATTTCGGCTAAAATTTTATTACTTTGAATTAGACCTTCTGAATTAGATAACTCATTAGCTATTTTATTTGCTTTATTTACAAAATCAATTGCTTTTGAATATTTCTTTTTATTTTGATACAAAACAGCTAATGAGTTATAAATATTTATTAAGCCTATTTTATCGTTTATTTGTTCTTTTAATTTCAACGATTTAAAATAATATTTTTCAGCATTAATAGTATCTTGTTTTTTACTTAAAACATTTGCAATATTTAAATAAACAGAAGAAATTCCGTATAGATTAGAGTTTTTTTCATCTAATTTTAATGACTGATTGTAATAATAAAGAGCCGAGTCGAATATATTTCTCTTAAAATAAAGCATTCCCAAATTGTTGAATATGGTAGCCATTCCTCGCTCAATGTTTAAATCAGTAACAATTTGTAACGACTGATTAAAGTATTTTAAAGCCATTTGATAATTTTCCTGATAAAAATATATTAAACCCAAACTGTTTAAACTAGATGCAATACCTTTTTTATCATTAAGTTTTTCTCGTATTTTCATGCTTTCAAGATATAATATAATAGCTTTCTCGTAATTAGAAAGTTTTTCATATACACGACCTAAATTATTTTTCAAATCTCCAACAAGTCTTAAGCTGTCCAATTTTTCGTAAATATTAAGAGCTTTTTCGTAGTATTGCCTAGCTAAAATAATTTCACCCCATAATTCGCTTTTTTCGGCTAATAACAGAGAAAATCTTGCTGTATATTTTTCATTTTTTTGGAATTCGCTCAAACTTATTGCATCTTTTGCAGTTTTTGTATATAATTGTGGGTTCGATTCTAATATAGACAATAATTTAGTATATGCATCTAACGATAAACTATCGAAACGATGATTTTTAATTACATTCATTAAACTATCATACTTGCCTGCATACGATAAACTAATAAAAATAATTGCAAATAATACAGTTATTATTATCCTGTTAATTGATTTCATATCTTGTTCAAAGGTAATAAAATCATCTAGTATAATTCTTAGTAGTTAATAACTTTTTTTAACTACATTTTTTTATTGTAAAATTTATTCGTTTTTTAATTTTATCGTTTAAGTAATACAATAGCAAAAAATAAGGAACTAATATAAATAATCCCAAAAATCCTGCTAATCCTTCATTTTTAGTAAACTTAAAAGTTATAATAACAGTGGTAATGAGCAAAAACAAAGGCATAATATAAGTCAAAAATACAGCAAAAAGACCCATGGTCATTCTCATTTGAACAATAACTTTTGTTCCAATAGGAAATTCAAACGCATTAGCTTCCACTTCTATTTCTTTTTCCTTTATTTCGCTTAAATTCATTGTACAAGCAACCTTACTATGGCATTGACTGCAAGCCGATGTAGATACGATACTAACAACTATCTTCTGTTTATTTATTATTTCTTTTACTATGCCTGGATGTTCAATGGTGTTGTTCATAAATTAATTTTTCATTTAGCTTATTTATTATTTGACTAGATAAATTATTGTAGTAACGTCTGCTTTGATATGCTAATACAGTCTGACAGCCTGTTATAGCATTAGTTAAAAATATTTCGTCTGCGTCCAAAAGAACTTGTTTAGTTATACTTGTTTCTTTTACTTCAACTCCTAATTGTGGTAAAATGTAATTCAAAACATATTTTCTCATTACACCATCAACACAACCATCAGATAATGGAGGAGTATAAATTATCTTATCAATTAAAACAAAAATATTTGATGATGTTGCTTCTACAAGATTTTGTTTCGAATTTATTAAAACAGCATCATCTAATTCATTTTTTTTTGCCCATTCTGCCGCCAAAATATAAAAAATAGCATGATTTATTTTAATAGAATACAATGGTGATATAGGTTTTTCTATCATTTCAAAAACAGATATATGTATCCTCTTTTTTAAATTGCCAAATTCTTTATTTTCTAATGGAATAGTTTCAATGTACCAGTCTATGTCGTCAGAATCAGAACTATAATTCCCTTTTCCTGCTCTATAAATAGTTAAACGAACTCGGCTACTGCCAAAATGTTTATTCGATTTTATCAATCTTTCAATATCGAAACGTAATGTTTCTTCATCGGGAAATTTGTTTTTATTTAGAAGTAAAATATCAAATGCTTTTTGAATCCTTTCGTAATGAAGCGATAATAACGGAACATTTATAGCAAAAGCTCTTATTGTTTCAAAAAATCCATCGGCAAATCTTACACAACGATGGTCGAGTGAAAATTGAATTTCTGTTCTTCGTTTTAATTTACCATTGTGTATAACAAATGTTCCTAAATTACTCATTTGCTTATAATATCTAAAACAACATTTCTTAAATCTGAATTCGATTTTATTAATATTCCTTTTATTCCTGCTTTTTCGGCTGCTTCTATATCTCTTTGCTGATCGCCTATCATATAAGATTTTTTTGCATCAATATTAAAACGTGCAATTGACTTTTCGAACAATAAAGGTGATGGCTTCCGACACAAACATAATGTTACATCGGGATGATGGTAACAGTAATAATATTCAAGAATTTTAATATTAAACGTTTTAAAATAACTATCTAGCTTTTTATGTAAAACTTCTACATCATTTATACTGTAAATATTTTTTGCTATGCCACTTTGATTGCTAATAATAATAAAATCGAAGCCATTATTTTTTAGGAGTGTTAAAGCTTCTATAAGACCTTCATTTATTTTAAAACTATCCCATTTATAAACGTAATAATCAGAGTTGTCGTTTACAACCCCATCTCTATCTAAAAAAATCACTTTTAGCATTTAACCAAAAATTTGTTGTACAAAAATACTTAACAATTCTGGCATAAAAAGTATAGGTAATAAAAAACCTATTATTGCACCCCAAAAATGAACATCATGAGCAACCTGATCTACATTTTTTCGTGCCATGTAAACACAATAAATTAAATACAAAGGTCCAAAAACATAAGCTGGAATTTCGATAGGGATGAACAGTATAAAAATTTTATTAGTCGGATCGAGCAAAATCGAAGAAAACAATATAGCAGAAACCGCACCAGAAGCACCTACTGCAACATATGAGCTATTATTCCTATTTTTAACATATGTAGGAAGCGATGCAAGAACACCAGCAGCAACAAATTCAAACAAAAACAATACATTACCCAATTTTCCAAAATAATATGAAAATCCTTGTTCTACAAAAGTTCCAAAAAAATACAGAGTAATCATATTAAATAGCAGGTGTTCCCACGAAACATGTAAAAAGATATGTGTAATAAAACGATAATACTGTTTAAATCTTTTTATATCATAAGGACTAAACCAACCTTTTATATAGAAACTTCTATTATTAAAAGCAAAAATACTTGTTACGACAATACAAACAATAATTAGCAATGTTAACATTAGTAAACCATCAATTTTATAGTTTTAGAACCTTTATTAGAACTAATATTTACTAAATACATCCCTTTTGATAAATTGATATCAGATATAATTTCCTGATTTCCTTGCAGTAGATTACCGTTATATATATTTAAAATTTTTTGCCCAATACTGTTGTATATACAAATCTGTGCTTTCATTTCTGTTGATGAATATATGTCTAAGACAAGTTGTTGATTAAAATAATTTGCTTTTAAAGAAAAGTTCTCATTAGTTAATTCTATGTTACCAGTTGGATTATATACTTTAAATTTCCAATATGCTGCAGGAGCAGGTAGTGGACGAACCTGTATTTTGCCAGAGTTAGATTTTGCATAAATGTAATAATAAACTGTTGTATTGTTTTGTTGTACGGGAATATAACCAGTCCAGATATTATTATTTGCATTAGTTAATGTCATAGGAACAGACAAATAAGGTTGTGTTGTGTCTGTACGATAATAAATTTTAGCTTCTTGTATTCCTGTTTTATGTCTTATATAAGCATTTACCTGATAATCTGTCCAAATATTGTCTGTATTTGGCAAAGCTTGGTGCGAAATAAGTAGCGGATTAAATGCTGCTATTTCGTGTGTAGTACAATGTATTGCTCCACTTTGTGAAATTATACTGTTAGCATTTATTCCAACAATTCTGTAACCCGGCATCGCCTGACGATATATGCGTAAAGCTGTTGTATCGTATTGTTCATAATAAGTAGGAACTAAAACCGTTTTGTTAATTATAAGCGAATTAGTATAAGTACGATAATATGCTCCCTGACTTGGCCAGGTACCAGATTGGCTTGGAGGCATTGGAATTCTGATTACTTTGTAAGGTGTACCAAAAACAGAATTAAAATTATTAAGAATATAATTCAAATTAGCTTCAATTTGTGGTCCATCAGATATTCCTGCCGGATACTGACCTACTAATAATGTTTCTTCGTCTAGTAATTTCATATGCATATCAATGTGATGAATGCCGTCGTAAGGCAAGTTATCAAGTTTTATATATCGAGTAATACCCATAAAATTAAGCATAATATTATCAATATCTTGCTCTGTTTTAGGAGTTTGATTATACTGCGACACTGTGGCATTTTCTTGTAAAATTAGTTTACTTGAAAAACCTGTACCAAATCCATCGCTCATAAAATTTCCACCGGTAGCAACTAAATCTGTTGGCGGTTGAGTACATTGATACAACGGCACATTTAACAAATTAGCAATATATTGTGGCGAGGAATCATCTAATGGACGAGGACGATTATATACCCAATCAACAAACAATAATGAATCTACTTCGTGTGTATAAACATTATTTGGTCCATAATCTCTTATCCACACACTATTTAAGCTGGCAACAATATAACGAATATTACTAGTAGGAATGCCATTTTGTATTAAATAGTTTTTTACTGTATTTGAATCGGAACAATAAATATAAACTTTTGCTTCTTCTCGGGAATAACGAACTATTTCTCTTAAAAAACTTTCGTAACCCGACTTCCACGAAATAAGTACACCTTGCATTTCTTCCCATTCCGCTGCATTCCTTACAGGAGAAGCAGGTGGATTTGTTATACCTTTAGGAACAGGTAATACATAAGACGACTCGTATTTTGCTTCTTCTTCCGACAGTCCTTTTGGAAGTTGAACCTGTGCTGTTATTATCGAAGAAGCTAATAATAATTTTAAAAATAATACTTTTTTCATAATTGTTCTTTTTTTTTAAAGACTCTAAACTATACTTATTAGTTGTAATACAAAATTAATTTTTTAGTTTTAAAGTTTATTATGGCTTTTTGTTCCATTAAAAAATTTAACCCCAACAATCCTAAAATTGTATAATTAGGTTTAACAATGCTTTGAATATGTTTTAAGTCAATCACACAACAATACCCTAAATTTATACTTTTATTTCCAAATTTTGCATTTTTTATACTTACAACTTTAACATCTTTAACAATGTCTTCACTTATAGTTACAATCTTATCAAAAATTGTAAATTCTTCTTGTGAATAATTTTTTATTGAATCGGAGATTACATTAATTTGCGAACCTGTGTCTAAAATTAAATAGCCTTTAATATTACCGATTTTAGCTTTAACTGCAAAAATAGGAGCTTTTTCTATTGTTTTTATTTTTTTTAATGGAATAATTATTTTTTTCATCTTATTTTATTTGCTGAAAAACATAATTTAAAGCCAAGTCAATCAATTCTTGTGGTGGTTGTTCTATAAAATTATTTTCGCAAAGTGAATGTATTGTTTTTCTTGCGTGTTCTATATCTTTTTTGGCTAAATTATATGCATCTTCCCAAGTCATAGATATTCTTGCTACACCATCTTTTATAGCTTGCATAGCAACATCAGCAGCTTCTATTGGAAATACTTCGGCTTCGTCCATTGTTGGAACAATTTTTTCTGGATGAATTCCATTTTTTTCTGCAAATCTTGCTTGCGAATAAGCAGCTGCAATTGCCATATTATCGGTTATTTTACGAGCTCGTACTATTAAAGCACCTTTTAAAATTCCTGGGAAACCCAATGAATTATTTACCTGATTTGGAAAATCGCCGCGACCTGTTGCTACAATATATGCTCCGGCTTCCTTTGCTGCATAAGGATATATTTCTGGAATGGGATTTGCGCATACAAAGACTATAGATTTGCTGTTCATAAGCCTTATCCACTCCTGTTTTACAGTATCGGGACCTGGTGTAGATAACGATATAAGCACGTCTGCTCCTTTCATTGCTTCTTCAATAGTTTCGATTGATTGTGGGTTAGTTTGTTCGCACAATTCCCATTTTCGGTAAAAACGACTATCGGCTTTAATGTCGCTTCTGCCTTTATGCAAAGAGCCACGAGAATCGAAAATTATCATTTTTTCAGGATCTGCTCCATCTGCTAACAAAAGTCGTGCTATAGTAGTATTCGAAGCCCCTGCTCCAAATAATACAAACTTCGCTTCACTCATTTTACGATTTGTGAGCTTAAGAGCATTTATAACACCTGCCAAAGTTACGCTTGCTGTGCCCTGAGCATCATCGTGCCATACCGGAATATCACATTCTTCGCGTAATACATCTAAAACTTTAAAACAATTGGGCTGAGAAATATCTTCAAGATTTATAGCTCCAAAGCTTGGCTCAACCATTTTAACAAAATCTATAATCTTATCTGCATCTGCTTCTCCGTTTTTATTTTTACTGTTTATACAAAGTGCTACCGCATCTATTCCGCCTAAATATTTCATCAAAAAAGCTTTCCCTTCCATAACTCCTAAACCTCCGGGCGGTGTACAATCTCCATCTCCTAATACTCTCGTTGAATCGCTAACTACTGCAACTAAGTTACCACGATTGCTTAACTCAAAAGATACATCGTTATTATCTCTTATTGAAGTAGAAACAGCTGATACGCCTGGCGTGTACCATACATTAAACCAGTTAAAACCAGGAACAGGAGCTTTGGGCACGGTCATTATTTTACCTTTGTAATAACGATGTGCTAATTCGGCTAATTTTTTTAAAAACAAGGTTTTGGCTTTTGCTTTATTTGCTTCATCGAAATGTTTCGACAATATTTCATCTAAATTTTCTAACGTTAAATTTATTTTGTCCATTTTCCAAAATTATTATATATGCAACAAAGGTAATGTAAGAAAATCATTTATCACAAAATAATTGTTTGCTATTAAACAATCTATTAAAGAAAGTTAAATTAATAAATATTATTCAAAATTTTAAAAGCTAATGTGTATTTTTGAGAAGTAAAAAGATGATATAAAATGAAAACGATAAGAAATTTATCGAGAATATTAGTAGCTTTGGTTTTTGTATTTTCTGGTTTTGTTAAAGCTGTTGACCCTTGGGGGACTGCATTAAAATTAGAAGACTATTTTAATGCAATGGGAGTTAGTTTTTTAATACCTGCAACATTTTTTTTAGGTGTATTGATGATAGTAGCCGAATTTGTTGTTGGATTTTCACTACTACTTAATGTAAAAACATCTTTAGCTGCTTGGGGGGCTTTAATATTTATGACTATTTTTACACCGCTTACTTTATGGTTAGCCATCGCAAATCCTGTATCTGACTGCGGTTGTTTTGGCGATGCTATTAAACTCACAAATTGGCAAACATTTTGGAAAAACATTATTATTCTTATCCCAACCATTATAACATTTATTGAAAGGAATAAATTTAAAACCAGACTTTCTAATATTTTACAATGGAATTTTTCTGGTGTTGGACTAATAATAGTTGTTTTAATTATGTGGTATTCTTATATAAATTTACCTTTGATTGACTTTTTGCCATTTAAAGAAGGTAATCATTTGCCAAGCTTAATGAAAACTCCTGAAAACGCTCCAAAAGATGAGTATTCTCAATTTATTACATTACAAGATACTACAACAGGAAAAACTATAGAAGTTGATATACAAACATATACTTACGATTCTACATATTGGGGAAATAGCACAAAGTATAAATACGTAAGTATTTCAGAACCTAAATTAATAAAGAAAGGTTATGTTCCACCTATTCACGATTTTAATATATTTGACGCAAACAATAATAATTATATAGATTCTGCTTTAAATTACAATGGTTACACATTTCTTTTTGTTAGTCCTAAACTTGAAAATGCTTCTAATAAAAATATTGACAAAATTAAAGCTATTTTTATGTGGGCTTTACAAAAAAAGCATCGCTTTTATGCCATTACCGCCTCAACTCAAAAAAATATTGATAATTTTATAACTGAAAATCAGGTACCTTTCCCATTTTATATGTGCGACGAAACAACTATTAAAACAATGATAAGAAGCAATCCTGGTTTACTTTTGTTGCACAAAGGTACCGTTTTAAAAAAATGGTCTTTTTATAATTTTCCCGATATAAATGAAATAGAAAAATTGTATAAAAATTAAATATTATGAGACTACGTATTGCCGCAGGAAACTGGAAAATGAATACTTCTATTCAGGAAGGAATTGAACTTGCTAAATCTATAAACCAATTTGCCACCTCTATAAATATAGAAAATAAAAGAATTATTCTTGGGGTTCCTTTTACTCATATTGTTCCTATTGTTCAAACTGTTGATTACAGAAAAATATCTATTGCAGCTCAAAATTGTGCCAAATGGGAAAAAGGAGCTTATACAGGTGAAATATCTGCCGAAATGATACGTTCTACAGGTGCTCATTACGTAATAATCGGACATTCTGAAAGAAGACAATACTTCAATGAAAACAATAACGATTTAAAAATAAAAGTCGAACTTTGCTTAAAAAATAACTTGCGGCCAATTTTTTGTATTGGCGAAAAACTCAAAGAACGCGAGCAAGAAAAACATTTTAATGTTGTTTCAACTCAATTAAAAGAAAGTTTGTTTCATCTTGATGAAGAAAATTTTTCGCATATTGTGTTAGCTTATGAACCAGTTTGGGCTATTGGTACGGGGAAAAATGCTACACCAGAACAAGCTCAGGAAATGCACGCTTTTATACGTAAATTAATTTCAGAGAATTACTCTATTAGTATTGCACAAAACACAACTATACTTTACGGAGGTAGTTGTAATGCACAAAATGCTAAAGATTTGTTTTCGCAACCTGATATCGATGGAGGACTTATAGGTGGAGCTTCGCTTAAAGCCAACGATTTTATTGAAATTATTAAAGTACTATAAAATTCAATTATTTTTTTATCAACTAAATAAAACTGTTTAAAAAGTTGCATTTACTAATTGAACTTAACCAATAATAATAATAAGTAAACATAAGTATAATTATGAAAAAAATAACTGTATTAGGTGCAGGTTTAGTTGGTAAGGCGATTGCTATAGATTTAGCAAAGTCTTTTATAGTAACATCTGTTGATTATAATGCTAAAGCTTTAGAAATTCTTAAATCAAAGTGTTCTGATATAAATACAATTCAATGCGATTTGAATGATGAAGAAAATTTAAAGAGAGTAACAAAAGATGCTGATATTGTTGTTGGCTGTTTGCCTGGTTATATGGGATTTAATGCAAATAAAGTACTTATTTCTCAACAAAAAAATGTTGTTGATATTTCTTTCTTCCCCGAAGATGTTTTTGAACTGGATAATATTGCAAAGGAGCAAAATGTTATAGTTGTTGTTGATTGTGGTGTTGCTCCTGGAATGGGAAATATAGTTTTAGGTTATCACGATAAACGTATGGAAGTAGAATATTATAAATGTGTAGTTGGTGGACTTCCCAAAACTCGCGAATGGCCTTACGAATATAAAGCTGTGTTTTCGCCAATAGATGTTATTGAAGAGTATGTTAGACCGGCAAGATATGTCGAAAACGGTAAATTAATTGTTCGCGAAGCTTTGAGCGATGCTGAACATTTATTTTTCGAAAATGTTGGAACTCTTGAAGCATGGAACTCAGATGGATTACGTTCGCTTTTAAAAACTATGTCTCATATACCTAATATGATTGAAAAAACTATGCGTTATCCTGGAACAATAGAGTATTTAAAAGTATTACGCGAAACAGGTTTTTTCAGTTACGACTTTGTAGATGTTAACGGTATAAAAATTCGTCCAATAGATCTTACCTCAAAACTTTTATTTCCTAAGTGGCAACTTAAACCAGGGGAAGAGGACATTACTGTTATGAGAATAATAATTGAAGGTATTGAAAATGGAGTACGCAAACGTTATACTTACGATTTATTTGATTCATATGATAAAGAAACAGATACAATATCAATGGCTCGTACTACAGGTTATACTTGTTGTGCTGCAGTTCATTTAATAGCTAGTGAAATGTATAATGTTCCTGGAGTGTGTCCACCAGAATATCTTGGTAAAGATGAAGATAATTATAAGTTTATTTTTTCGTATTTAGCCGAAAGAAATGTAATTTACAAAGTAAACGAAGAAATATTATAAACTTAGAAAAGTCTGAATTTATTTAACTAAGCCTGCAAATCCCATAAAAGCAAGCGATAATAAACCTGCTGTAACAAGAGTGATAGGGAAACCTCGCATGGCTTTTGGGATATTGCTAAGTTCGAGTTGTTCGCGTAAACCAGCCATAAGTACCAAAGCTAATGTAAAACCAAATGCTGTTGATATTCCATAGATAAGATTTTCAATTAGATTGTAGTTTTTAGTAATGGCAATAATTGCTGTTCCAAGCACAGCACAGTTAGTAGTGATAAGCGGCAAATAAATACCAAGTGCTTGATAAAGTGGTGGGCTAACCTTTTTCAATATTATTTCAACTATTTGAACTAATGAAGCTATTACGAGAATAAATGTAATAGTTTGCATAAATTGTATTTGCAACGGTGTGAGAACGTAATTGTATAATAAAAAAGTAACCAAATTTGCAATTGTCATAACAAAAACAACAGCTGCTCCCATTCCAACAGAAGTAGAAATTTTTTGTGATACTCCTAAAAACGGGCAAATACCTAAAAACTGTGCTAAAACAACATTATTAACAAGTAGCGCTAATATTATAATATTTACTATGTCCATAGACTCAACAATTATTAGTTAAACTTAGTCTTTATTTTATTCATTATTAACATTATATATCCTAATGTTATAAAAGCTCCTGGTGGCATAATAAAAATTAGAATTGTACTGGCATCTTCCGATAAAAACTTAATATCGAAAAATGAGCCATTCCCTAATATTTCTCTAATAGCACCAACAACAAATATAGCAATAGTAAATCCCAGTCCCATACCGAGTCCGTCAATAGCAGAAACAGCAACATTGTTTTTTTGTGCAAAAGATTCAGCTCTTCCTAATATTATACAATTAACTACAATTAAAGGAATGAAAATTCCAAGTGCTTTGTACAAATCGGGGAGAAAAGCTTTCATAACCATATCAGTAATTGTAACAAACGAAGCTATTATAACTATAAATGCTGGTATTCTAACTTTGTTAGGAATAATGTTTTTAAGTAATGCTACCAAAATATTTGACATAGTAAGTACAAATGTACTAGCAAATCCCATACCTAAACCGTTTATAGCTGATGTTGTTACAGCAAGTGAAGGGCACATTCCTAATGCAAAAACCAATAAAGGATTTTCTTTTATAAATCCTTTGGTAAATTCTTTTAAGTAGCTCATTTTACACCTCCTTGTTTTTTAAATACTTCGTAAGCACGGTTTACTGCTTCGCAAAAGGCTCTTGAAGTGATTGTACTGGCAGTTATTGCATCTATTTCACCGCCATCTTTCTTTACTGTTAAATTATTTTTTTCTGGATGCTTGTTATTAAATTGGTTTTTAAATTTAGGTTCTGCCATTTTTGTTCCAAGACCAGGAGTTTCTTTTTGTTCTACAACTGAAATATTGTAAATTGTACCATCCGGTAAAAATCCTACCATTAATACTATGTCGCCCGAAAAACCATTAGGCGAATATGTTTTAACTGCCGAACCTACCCATTCTCCGTTTTTTGTTGCTTTGTATAGTATTAATTTATTACCTTCAATAGAAATTGATTCTTTACTAGGATCATTATCAAAAGGAGGAAGTACTTCAGCTATTGCATTATTAATTTTTACTTGTTGACTTTTAGCAATGGGTTCTTTTGTTTTGTCGTTTACAAAACCTAAGGCTATAGCCATTATTATTGAAATAGTTGTAAGCGACAGAATCATATTTGGTAATGTAGAAGGTAATTTTTGCATATTATTTTCCTCCAAATCGTTTTGGTTTAAACATTATATTTAACAAAGGTGTAGCAGCATTCATAATAAGTATTGCAAATGATACACCTTCGGGATATGCTCCCCATATTCTAATCAATACGGTTAGAATGCCGCAGCCTAATCCGAAAATTAGTTGAGCTTTGTAATTTACTGGCGAAGTTACCATATCTGTTGCCATAAAAACAGCTCCTAACATCAAACCACCAGCTAATATGTGAAATACAGGATCTGCGTATTTTTCAGGATTTATAAGCCATAAAACTCCTGTAAAAATAAAAACAGATAATATATATGACACAGGAATATGCCAGGTTATTATTTTTTTATAAAGCATATAAATTCCACCAATTAAAATGGCTATTGCCGATACTTCTCCTAAAGATCCTCCAATGTTTCCTATAAACATATCTGTGTATGAAGGTACGTTGTTTAAGAGTTTAGTAAGCGATTCGCCTTTCATAAGTCCTTCTTTTACAATTCCTAAAGAAGTTGGACCAGTTATTACGTCTGCAAAACTTGTATTCAATGGTATAACTTTAGGCCAGGTTGTCATTTCAACAGGGAAAGAAATAAGTAAAAATACACGTCCTACTAATGCGGGGTTAAATGGGTTCTTTCCTAATCCACCAAAAGTCATTTTAGCTACACCTATTGCAACAAGGCTTCCTATTACCATTTGCCACCAGGGAAGGCTACTTGGAACGTTAAACGCTAATAATAAACCAGTAATTACAGCCGAACCATCAGTAATTGTTATTTCGTTTGATTTAAATATATATTTCTGAATTAAATATTCAAATAATAAGCATGATACAATTGCTACTAATGTTATAAACAATGCTGGTAAACCAAAGAAGTATATCGAAACTAACAATGCAGGAATTAGGGCATAAACAACTCCCCACATAATTTTTTTTACATCCTGCTGCTCATGAATATGGGGTGAACCCGATAATACGTATGTACTCATATTTTTAATTTCCTCTTGTTCTGATTATTTGATTAACCTTATTTTTACCTAAACGAATCATATCTAACAAAGGACGACCTGCAGGGCAAATATAATGACATGAGCCGCATTCAATACAATCTAATACATGATATTTTTCTGCAAGATCCCAATTGGAAATTTCTACAGCTTTTTCAAGGACAATTGGCTCTAAGCCCATTGGACAGGCAGACACACATTTACCACAGCGAATGCAATTATAAATTTTTGTTCTATGACTATATTCTTTTGTAAAAAGTAGTATGCCAGACGTTCCTTTAGTTACCGGGACTTCTGTAGAAACTAATGATTTTCCCATCATTGGTCCGCCATTTATTATTTTTTCTATCTCGAGATGCTTATTGCCACAGTAATCTATTAGAGCTTGAATAGGTGTTCCTATACGTACTAAAAAATTTCCTCCTTCAACACCAAAACCACTAAGTGTAACAACTCTTTCAATAAGTGGTTTGTTAAATTGTATTGCTTCGTAAACGGCATAAGCTGTGCCAACGTTTTGTACAACACAACCTACTTCAATTGGAAGTTTTCCAGATGGGACTTCTCTATTGACTAATGCTTTTATAAGTTGTTTTTCAGCTCCTTGAGGATATTTTAATTTTAGCCCTTGAACTTCTATACCTTTATAATTTTTTGATAAGTTTGTTAGTTTTTCAATTGCATCGGGTTTATTTTCTTCTATTCCAATAATTGCTTTATCTACGTCAAGAGCTTTCATTAAAATTTGGATGCCTACAAGTATTTGTTCGGCTTTTTCGAGCATTAATTGATGGTCTGAAGTAAGAAAAGGTTCGCATTCTACACCGTTTATAATTAAGTATTCTGCTTTTTTACCTTGAGGTATTGAAATTTTAACATGAGTTGGAAAAGTAGCACCTCCTAATCCAACAATGCCTTTTTCTTTAATTTTGCTAATAATTTCTTCTTTCGATAATGTAATATCTTTTTTTATTTCGTTAGATATTATTATTCCTTCTTCCCATTCATCGTTTTCGGTTTTAATAATAATTGCCTTTTTTTTGTATCCGCTACTATCAATCCAATCGTCAATTTTTTCTACTATTCCTGTAACAGACGAATGTATATTAGCCGATATAAAAGCTTCGCCTTTAGCAATTAGTTGTCCGGTTTTTACTCGTTCTCCTTTATTAACAATGGGAACAGATGGTGCACCTAAGCTTTGTGAAATAGGTATATACACTCTTTCTGGTAAAGGAATTGTAACAATAGCTTTTTTTGCTGTAAATTTACATTCGTGGGGGTGAACGCCACCTATTGAAAAAGTTTTTAAGCCGCTCATGCTTCTATTTCGTTAGTGTTTTTAATTTCAGTTTTTCTTGGAGGAAAATTTATTTCTACTATTGCGCTTGTCGGACACTCGGTAACACATTTCCTACATAGCTTACATTTTTCGTAGTTAATATAAGCTAAATTATCGTTTAGTGTTATGGCTTCGTGAGGACAAATTTTAACACATTTGCCGCAACCAATACATGCTACATTGCAATTTTTTCTTGCAATAGCACCTTTTTCTTTGTTTATACAATTTACGTATATTCTTTTATTTTTAGGTCCTTTGTTTCTTAATTCAATTATGTTTCTTGGGCATGCTTTTATACAAGCACCACATGAGGTACATTTTTCTTCTATTACTTCGGGTAGTCCGCTGTTAGGATTAATTAAAATGGCATCAAAAGTACAAGAAACTACGCAATCGCCTAAGCCTAAACATCCATTTGGACAACCGCTTTCACCAGCATAAAGGTAATTTGCAAAAGCACAACTTGTTGCACCTTCGTAAATTGATTTTTTTGGGGCATTGGTTATTGATCCGTTGCATCTTACTACTGCAATTTGTGGAAGTTTTTCCTTTACTTCGACTCCCATAATTGAAGCAGCTTTTTTTGCAATTTCGTTACCACCAACAGGGCAAAAGAGTTTATCGAAATCGTTTGTTTTAACAATAGCTTCGGCAAAACCTCTACAACCTGGGTAACCGCATCCACCACAATTAGCACCTGGTAATATTTCCTGAATCTCGTCTATTCTAGGATCTTCTACAACTTTAAATTTCTTATCTACAAAAAATATTAATGTAGCGAATAAAAGTGCTACACTTCCTAAGGCAATAAAAGCATATATTATCTCGTTCACAATATTAATGTTTTATGTTTGCAAAAATAGGAATTGTTTTTTTAGTGTATGCAATTAAAATAATGTTTTAAAAGACTTTATTGATTAATAATAAATATTTGAAAAACAATTAAATGTATTATATATAAAACCTTTATGTGTTAAATAACAAAGTTAATTTAGAATGGTTTTATCTTTTATTATTAATTATCGTTATGAAAAAATTCTTGTTAAACAGCAGAAGCTAACAAAAGATTAAAGAAGTTTTAATTTTTTTTTTTTACGTTGAAAATTGAACAAACTAGCACATTTTTGAGACCTTTGTAAAACTTTTATTACAATTTTTTCCAAATTTATAAGCATTTGTTTTTCTTTTTGATATAGTAATTTGTAAAAATTTAATGGTTTGCAAAGGTCTTATATTTTAAATGAGTTCTTTGCAAGGTTATTAACATATAAATATTTGATTGTTAATAAATTGTTGTGTTTTTATTTTGAAATAATTGATTTATCAATTATTTTAGAGATATGAAAATCAAAAATTCAGGTAATATGACTTTTTTCGAAGCTTATTTTGGTCATTATAAGACTCGTAGGAGTGAATTTTTTAAAAAAGTAAACGAAGTAATAGATTGAAGTGCACTAGAACGTGAAATAGATAAAGTATATAAGAGAGGTCAAAGTGTAGATGGTCGTCCTGCGTATAGAGGCATAGTTCTTTTTAAGATGTTGTTG
>Ga0308407_1000377_pt1 | contig 33689 bp, 25 predicted proteins | sample HotsprSampleMSe2_FD_203476 | JGI IMG/M metagenome (GOLD analysis project Ga0308407, IMG submission 203476) | Hot spring phototrophic mat microbial communities from Mushroom Spring, Yellowstone National Park, Wyoming, United States - 20060911_MSe2 ...
CTTTAGTTCCATCGGAACTGCCGTTGTCTACGACAGTTAACACGTAGGGATATTTTGTATGTTTAATAATAGATTCTATAGATTGTTTTGTAAATTCTAATCTATTATAAGTAATCATTCCAATATTTACAAAATTGTCATATTCTTGTTTTTCTTCTAATTCCTCTTTTTTGATTTTAACAAAATCTGGATATGTTTTTTCTCCATTAACGGCTTTATTTAAATTTTTCATAACAGAAGGAAAAAGCGTCAATAATCTTTGATCGTTTAGAAATTGTCGAGCCATAGAAAATTTTTGTTCGGACCTATCGTATTCGAGACTTTTGATAAAACATATTAGGCCGTATTCAATATCGCCGCGATTTATAAATCTGCTCGATAAATCGAGCAAAGCTTCGTTCATTGAACTTTCGAAATAATAATTCCATAATTTTTCAGGGTATATTTCCTGTATATATGCGTTTTGAAGTATATATCTTAATATCCTATTTTCATAACTATAATCGGTATTTTGTTTTAATTCCCCAGTTAAATTTGATTGATGAATTCTATAGAATCCAGTCAATTTATTTATGCATTTGAACTTATATTTTTTCGTAAGAGCAATTTTTGTCCAGAAGAAATAATCATGAGCCCTTAAGAAAGACTCGTCTAAAAAACCATTTTCAATATAAACGCTTTTTCGGATTAAAGAACTACCATTTGGAATTGGAGCTCCATTCTTAAGATAACCTATTAACTCCAATTCTTTATTATACCAATCGTTATAGGTATACAAATGGTAACTTTGTCCAAAAGATTGCAATATGCCATAGAATATATCAGCATCAGGATAATCGTTTATTGCTTGAACATAATTGATTAAAACATTCTCTTCCAAAATATCGTCGTCGTCAAGCCAGAGAATAAATTCTCCCCGAGATTCTTGAATGCAGCGATTCCTAGTGTTTGGAGCGTTTGTATGTTCTTTATAAAAATATCTTATTTTTTGAGAATTGAAACCATTTACAATTTCTTTTGTATCGTCGGTCGAGCCGTCGTCTACAATAACAATTTCATAATTCTCATATTTTTGTTTGAATACGCTCTCAATAGCCTCTTTCAAATAGTTTGCTCTATTTCTTGTTGGTATGCAAACGCTAATAAAAGGCTTTATATTAAAACTCAAGTTATCAAATGAAATTGTTTTCTTTTTAGGAGGAACAACTTGAGAAAATCTATGATAGTTTTGAATAAAACTATCGTATATCGGATGTTTTTTTCTTAAATATTCTCGAGAAGTCGCTTGTTTTTTTAGTTTGTTTTGCAAATGTTCTTCGCTTTTAGCGAAATCATGATAAATTACAGGCTCTGGAGAGTAAATTTGTTTTCTTAAATCAATTTCAACTTTAGATAATCTGATGCTTAATTCAACTCCGCCGCCGCCAAAAAAAATATTATCGTCCCATCCTCCTACTTTGAAAAATACGGAAGCTTCATAAGAAACGTTGCCCTCAACATCGCAAAAAATACATAAATAATTCGGACCTAAATAGTAGTGAGAAGCTTGTAAATTGAAAGTAGAGTTTGTGACTGGCTTAATTACTCCTCTTACGGCTATAGCGTCATATAATTGATAAGCTTTTAAATGAGCTTCCACAAAATTTTCTTCTGGAATTCCATCGTCTTCTAAAAAGATTAAATATTTTCCGTGGGCAAAAACAGCTCCAATATTTCTAGCTTTGTATGCTCCAAAATTTTCAGTTAAACTAATAAAAATATCTACATATTTTTTTATTTCTTTAAAGTTTTCTTCTTTTTCGCCATTGTTAACGAATATTATTTCATAATAGTCGGTTTTTTTATTCGTTGTCAAAATTTTCAAAGATTGAATAGTCTCTTTTAGAGCGCGATGAGATATAATAATTACGCTTGCCTCGGGATTTTTTTTCTCTCTTAGAATTTGATAATTGAGAAATACTTTTTTATAATCTTCGAATTTATAAGTCCAATTTATTTTATCTAACCTTGTTTTTAAATCTTTGAGATAATTTTCATTATCACAAAATTTTTTTTCTGAAAAAGAAACTAACGAATTAGAAACGCTATTATTTTTTATTGTTGAAGAATTAAGAAAATAGCCAGCCAATTTGTTATTTAAAACCTCAATATCATATTCAGCTTTAATTTTTTCTAAAGCTTTTAGCGAAAATTTATCTCTTAACTCGGCGTCATGATACAATTTTAACATATAATCGCTAATTTCGTCTACATTCTTTTCTTTAGCCAAAAATCCATTAACCCCATGCTCAATCAAATCTGGAATTCCAGAATGCCAAGTCGAAATGCAAGGCTTCCCAAAAGCTTGAGCTTCAATTAAAACCACGGGCAATCCTTCAGTGTCTCCGTCGCTTGCGGTAACGCTTGTCAAAACAAAAATATCGCAATTTTTCAACTCTTCAATCACTTCTTCTTGCGTTTTTGGCCCCAGAAAAACTACTTTATCATTGATTTTTAATTCTTCAGTCAAAGAGAGCAATTTTTTTTCTAATTCCCCTTCTCCAACAATTCTATATTCTGCATTAATTTTATTTGCAATTTTAGCAAAAGCTTTTATTGAATACTCAAATCCTTTTTTTTCGACAAATCTGCCAACGCTTAAAAAAATGAATTTATCGGTTTTATATTTGATAAATTTTTCATCTGGAGAGAATTTTTTTAAATCCTTTCCATAACGATGAATTGTTATCATATTCTCAGGGCAACCTAATTCAATTAATCGTTTTTTAAGAGCGGAGCTTGGAACAGTTATCAAATTCGTTCTTTGAAATAAATAATTATAACATTGATTCCCCTTTTGTTTTATAAAACGCGAAGCGTCATAACCATGAAATGAAACTAAAACAAATTTGTCTAAATAAGTTTTAAATATAGGCTCAAACCAATAAAAATTGGATCCATAATGAACATGAATAAAATCAAATTTATCGATATAATTTTCAGGCAAATTATTTATAGAATAAAACAATTTCATCCATTGATAAACGTCCAATTTCAATTGTTCCGGAGGTTGACTTATATAACGAGTTTTATTTAATAAATCATATTTAATTATATCATCATGAATTATATTCGTATCGATTTTATAAGTAGACCAATTTTCAATTTCAAATCCTCTATCGATTAAACCTGTAATTTGGTCCAATATAAAAGTCGCCGATACAGACGGAAAACCTCCCTGGATTATAAGCGCCTTTGGTTTATTTTTGAAAACAGTCTTAGCATTAAAAAAATATTTTGCTTCTTCATTAAACGAATTCTTAAATTCGTTTTGTTGAACATTGGAAACCGAAAAATATTTTTCTATCAAACTATTATAAACCTGCGACGGTATTTTATCTTTATATAAATACAAATCATTTAAATCGACGTTAAATTCTTGCAATCTTCTTTTTATTGCTTTTTCAATAAAGCTTGAATATTTGCCGCTTGTTATATGATCGATAAAAAAATAATTTTCAACTCCCTTCAAAGCCATTAATTTTCTTGGAAGAGAAGTCCACACGCCGGAAGGATTTTTTCTATAAACAGACATCCTACGAGCAAAATAATAAAATTTTCCTTTTTCCGCATTCAAAATATGCAACGGATAATCGCCAGCGGGCGCATTTTCAAAAACGTCAGGCAGTTTGTTATAATATTTTCTGAAAATAACCGAACTTGTAGCGATAAAATTTTTTTCAAATAAATCTTCTATCGAAAAAATTTTGTCTTCATTCCACTCATTATAATTTCTAATAAAATTTCCAACTTCGTCAACAACGGCAGCTTGACTAAAGCAAAAAGAAAATTCTTTATTATTTTCTAAAAAATCAACTTGAATTTGTAGCTTATTTTCATCCAACCAAAAATCGTCCCCTTCGCAAAAAGCTATATATTCTCCGTCGCATAAAGAATATGCAAGCATAAAATTTTTTTTAAATCCTAAATTATAGGGATTGAAATTAACTTTAATCTTATCTGGATATTTTTCTACATAACTTTTAATAATTTCTTGTGTTTTATCAGGAGATGCGTCGTCAGAAATTACTACTTCATAATCAAATGAAGTCTTTTGCGACAATACGCTCGATAAAGTTCTATCGATATATTTTTCTTGATTATACGAAATTATTAAAACTGAAGCTTTTATCATGTTTATTTATATATTTATTATTTTATCTTTCGCCGGGCTTAATGGCTAAAATTAAATTTTCTTTATAATTAACACCAAAGATTTCGGAAGAATAGCGTTTTAACAACTCGCCATGCGGTATTAGATACAAATCGAATCCAACTTTTTTTATATCGTCAAACAATCTTAAGCCAAAAATCCGAACATGATCTTCTTGTCCGTAAAATTTCAATCTTTTTTCGGAAGTTTTAATTAGCGGATCTTCAAAATTATTATATATTTCTGGCGAATAAGGCGTTTGTAAAATCGCAATTCCATTTTTGTCTAATGTTCTAAATATTTCGCTTAATGCTTTATGATAATTTTCAATATGTTCGAGAACATGATTTGCTATTAGTATTCCAAAAAAATTATCGGGATATCGCAAATCTTCTAAATTAATTTTTTCAATTATTGCGTCGACGTCTTTAAATTTTTCATAGTAAGCTTCAGGTTTTAAATCGCCAATAATTATTGACTTAGTTTTTTCATAAAGCTTTTTAAAAAGTATTTTTTCGGGCGCTATATGCAAGATTCTTATATTTTCATTTAAATTGTCAAATAATTTTAAGTGTTGAAAATATAAAAACAAATGTCTTTCGCGGTCTGAACAGTCGCATATTGGACAATGGAAATTGAATAAATCAGATCCTATTATATTGAAAGCTTCAATGAATTCATTTGGCTTATATCCTCTCCATGGCAAAAAATTTTCCACTTCGTTGTTGCAGCATACGCAAAATTTTTTCATTTCTTATTCCTTCTAATAATATCGACAACTAAATTTGCTTCTTCCTCCGTCAAATCAGAATAAATTGGAAGACATAAAATTTTTTTGGTTGTTTCTTCGGCTACGGGCAAATTAGACGGCTTAGCGCTTCCCAAATTTCTATAAATTGGAAAATGACTAATCAAAGGATAAAAATATCTGCGAGTATAAATATTATTCTCTTTAAAGATTTCATATAATTTATCTCTATCAATTCCATATTCAAATTTATCGACAAAAATTGGAAAATATTGATAATTGTGTCTAACGCCTTCAATGTCATTTAAATATTTTATACCTTTTATATCCTTCAAATTATTCCTGTAAAAATTTGCAATATGTTTTCTTTTTTCAATGCTTTTATCGATATATTTTAATTGCAATAATCCAAGCGCCGCTTGAAACTCGTTCATTTTTGCATTTATGCCTGGTCCTACAACGGTTGTTTCATTAGCAAAACCAAAATTTTTCAAATAATCGATTCTTTTTTTTGTAGCTTCGTCATGACAAATAATAGCCCCTCCTTCAAAAGTAGTATATACTTTTGTGGCGTGAAAACTTAAAACTGACAAATCGCCAAAATTTAAAACTGAAACATCGTTAACTTTCACGCCAAAAGCATGACAAGCGTCGTAAATAATTCGAAGACCGTAAACTTCGGCAATTTCTCGCAGTCTGTTCAAATTGCAAGGATTTCCGTAAACATGCACGGGCAAAATAGCAGATGTTTTTGGAGTTATAGCGGCTTCAATTTTATCGGGATTGATGTTAAAAGTTTCCGGCTCAATATCGACAAAAACTGGCGTTATATTATTCCACCACAACGCGTGAGTTGTAGCGACAAAACTATAAGGAGTTGTAATAACCTCGCCAGTTATTCTTAAAGTTTGAAGAGCGGTCAATAACGCTAGCGTGCCATTAGAAAATAAAGATAAATGTTTAACTCCCAGATAATCTCGCAATTTTTCTTCCAGAGTCTGGTGATATTTGCCGTTATTGGTCAGCCATTTTTCTTTCCAAATATCCTCAAGATAAGGCAAAAATTCCTCAAATGGAGGCAAAAACGGTTTTGTTACGTAAATTTTTTCCATAATTTGAATTTTGTTAGTTTCAATATTTATTCCTAAAAAATACTTAATTATTTGTAAAAAAATACAAATTGTTTTTTAAAAAATACGGCATTTAAACAATTGAGCATTATTAGCCATTTTTTACAATCCAAAGAAAACTTTATTTTCTTTGCAAAAATGATTGATAAAAATTTACAAATTCAGATCCTCGCATAATTTTCATCTTGTTATAACTCGATAGAAAAGATATGCTGTCTAAATCAATTATTTTAGTCGATTTATTTTTGTTACCTTCTTTTGAGAATGTGAATAAAATTTTTTCATTATCATAAAAATTAATTTTAATTACATTTTTTGATGAACGATAAATACTATACCCAAAAAAAGAAAATCCTTCGTCGTCCACAATATTATTTCCAACAACAAGAGCATTATCGGAAGAGTATAAAGTAATTTTTTCTGCAGTTTTATTATTTATAAACATATTATAAAAACCATTTTCAGTTTTTAAATAATCGGTTGATCCGAATTTATATTGATGCCAATCATCCGCGGTAATTTTTTCGCATATATTGCCTTCGAACAAATTATTGTATGCAAAATTTCCATGCAAACTAATATCGGCGACTGTTCCGGTAAAAATTGTAGGTTTGGGAATTCTACTTTTAGTATAATTATATGCGATTGCATTTCTATTTGCGGAAAAATATAAAATTATATGATGTCTTAAATTGAAAAGAGCATTATTCGCAATAAGACAATTTGAACTTCTGCAGAGCAAAGCGATTCCATATCCTTGACCATGCTTCCCGCTATAACTTACAGCGTCCTTAATATAATTTTGAACAATAGAAATATTCGACGACAATTCAATATTAATTCCTCTGCAAGAAGAATTTAAAATCTCGCAGTTTTGTATTAAACAATTAACCGCGCAATAAATGTTGATATTATTTCCCCGTCCCGCTCCATTTTTTTTTGATCTTTCGATTATTAAATTTTTTAAGCCTATAAATTGCGCTGGAATTAGTTTGTAAACACGCGTTTGAAATTTCGAATGATCCAACAACAAAGGAAATTTGAGCGCAATTTTGTCATTTAAAATTTTTTCAATTTGATTTACGCAGCCAATTGCAAATGAAACCGGTCCAGTCGACGTAAAAGCCACGGCTCTTTCGTCTACAATATCGACAAAGTCGTTGTCTTTAAATATTCTATTTTGATTTAATGCGATTTCTTTTGAGAATTTCTTAGTTCCTTGTACTGCGATTGAAAATTTATTGTCTTTATATCCGGATATTTCGATTAAATTTTCATCGGGATTTTTTAACAAAAAAAATAATTTTGTTTTCGAAAGAGGATCTCCAATCAAAACAGTAAAGGAGGTAATCTTAATAGTTCTGTAAATTTTAAATTCTCCTGGAGGCAATTTTACAATTAAAAGTTCATTATCGGCAATAAAATATCTTTTTCTCAAAGCTGTTAAAAAATCATAAGACAAAAGTTCCATTTCTTTTTCATTTAATTCGATTATCGCTTTTGCCTCTGGAAAATGATCGCATCCTACAAAATTCCAATCCGTAATAAAAGAAAGATCGATCTTATTTAAATACTTTTTTAAGACTTCGCTTATTGAATCCTTTTGAGGTAATAATTCAATTCGCGCAAAGAATAAAAAAAAAGCCGCCATAAAAAGGCGGCGCTTTATTAAATTAATCATAAAATCAAAAATTTATTTTTTCGGAATTTCCAAGCCAAGATAGCGAGAATTTTTTTGTTTGTCAACTACTTTCAACAAAACCGCAGAGCCAGTTTTATCTTCAATAATTTTTTTGAATTCGTCGGTAGAATCAATTTGATTTCTATCGACTTCTTCGATAGCTAAACCTGAAAAAAGACCTTGATCTTCAGCGGGACTAAAGCTTTTTACGTTTGTAATCAAAATTCCTTTCTTAATTCCATAAGCTTCTTTTTCTTCGCTTGTCATATCTTTAACAGTCAATCCTAAATTTTCGAAAGTATAAGTAGAAATTTTTTTAGTATTTGATTTTTCTTCTTTTTTAGAAGCGCGCGAAGAAGTTTCAGAAACAGTTCTTGGTTTTAATTTAACCTTTTTTTCAATAATTTTTCTATCTCGATAAATTGACAAATTAACCGTTGTTCCAGCAGTTTTAGTAGCTATATAGCTTTGCAATTGATTTGGTTGATTTACTTCTCTGCCATCGATGCTAAGAATTATATCTCCTTCTTGAATTCCAGCTTCGGCAGCAGCGCCATCGGAAACTACGCTTTGAACTATCACTCCTTTAGGCTTATCCAAACCAACGGCTTTGGCAGTTGCGGCGTTAACTTCGCTAATTTGAACACCGATAAAGCCTCTTTCAACTTTTCCTTTTTCAATTATTTCTTTAGCTACAGTTTTAGCGAGATTTATTGGAATAGCAAATCCATAGCCAATAAAATTACCTGTTCCGCCTGTGGCAATTGCGGTATTGATTCCAATAACAGCTCCTTTCAAATCAACAAGAGCTCCGCCAGAATTTCCCGGATTTATAGCAGCGTCTGTCTGAATAAAATTTTCAATAGCATAGCTTCTATTTTCCGTGTTTCTTCCTATTATTCCTATCGATCTTCCTTTAGCGCTTATAATTCCTGCCGTAACGGTAGAATTCAAAGACAACGGATTTCCTATAGCCATAACCCATTGACCTACTTTTATTTCATCCGAATCCCCCAAATAAGCGGCAGGCAAATTTTTTGCGTCGACCTTAATTACGGCTAAATCGGTCGTTGGATCTGTTCCCACTATACTCGCTTCAAAAATTCTTTTGTCATGCATTTGTACCTGCAATTTAGTAGCATTTTCTACCACGTGATTATTTGTTAGAATATAACCATCTTCTGAAATAATTACTCCGCTGCCCGAACCTCTTTGTCTTCTATCAAATTCTCTGAACGGAAAAAACCAAAAATCCTCTTGCGGAGAAATTTTTCTTTCAGAAACTACGGTAATTTGAACAATTGAAGGCGTTACTTTTTCAGCTACTTCTATAAATGGAGAGCTAAAATCATCGCTTTTTGAAGATATTAAAGGCGGGTTGGGAGTTCCAACTATAGTTTCCGCTGATGTTAATTTTACATTTCCAAACGAAGATACTAAAACTATTCCAAAAACAATTCCCAATGCGATTAATGAAAATGCGACAAAAAAATTTTTCAATTTCATTTTATCCTCCAAAAATTATTTTACTTCTCCATTATTTCGAGCGAATTAAAAATTTTGCCTTCCTTTAAGTGATAATTTATATATCTTTCAAAAAATTTTGCCAACAAAAAAAAATTTTCTTTTGTAACTAATATTTCAATATCGCGTTTTTTTAGACATTCTATCGTATTAAAAAGTTCCTTTGTAATTTTAAGATCATAATGCGTATTGCTATAGCATTTTTCACAAATTGCTCCATTAGTTATCATATAATAAGAAACCTCGCCAGAATTAATTTTTTTTCTGCAAACAGAACAATGTTCAAAAATAAACTCATAACCAGATTCTTTCAAAAAAAATAAAACAAATCTTAAAGGCAAATCAAACATAGTTTGCGAAGATTCATTTATAATTTTAATCGCTTTTTTTAACGCTTCAAAAATTTTTATATTTGGATAGCCGTCGACTAAACAACGATAAAGCAATTCCGCGCACATCATAGCTATAGCGTATTTTTCCAAATTCAAAAATATTTTTTCAGGCTTATAAATTAAATCGGCGCTTGAAAGAATTTGAATCTCTCGAGTTGGTTTTTCATAAAAAATTGCTTCAATCACATTCAGTATATCTATTAAATTGCCCAATTTAGATTTCGACGTTCTTGCTCCCTTGGCTAAAACGGATATTTTGCCATATTCTTTCGCAAACAAATGAACTATATAACTTGTTTCGCCAAACTCTATTTTTCTTAATACAATCGCTTCGCTTTTTAAGATTTTACTCATTAAAGTTATAAGGATAAAAATACAAATTTTTATCAGTTATAATTCCGTCTATTAAACTCGAAGAAGTAGAATCAAAAGCGGGCGCAAAAGCGGGATAAACCGATTTGCTAATAGGAAGTCCTTTTATTTCAGTAATTTCTTTAGACAATCTAATCTCAATTATAAAATCGTTTTCGCTTTTAGCGTAATAATCAATCGTAGTTTCTGGAGCCGCCACATACAAAGGAATTTGATGATATTTGCAAACTACAGCCAAATTATAAGTGCCAATTTTATTAGCGACATCGCCATTAGCGGCAATTCTATCGGCGCCGACAAGCGCTAAATCAACTAATTTCTTTTTCATTAAATAAGCGGCTGTAGAATCTGTTATTATTTCAAATGGGATTCCGCATTTTTCGAGCTCAAACGCAGTCAATCTTGATCCTTGAAACAAAGGTCGAGTTTCGTCGACATAAACTAATTCTATTAATCCATATTCATAAGCTCTTTTTATAATTCCTAAAGCGGTTCCGATTCCGGCAGTAGCAAAAGCTCCCGTATTGCAATGAGTCAAAACGACATATTTTTTGTTTGCGTCAAAAATTTTTATTCCATTTTTAGCGATATTCTCGCATGATTCTATATCTTTAATATGAAAATTTTTTGCTTCCTGGATTAGTATTGTATAAGCTTCTTTTTTTTCATTTTCAGTCAAACTTTCATACCGAGATTTAATCAAATTCAATCCTTTAAACAGATTAACGGCAGTTGGTCTAGTTTGTTTTAATCTTTCATAGGCGATAAAAAAAATTTCTTCGGAAGATTTGAACTTTAGAGATAATGCTAAAGCATAAGCCGCGGCAATTCCAATAGCGGGAGCTCCTCTAATTGCCAGTCTTTCAATAGCTTTAGCTATTATTTCATAATCGTCTGTTTCAATATAATCTTCTACAAGCGGCAGTTTATTTTGATCGATAAAAATAAGCTTATTATCTTTAAAGTCTATTGAAAAAAATTCTTTACTCATCCACTTTAGAAATGTTTATAAATTCTTCGTATCTTCTTCGAATTTCTATGTTAGACAAATCCAGAATTCCCTCAACGCTAAACTTTTCTACGCAAAAAGACGCCATACAACTTCCATATATAACTGCTTTTTTCAAATTATCAAACGAAAAATCCTGAGTTTTATGCAAATAGCCAGCTAGCCCGCCGGCAAAACTATCGCCGGCTCCTGTTGGATCTGAAATATCTTCAAGGGGATATGCGGGAGCAGAAAAAATTAAACTTTTTGAAAATAACAAAGCTCCATGTTCTCCTTTTTTTATTATTAACGAATCTACTCCAAAATTTAAAATTTTCTTTGCGGCTTTAATTAAGTTCGACTCCTCGGCAAGCATACGAGCTTCGGAATCGTTTATTATTAATAAATTTGTTTTGGCGATAGCATTTAATAAACTTTCTCTTTTGCTTTCTATCCAAAAATTCATAGTATCTAAAATTACATAAGAAGGATTATTTAGCAAACTTAATACTTTCAATTGCAAATCAGGATCTATATTTCCTAAAACGACAAACTTACAATTTTTAGCTTTTTCAGGCGGAACAGGATCGAAATCTTTAAAGACATTCAACTCAGTAGAAAGAGTTTCTCTATTGTTAAAATCCTCGGCATATCTGCCTGACCAATGGAAAGTTTTTCCTTCTTTAACAATCTTAAGACCGTCCAAATTAATATTGTAACTCTCCAGCAATTTTATATGCTCTAATTTAAAGTCTCCGCCTACAACGCCGACCAAATAAATTGGAGCCGTAAAGTAGCTTGCTGACAGCGAAATAAAAGTCGCCGCTCCGCCTAAAAGATTACTTCTTTTTTCAAATTTTGTTTCTATATCATCATAAGCAACCGAACCTATAACTAATAATCCCATAATTTTCCGCCAAACTTAATGAAAAATTATATTAGTTAGAATAAGATAAAACGAAGGAACAACAATTTTTTCTAATTTAATTTTTAGTCGGAACGGCGGGATTTGAACCCGCGACCTCTTGAACCCCATTCAAGCGCGCTACCGGGCTGCGCCACGTTCCGATGTTTGCTCCAAAACTGAGCTTAAAATGTTTCTTATCTCAATTAAACTTTTTTTTAAATCATCAGATAACGAACTAACTTTCTCAGACAAATCAAGCTGTTCTTGTTTTATTTTATTTTCTCTATAAGAGCTCAATAAATTATTATCGGCGTCAAGATAATTCTTCAAAATTTCTTTTGCGCCTTTTATTGTATATTTTTCTTCTTTAATAAGTTTTTTTATCGTTAATACTAAATTTATATCTTTATTTGTATATAGTCTTACTCCATTATCCCCTTTTTTAGGCTTCAATTCGTCAAATTCTTTCTCCCAGTATCTTAATATATGCGGCTCAATCTCGGCAATTTTTGAAACCTCGCTTATGCTATAATACAACTTTTCAATTTTAAGTTCTTTCATGAATTTTATATTTAACAAATAAATTTAATCAAAAAATTATCGAAATTCAAATAATTATGAAATTTTTCAAAATGAATTTTAATCATATTCAAATAATTTTTCTTGCATATATAAAAATCAAATAATATATATTTTTATAAATTATAGAGTTCTTATTAAATCAAATAGTTAAATTATCAATAGAATGAAATTAGATTTTCAAATCTTCGATCAAAATTTTATTTCATATGTTTTATAAAATCCAAAAGTTTGACTTAAAATAATTATAATTAAATAGCTTAAAATTTTTCAGCCTAACTTATTTTCGTTTTTTATTATTTCTATTAAATCTTCGATTGAATTTAATTCATAATCCGCGTTATGAATTTTAGTATTGAAAGTATCGCCATATTTTGCGAAGGCAGTTTTCATTCCCAATTTTGCGGCGCCTGAAATATCTCTTTCAGCCCAATCTCCAACCATAAGAGCTTCGTTAGGTTTCGAATTTAATCTATGCAAAATTTCAAGAAAAGGCTCGGGATCGGGCTTTCTTTTTCCAGTATCGTCGTATGTAACGACGGCGTCGAATAAATTATGCATATTTAAATAAGCCAATCTTAACCATGCTTCGCGCGAAGGAGCGTCGGAAAGAATTCCTAGTTTCAATCCCATTTTAGCTAAATTCATCAAGGTAGAAAAAACGCGCGGATATGGAGTTAACGCAGCTTCGCGAGCTTTTCTGTAGGCGACTATTCCGGCGGCTAAAATTTTATTGTCGATTTTGTTATAAATCTTTTGCAAAAATAAATCGAACACTTTTTGATATTCTATGCCCTGCACTTTATAAATTTCGTCGATAATGCTAAGAGCGTTATCAAAAGTTAAATCTAACCCAGAATCAATCATCGAATATATTGCGGCTTCAATCGCCATTTTTTTCATTTTCATAAAATCTACAAGCGTATTGTCTAGATCAAAAATTATCGCTTTTATCATTTTATTCTTTAGATAATAATTTTTTAACAAGATAGACGGCGGCAAGGTAACTATGCTCTTTAAATCCTGAAATATATCCGTCGCAAACCGCGGCTGTTATGCTTTTTTGTCTAAATTCTTCTCGCGCGCTTATATTAGATAAATGAACTTCGATTTTTATTTTTTTAAAATCTAAAAGAGCGTCTCTTATGGCTATTGAATAATGAGAAAAAGCTCCTGGATTAATTATTAAAGCGTCGACTTCGTTTTCCATTTGTTGTATTTCTTCAATAATAAATCCTTCAATATTCGATTGAAAAAATTCAAACTGAATATCGGGAAATTCTTTTTTTATCGCGTCGTAAATATCATTTAAAGTCATAGAGCCGTAAATTTCATTATTCCTTTTGCCTAATTTGTTTAAGTTTGGACCGTTGACTATTAATATTTTCATTCCGCCATTTCCTCTATAAATTCTTTTAATTTTGGACTTAACAAATTTTCGTCAATGCCTAATTCTTTTAAGGCCGTCGCTAATATTATAACTTTTCGTTGGGTCTGAGTTAGTTTGTTTATCACAATAATTTTATTTTCTTTAACGATGCAATAACCTCCTTTAAAGTCACCTTTTTCGAATCTTACGGTTATTCCCAACGCAACGGCTGTTTTTTTTAATTCTTCTAAAAAAGTTTCAAGTTCTTTTTCTTTAATTTTCATAATTTTTCTTTTCGCAATGGTTTTAATACCGCCAAATAAATTATTGATAAATGTAGAAATATTTGCGCGAATGGAAAATAGCTAAGCTTTTGAAATCTGTCTTTAACTAATGAAACGACTTTTTCTAAGTTCATATCATTAAATTTTTGAATCTCTAAATTAATTTGATAATCTAAAAGAAAAAGATAAAATTCCAAAGGAAGACAGATCAAAAGGATAATTAAAATCATTAAAGCCCATCCTTCTTTTTTGAAGCTAATTTTTTCTCCAAATAATAAATATAGAATAGAACTTGATATAAAAAAAACATAAAGAGATTGAGACAAAACAAGAATGGGATAAAACAAATAAAAGAATCCTTTTAGATAATTCGCGCTTAATTGACTCTTAACTTCCATAGTTTCTGGGTTAAAAATGTAAACTAAAGCAAAAACTTTGGAAGCATTAAAGCCAAACCAAAAAATAGCAGAAAATATCATTAAATAAAGCAGAAGTTTGTTAATAATTGTTCTCATTCTTCTTTTTTTTTATTTTGACTTTAAAATAACAAAATTTTATGAATATAGCTTCTATTGATGTCGGATCTAATACTGTTTTAATAACAATTGCTAAAATTAATGAAGATAATTCTATTCAACCTCTTTTGAATTTATATAAAGCCCCTCGCATCGGCAAAGGAATAAATGAAAATAAAATAATTTTGCCAGAAAAAGTGTCCGCTTTAAAAGAAGTTTTATTAGAATACGCAAGCATTGCTAAACAATACAATTGTTCGAAAATTCTTTGCGTCGGAACAAGTCCATTTAGAAACGCTCAAAACTCATATGGAATTGTACAAGAAATAAAAAAATCCTGCGATTTAGAAATCAAAATAATTAGCGGCGAAGAAGAAGCTCGACTTTCGTTTATCGGAGCCGTATATGATAAATACTTTGACAATTTATGCTCTCTTATTGATATCGGCGGCGGCAGCAGCGAAATTATTTTTGGCAAAGGAGAAAAAATTTTCTTTAAACAAAGCTTTGACACGGGAGCTATAAAAATAACAGAAGCTTTTTTAAAAGATTTACGAACTTCAGAAAATATTAAAAGAGCGGAAGATTATTTAAACAATTATATAACTTTTGAGCCGATGCGATTTGAAAAATGCATTGCAGTCGCTGGAACTCCGACTTCGTTAGCCGCTATTAAATTAAATTTAAAAGAATACTCTGACGTTTTAGTCGATGATTCTATTTTAACATTAAACGATATAAATAATTTCATAAATGTTTTTTTTTCTCTTTCTCCTCAAGAAGCCTTAAATAAATTCGGTCAGCCGCTTCAAGGTCGGGAAGATATTATACTTGCTGGTTGCCTGCTTCTAAAGAGATTTATGAGAGCGCTAAATTGCGACGAAGTTATTGTAAGCGCCAAGGGTTTGCGATATGGTTTAATATTCGATTTTATTAAAATTTTAAATTCAAAATAAAAGACTGAACTCATTAGAAATTTTCTTTATACTTGCAAAACAAATTTTGAAATATTTTTATTTTTTTTTAATATAATTTTAGATAAATATATATTTAAAAAGATATTTCGGTAAAAGCAATATTTAATTCTTTGTCGCAAAAGTTATTATTCTTTCTAATCCTAACGTTCCATTAATTTTAACAACTTTAACTTCTATAGAATCTAAATCAGAACTTGAAACCTCCAAAGCCTCTTTAACTAATGAAAATAAACCTGAGCAGCAGGGAACTTCCATTATAGCGACAGTTACGCTTTTTATCCTATAATTTGAAAAAATTTGAACAAATTTATCAAAATATATTTCTTGCCCATGGTCTAGTTTAGGACAAGCGATTATTAATTTTTTCCCTCGCAAAAGGTTATGAAAACTACCATATGCAAACGCAACGCAATCTGCGGCTATTAAAATATCGGCATTGTCCCAAATGCTAGAATTAGGATTAATTAAATGAGCTTGAATTGGCCATTGAGAAAGAGCCGAAGGCATGTCAAAATCAAATGAGATTTTTTTATTAACATTTAAATTAACTTCTCTGCTTCCCGGACATCCTGAAGAATGAAAACTTTTTGCATTGTTTTCTTTATAGTCTGGAATGTCAATTTTATTTTCTTTTAAATAATTTAACGCCTGATTTAAGTAGCCCGTTTCTCCGTGTTCATATAAATGCTTTAAATGCGCTTTTAAGGTATTTTGTCCGCCTTTTAATATATACTGTAGAGCTTTTATTTCGTCGTACGGCTCGGCTTCTTTTTCCACTACTTGCAACGCTCCCCTTGGACATTCTTTCACGCAGGCGCCGAGTCCGTCGCATAAATAATCAGCGACTAATCTTAATTTTCCATCTATAACTTGAAGAGCTCCTTCTTGGCAGGATGGAACGCATAAACCGCAACCATCGCATTTTGCTTCGTCGATTTGAATTATTTTTCTTAACATATTTTTACTCCTTTCTAATTCAGATTTTTTTGTCTGAATTAAAATAATATTTTTGTTTTAATTTGTCAAATAAAATTAAGTCAAAAAAAAGCGCCCTAGTTCTGTCGACAAATATGATTTTTTTTGCAAATATGAATTATTGCTTAATTGACTTTATAAATATTTTTTTATAAAAAGTGTGAAGAATTTTTTCACTCGATTTAATATAAGGTTTCACTTTTGGGTTGCTAATATTGACATAAGTTATTGAGAAATGATAAATAAGGCTAATTAACGAAGTTGTGGTTTTGTTAATTGCGTAAGGAAATGAAAAAAACAGCTTAAAAGAAAACGTCTTTAAAAAGTATTAATTTTGATTAACTACTTTGTCAATTAAACTCAAAAATTTTTCAGCCGATTTTTGTCTATCGAAATTTTCTATTACATAATTATAGCCGTTATCGCCGTAAATATTCATCTTATTTCTGTTATTTTTCAAACGATTTACAGCTTCGCAAAGCTCAATTGCGTTTTCTGGCTCAAAAAATTCTCCCGCTTTAGCATCTTCAATAATTGTTCGAGCTTCGCCGTCGACGCCAATTAAAATTGCTTTTTTCATAAACATACCTTCAAAAATTTTCGAAGGAATAACCGTTTTGAACAAATCGTTTTTCTTTAAATGAACCAAAAAAATATCTAGTTTACTGATTATAAAAGGAATTTCTTCTTTTGGACGCAAAGAGAAGATTTTAATATTTTTCAATTTTTTTTCATCTATAAGATTTTGAATATTCTCTCTTTCGGCGCCGCTGCCTACGATTACAAATTTTACGTCGCTGTTTTCAAGAGTTTCTGCCGCTTTTACAAGAGTCGATATCGAATGAGCCATTCCAATTGTGTCGATATATCCAACTTTAAATGCATCTTTTAAGTAATCTTCCAATTCTTTATCGTTTATTGCTTTGCCATTTGTAAAAGAGTCGAAATATACGCCGTTATAAATAATCTCAATTTTATTTGGATTAATTCCTCGCTTAATTAAATTTTCTTTGAAAGATTGAGTTACTGAAATAATTAAATCTGCCGATTTATAAAGATTTAATTCGATTTTCTCTAAAATATTTATAATTGTTTTATTCTTCAGCGCTCCAACCGCAACTATAGACTCCGGCCAAAGATCTCTTAATTCAAGAATAAATTTAGATCTTTTTATTTTTGCATAATACTTTCCCGCCGAAGCGCAAAAAAATTGCGGAGTAGTTGCAATCATAACGTCGGGTTTTCTTATAAATAATAAAGAATAAAAAAAAGCGAAGACCATATAAATCAAATAATTCAAAGTTCGTAAAACAAATCCTTCGTTTGGAGTTATAAAAGTCAGCATTCTTCGAATTTCAATTCCGTTTAAATTTTCTGTCTGAAACTTATTTTTATAACCTGTAAATAATATTCCGTCTGGGTGATTGGGATTATTTGTAACGATTATTACTTTAGCTCCTTTTTTAATCCATTCTATCTCATGCTCGTAAGTTCTATTAGGTGGAGCGTTAACTTCAGGAGGAAAATAATGAGTAAAGAAAAGGATCGTCGGATTTTTTTTCATTTGAACCTCGCTCAAAACTTATCTAAGTTTAATCTTAAAATTTTATTTTATAAGATATTATTGACGGCAAAGACTTTTGAGAAATAACCATCGTTTTATTGGGAATTTTTTTTCCAAACTCAGGCGAATAATATGTATCTTCAATATGAGAATTTCCGTTTTCAACTATAACGAAATATTCTTTCTCGTCGTTTTTTAACAAATATGATTTCGGAAGCTTTTCCACGACAATATCTGGGTGGAAATGAATAAAGCTTTCGACTTTATGGTCTCCATATCCGTGAATAAAATCTTTAACTATAATTTCGCTTAAGAAATCGCTGACAAGAATGTATCTTGTATGTACGATACCGGGAGCTACTAACTTTGAGTAACCGTCAAAAGTCCCTTGAAACACGCAATAACCCGTTCCAGCTCTGAAGTTTATATCTTTAGGATAAAATCTTCTTGCTACGCGAAATGAGCTCCAGAATTCGGCATGATCGAAATCATCTATCGAAACTGAATTATGAGCTTTGGAACTTCGCTCATATTTTCGAGCTTCTCCGTCATGATATTGCGATACTCCCGTATCGACTATAATTCTTTTGCCGTCGAGCGAAAGTTCATAGCTAAAAATATCAGAGTGAGCGTGAGCCGGCAAAAAATCTGGCCCGATTTTTCCTCCGTCTATTATCAAATAACATCTTTCGGTTTTATGTATAAAATACCCGCTTTCCGAAAAATTTTCTTTGAAAGAGGACTCTCTGCCAAGTATTTTTTGCGAATATTCATTTAAATTTTTTGGGTCCATAGCAATCTCCAATGTTGAGTCGTTAAATAATGATATTTTTCCGTCAGGATGGCAACAAGAAATTAAGAAATCAGACATTTTGCCCGCTGTATCTCTTAAAAGTTGGCAAAATTCTTTATCCAAATTTTCTGGAAAAATGTTAAGAATATCAAGAATTCCTTCGAGCATAATAGAATGGTACATAGGACTCAGCTCGAAATAAACTCCGTCTTTGTTTATTTGTCGCGGCAATTCTTCTTTAAATATTTGAATTCCTCGCGCTAAAAATTTTTTTGCGGTTTTTAATGGCATAAAATATAAACCGGCATATATCAAAGCTTTTGCGTTTTCAAGCAAATGATTACCTGGAAAATAAAACTCTATATTTTTATATAAATGCTTTGCTTGTTTATATAATGACTTTCTAATTTTTTCATTTTTCAAATCCGCTTTGATCCAATTGACGATTCTTAAAGACAACACATAAGAATGCCACGCCGCGCTTTTTTTATTTTTATTTTTGTCAATCCAATTAATACATATTGCTTCTCGCTCTTCTTTGTTCAAAAGGAATATATAATCAAAATAATGAAGATTAAATCTCCATAATAGAGCTTCGTCTTTTGCTTCCCAATCTATCGCGTCTCCAAATTTTTTAGTCTTATTTAAAAATGTAAATTCGTTGCTTATTATTTTTAATCTTGAATTTTGTTTTTCGTTTTTTTTATAAAAATTTATTTTTGTTGAAAGTTTACAATTAGATTTTGAAATATTGTCGATTTCAAATATATCTAAAAAAGTAATTTTGCTTGATAATTTTGCAAAAAGTCTTCCAAATGTTTGTTTATAGGATAAATATTTTAAAGTGTGATAATATTTAAGAGCTATCGATATCATTGAAACGCTTCGTTTAATTTATTGTAAATTAATTTAAATTTGCCTCTTTCTGTCAATATTGGCGATTGTCCTATATTAACTTCAAATAAAAAACTATCGCCAAACTTTAGCTTATAAGCTTTCTCAATAGATTCTAAATCTTCTTTTGAAAAATTATCTCCAGCAATCAGGTATAAAATTACTTTTCCAATCGATTCCTGGATGAATTGATAACTGTAAACTTTATCGAAAACTTCAGAATGAACATTCAACATAGCCGAAGTTATTCTTTCGCCATTAAAACCAATGATAAAGTCTTGATGCCATCTGCCTGAAACAAAATCAATTTTATGATTCTTAAAATCTAAATACTTAGTAAAATCTCCTGTTCTATATCTAATTAATGGCATCGCATAATTATCAAAACTAACTCCTATTATTTCGCCTGTTTTATTTTCTTCTTCGATAGTATTTCCTTGATTGTCAATTAAATCAAAGAAACCGTATCTATAATCTATTTGATAAGAAGATAAGTCGTTCGCAAGCGGAGCCAATATAATTCTTTCCGAGTGAGCGTAATATGAAAAAGGCTCCGCTTTAAAGAATTCATAAACTTCAATTAGATTTTCATTAGATATATTTTCAGAGATTAATATGACAGCTTTAGGAACAAAATTTAATGTCAACTTCAAGTCTTTAATAAAACTTATTAAATTTTTAATCGACGAATAATAACCAAAAATAAAACTTGGTTTTACTTCATTTAACTTTTCAACGTAATATTTAGCGCTTTTATACGATAATTTAAAAGGGGAAAAATGAATTTCGTTTCTAATCGGATTTTCAATCCAGAAGGCATTTCCCTTCAAGTCTTTAAAATCGCCGCCTCTGAAACTTGCAATTTTATCTCTATCGCAATAACTAAATCTCTCCTCTAAATAATGCCTGTGAAAAGCAAGCTCTTTCTTCCAAACGTTATTGCTTTGGTAAAATTTAAAAGATTTGCCAGAGCTCCCCCCTGTAGAAACATAAAACATTTTGTTAGATTTGATTTTTTTAGATATAAAATCGTCATATTTTTGCTCGATTATTTTTTTATCGATCAAAGGAAAATTGCGCAAGTTGTTTAAATCGTTAATATCTGAAGGATCAATTCCCAGTTTATTAAATGTTTTATAATAAAAAGGAACATTCTCGTAAGCGTAAGCTACGGTTTCTTTTAGCTTTAATAATTTATACTCCTCTATATTTAAATTTTGGCTTAAGAATTTTTTCCATTTCCTATAATCAGAACCGTTTCTTATTTCATAAGGTATTGTAGAATATATTTTCTTAAGCCACAATGGCGAATTCATATAATATTTCTTTAATTCATTTAAATTCATTTCTTATAACCAGGATTTTATTTTTAGTCGTCAATAATTTTGCCAGAAATAAGTTTTATATATTTGTTAAATATCGTTTTTTTATTAAACATTAGTAAAAATTATAGAAATTGTCTCAAAAAATAACGTTTTATCTCAACTCATCGTCTAAAAGATTAAATTTGCAGTAAAAGGATAAAACTGAAGCGTACATTTCAAAAGTTTTAATGAAAAGAATTTTGCAATCTTAAATCATTAGAATTGACAAAATTTGTTAAAGAATTTTTAGAAATAAATTTGTTTCTTTAAAGATACCTAGACTTATCAAAAAAAAATAACCTAAAACGCAGGCTGGATTTATCTGTTAAAGAGTTAATTTGCTAAACTAAATTCGAGCTTTATTAAAAATCATTTCAAAAAACTTTAGAAAAAAAATAAAGATTTATAACAGTAATTTTTTTAATATTCAAATCATTTGAAAATTTCAACTAAAATATAGATGAATAATTATTAACTTAAAGTTTTAGATACGGACTTAAAAAAAACTTTAATCAAGCTTTCAGCCGCCAAAGAAGGGCTTATGCTGTTATTTAAAATTTCAACTTTAAAACTTTGAATACTTTTCTTTACCTCTTCGTCGGCATAGAATTTAATTTTCAGAAGATCTTCAGTCAAACTCAACATCCACTCAATTCTTTGAGCCGAACGACGTTCCTCAAAGAAATTATTAGATTTTGTAATATTGATAAAATCATTTATCAAGTTCCAGATATCTTCGATTCCTTTTCCAAAAAGAGCCGAGCCAGTTATAACTTTAGGTTTCCAGCCTTTAGTAAAAGGCTGTTGATATCTTAGAGCGCTTTCATATTCGCTTTTTGCCGCGTTAGCTTTCAACTCGTTTCCCGAATCAGCTTTATTAATCATAATAGCGTCGACAATTTCGATAACTCCTTTTTTTATTCCTTGCAATTCGTCGCCGGCTCCGGCTACTAAAATTAAAAGATAAAAATCAACCATGGAGCGAACAGCAATTTCATTTTGTCCTACGCCAACAGTTTCCACAATAACGACGTCGTAACCTGCAGCTTCGCAAGCGAGAATTGTCTCGCGAGTTTTTCTTGTCACGCCGCCTAAAGCTCCGCCTGATGGAGAAGGACGAATGAAGCAATTTTGCTCGCGGGATAACTTTTCCATACGAGTTTTATCGCCAAGAATGCTCCCTTTAGTAATAGAGCTGCTTGGATCGACTGTTAAGACGGCGACTTTAAATCCTTTATTTATCAAAAACAACCCAAAATTTTCAATAAAAGTGCTTTTGCCAGCGCCAGGCACGCCGCTAATTCCTATTCTAATAGATTTGCCGCTATGGGGAAGTATTTTATTTAAAACTTGTTGAGAAATATCAAAATGTTTTTTCGAATTGCTTTCGATTAAAGTTATAGCCTTCGCCAAAATCGTTCTATTATTCGACAAAATGCCTTGAACATAATCGTCTACTGAATATTCTTTTTTAACGAATGATGCATGAGATTCAGAAGGCTCCTTTTTTTCTTCGGCTTTCATAATTCTAACTGCAAATGATTCGGAATTTTCAGAAGGAGCCCAATCGGGCTTGTAATATTTATTATCGGGATCCAGCATAAATAAAGTATTGTGTTTAAAGATTATAAAAAAAATAAAAATAAGGCGACCATATGATGGTCGCCTTATAAAAACAAGAGTTAGAAAAATTAAGTTCTAAATCTTTTGTTAATTTCTTCCATAATCTTGATAGCGGCCAAAGGAATTTTTGTTCCCGGACCAAAAATAGCGGCGGCTCCGTGTCGATATAAAAATTCGTAATCTTGAGGAGGAATAACTCCGCCAACAATAACGATAATATCTTCGCGACCTAATTTTTTCAATTCTTCCATCAATTGAGGCAAAAGCGTTTTATGACCTGCCGCAAGCGAACTCATTCCAATAACATGAACGTCGTTTTCAACGGCTTGACGAGCAGTTTCTTCCGGAGTTTGGAACAAAGGACCGACATCAACGTCAAATCCCATATCTGCATAAGCAGTAGCGACAACTTTAGCTCCGCGATCATGCCCATCTTGTCCCATTTTAGCAATCAAAATACGAGGTCTTCTTCCTTCCGCCTCCGCAAATTCATCAGTCATTTTTCGCGCAATATTTATAGCTTCGTCTTCGCTTTGCATATATTCGGAGCTGTAAACTCCAGAAACCATTTTTGGAGCAGCCTGATATCTACCGCAAACTTTTTCGATAGCGTATGAAATTTCGCCTAAGGTAGCTCGAGCTCTAGCTGCTTTAATTGACAGATCAAGCAAATTGCCTTCTTTTGTTTCGGCGCATTTAGTTATCGCTTCCAGAGCTTTTTGAACTTCCTGTTCGTTCCTTTTTTTCTTAACTTCTTGAATTCTTTTTATTTGAGCCAATCTCACTGCGGTGTTATCTACCTCAAGGATATCGATAGGATCTTCTTTTTCCAATCTATATTTATTGACGCCGACGATAGTTTCAATTCCGCTATCGATACGAGCTTGTCTTCTTGCCGCCGCTTCTTCAATTCTCATTTTAGGAATGCCGGCTTCGATTGCTTTAGTCATTCCTCCATAAGATTCGACTTCTTGAATATGTTCCCAACCTTTTTTAATCAAAGCGTCTGTCAAAGCTTCGACAAGATAGGAACCAGCCCAAGGATCGATAACTTTCGTTATCATAGTTTCATCTTGCAAATAAAGCTGAGTGTTGCGAGCTATTCTTGCTGAGAAATCAGTTGGAAGAGCAATAGCTTCGTCAAGCGAATTTGTATGCAAAGATTGAGTATGCCCTAAAGCCGCCGCCATAGCTTCAATACAAGTTCGAGCCACATTGTTAAAAGGATCTTGTTCGGCTAGACTCCATCCGGATGTTTGCGAGTGAGTTCTTAAGGACATTGATTTTGGATTTTTAGGATTAAATTGTTTCACAAGATAAGCCCACAAGACGCGAGCCGCTCTCATTTTAGCAATTTCCATAAAATAATTCATGCCTTGAGCCCAGAAGAACGACAAACGTGGAGCAAAATCGTCGATATTTAATCCAGCCTTCAAACCTGTTCGAATATATTCCAATCCATCGGCTAAAGTGTAAGCCATTTCAAGATCAGCCGTCGCTCCAGCTTCTTGCATATGATAGCCCGAAATGCTTATGCTGTTAAACTTTGGCATATTTTTCGACGTATAAGCGAAAATATCTGCTATAATTCTCATCGACATTTCAGGCGGATAAATGTAAGTATTTCGCACCATATATTCTTTTAATATATCGTTTTGAATGGTGCCGGTTAAAAGATTTTGAGCTACGCCTTGTTCTTCAGCTGCGACGATATAAAAAGCCATAACAGGCAAAACGGCTCCATTCATCGTCATCGAAACAGACATTTTATCGAGAGGAATTCCATCGAACAAAATTTTCATATCTTCTACAGTATCAATAGCGACTCCAGCTTTTCCAACATCGCCGACAACTCTAGGATGATCGGAATCATAACCTCTATGAGTCGCTAAATCGAAAGCTACGGACAAACCCATTTGACCTTGAGCTAAGTTTCTTCTATAAAAAGCGTTGCTTTCTTCAGCTGTTGAAAAACCGGCGTATTGTCGAACTGTCCAAGGTTTCTGAACATACATAGTAGCATAAGGACCTCTTAGAAAAGGAGGAACTCCGCTTAAATAATCGAGATGTTCGGCGTTTTTTATATCTTCTTGAGTATATAGAGATTTAATTTCGATTTTCTCCATCGTCTGCCAGACTACTTCTTCAAAATCTTTTCCAGTTTTTCTTTTATATTCTTTTTTCCATTCTTCGTATGAAATATTTTGAACAGATTTTTTTATTTCTAATTCCTTTAAATTTGGTCTCATTTTATTTCCGCTCCTATTCTATTTAGCAAATTTTTTAAGATTGAATAAGCGTCGGCGCCAAGAAAGATAAAATCATCAACTCCGGAAGCTTTATGAGCATCGACTTGATCTTTAGGATAACCAGCCAGAATTACAATCGCATCTTTAACCTTTTCTTTAATTCCCCTTGTCAAAGGCGGGACTAATTCGGGATAATTTTCATCTAAAGAACATATAACAAAAATTCTTGCGTTTGACTTTACTCCAGCCGCTATAGCTTCGTCGGTAGTTTTAAATCCGTCGGGATAAATAATGTCGAAACCCCCAATTTCAAAAAATCCCCTTGAAAAATCAGCGCGAGCTTTATATTGTTTTAGCGAACCCACATTAAATAAAAATATCTTCGCAGCATCGGCGTTTTTTTCTTTTAGCGACATTGTCGTCATTCTTAATTTTTCAAAATCTTCAGCTAATCTTTTGATTTTAATTTTTTGTACGCTTTCTTTTTCTTCTAAGCCTGCTCTTAAAGATTTAGCGATTTCCATTATTGTCGCGCCGTTTTTAAACGCTTCTTTTCCGAAAGCTACTTTTTCAATTCCAAAACTTGATGTCATTTTTTCTATGTTTTCAAGTATATAGATATCTTTTTTCGCGTCGCCTGAAACTCTTAACTTTTGCAAAAATTCGGAACGGATTTTTTTTACATTTTTTCGATCGATTTGTTCGACTTGAAGGAGTTGCTCTTTTGGATTGGCATACATATTAACGCCGACTAAAATCGCTTTTCTTTTGTTAAAATCCGACAATTTTTGATTAAAAGTTTCTTCCAGAGAATTTTGAATAAAATTAGAACATAGCGATTTATACATTCCGCCGTTATCTTCAATTTTTTTGAATAAAGATAAAGCGGCCTCTGCAAATTGTTCGGTTAAAGTTTCTACAAAATAAGATCCGCCCGCGGGATCTATTACAAAATCCATATGAGATTCTTCTTTCAATAGCAAATGAATATTGCGAGCTATTCGTCGCGAAAATTCATTTGGCAATCCGAAGCATTCGTCGAAAGGATTAGAGCAAATTGCGTCGGCTCCCCCCAATACTGCGGAAAAAGTCTCTGTAGTCGTTCTTAATATATTAACGTATGGATCAAAAACCGTTTGATTAAATTTTGAACATCGAGCTCGAATGAAAATTTTTCTCAAATCAGATCTAACGCTATATTGTTCCAATAACAAACTCCACAAGTAACGAGCGGCTCTCAATTTGGCAATTTCCATAAAGAAATAAGGACCGACGCCAAATTCAAATTGAAAGCGTGGAGCCAATTCTTCAGGAGCAAAACCTCTTTCAGTCATCGCGTCGAAATAATCTATCGCAGTGGCAAAAGCGAATGCAAGCTCTTGGACCGCAGTAGCTCCAGCCGAATTGTAATTATAAGCAGAAACTCCCAAAACGCGCAAATCTGAATTATTCGCTTCGATATATTTTAACGAAAGAGCGATTTCATCGTATATCGAATTTAAATTTATTGGAAGATAACCTTTTTCTGCAAGAAAATTTAAAGGATCGGCTGTAATTGAGCCTTTGATATCGGAAAAAAGATAATTATTTTTTTCAAGATAAGCGGCAAAAAGCATAAGAAACGGAAGATTAGAAAACCCCGCGTCGATATGCAAAGGATATTTTCGCAAATCGATTTTATTAAAAGCTCTCGATACGCTATATATGGCGGAAATATTTACGCCGCCAGAACCGACTAAAGCTTCGTCGGCATAATCGGCGTCAAGGCAACATTTTGAAGCGTCGTCAAGACGAAAGCTTATAGAATTTTGACCTCTTTCAATATCGCGATGCAAAGCAGCGTTAAAATCTTCCGCTAATGGATTGACTATATCTTGATTTATTTCCCAACCGTCGGGATGATATCCTTGAATTTTTGTATTTCTTACAAATTTTTCAAAGCCTGGATATTGTTCTAATATTTTCAAAGATTCCAGATCTTTTCTAATATACAAAGGTTTAAATTCTATGCCTTCGTAAGTTTTAGTATGCAATTTTTTTTCAAAAGGCGCCCCAGCTAATTCTTCTTCAACGATTTTTCTCCATTCTTCATAAGATACTGGAGGAAACGTTTCTTTTAATTTTAACTCCCTTTCCAGCTGAACTTCTTGTTTTAATTCGTCAGACATAAGGATTAAGCTCCTTTTAATTTAAGTTTTTAGTCTTTTAAAATAAGCAATTTATACTCTTTATTCAATTAAAAGAGTTCATTTTTTCCGCTTTTTTGCTTTCATTCTTTCTCAATAGGCGATTTCATTATTTCAAGTTGCCTTTAGCAACGACGCAATCTTCATTTCCTGAGGAAATACACTAGAAAAGATTGCTTCGCTCCCTATGCTCGCTCTCAATGACATGAATTACGTTATAGTCATTGCGAGAGACGAAGTCTCTAAGCAATCTCAATTATGCGGAAAGGTCAGATTGCTTCGCTCGCTATGCTAGATCGCAATCACAGGCGGTCAGCTTGCAATGATAAAAGAAGCAAATGATAAAAAAGTCTAACGCAATCTTCCTCTAAGGATCTCTATGTTTTCCGAGGTTTTATTTTTTATATTTTTCTCGCCACAGAGGTTCGCAGAGATTTTTATATATTTCTCTGCGTTATTTCTGAGTTCTATGTGGTTTTATCGTTTTTATTTTTCTGAACGCAGAGGTCGTGGAGATTTGGGTAAAAAAATAACTCGCGGCAAATTTTCAAACATTTTTTTTATGAGAAAATCGCAAAATAAATTATCAAAATAAAAATGCTTATTAAAAAATTTTTGCTTATTCAAAATTTTATAAACTTTAAGTTTGTGAAATATAATGATTGATTTTATGCGTCGATTGTCAATTTAAATTTAAACATCGCATTAAATATATCGCAAAAAATTAAGGCTAAAATTTTCATAATAAATCAAAACTTGAAATATATTATTTTCAAAAAATCAAAAAATTTATAAGCGTTGCTTAAAAAATTATTTTAGAAAAACTCTCGTTTAGACGCGGCGTAAAATTAATTAAAGATCCAACTAAAAATTAAATTATTTATTTAACAGGTCGGTCAAAATAGCCAAGCCTCTGGAAGTAATTCGAACTTTGTTGAAATCTTGATCGTCGCTTGTTTGATGATCTATAAAACCGAAATTTTTTAATCTTTCAAATTCCTCTGAATACTTCTTAGCTAGTTCGTCGATGTTATTTTTCGAAAGTTCATTTTGTTCTTTCAAAATTTTTAACAACTCTATTTCTTTAGCTTTTGGCAAATAAAACAACGGCGGAAAAATCACCAGATCGTCAAATTCTTCGTTCAAGTAATACACTTCGCAATAACTCATAAAACCCGCAAGAGAACAAGCGATGACGCGAGCTTTAAATCCGCCAGTAGGATTAAAATATACTTTATATCCTTCGCTTTTCTTTTTCTTAGCCAGTACAATTAAATGATCCATCATATCTGAGACGCCAGTTTTAAATTCCTCTAAATTTTTCCCTGTATAGTTTAAAAAATAGCCGGGAAATTCTTTTGTTATATAGACTTTGTAATTATTTTCCTTCATAAAAGTCTCAAGGATTCTAACGCAAATTTCGTTTATTGGCGTTTACGCGCTTGTAAAATAGACTTCGATTTGATTATTTGTATTATTAAATTTTCTTAGAAAAGAATTTAATTCGGCGGAGTTAGCGTAAGGATTGGAGATTAAAAATTGATAAATATTGTTCATTATTTTTTCATCTTCTAATACTTTTTTACACAGATTATTATCCGAAGCTTTAGCGATTTTGATTTCTCGCGAAATATTTTCTTTTCTTTTATAATTAATCATTATGCTTATGCCAACAAATAATATGCAATTCTTTCATTTATTTTCTCCGTTTATCTAAATTTTTTCTAAATTTTTTAAGACGACGATGAATTTAACTGCTCTGCCAAAGTTAAGAGCGCTTGCTTTAGAATCGCAAGTTTGAATTATGAAATAATAAAAATTCACACGCTTTGATATATTTTATCTTAAGCTTCAAAAGAGTATAGTGGCATTATTAGCGTTATCGGCTAAAATAAATTTCATTACAATAAAGCAATTTAATTGGTTTGTTTTTAATCCATATAAAAGTCAATAAACTTGTTAAAGAACAAATAAATAAATATAGATTAATTTACAAAATAAAATTTTTTATAAACTCAATATTTAAAGAAAAAATTGAAGTTTATAAATATAAGAGGGGTATAATTAAATCGGTCAAAAAACTTTTTAAAAATTTGTTTCGCGTTCCTGACTTTACAAAATTTAATATATTAAATTTTTTTGTTTTAATTTTATAATCTAAACTCAATTTTTATTAAATTGAAATGGCGTCAAACGACGCCATTAATAGAGTTTATTATACAATTTTTAATCGTAATACTCTATTTCGCGCTCAATAATTTGTCTTGGAGCATTGTTCTCATAAAATATTTGTTTTATCCAATTCCCTTTTTTATCATATTCGTATTTCATATTTAAATGGACATAATTGTTTTTAGCCTCAATCATGTTATTGTAGTTATCATATTTTCGCGTTTCTTCATCTAATAAAATGTTATTCCGTCCATATTTTACAATTTTATTTAATCTACTTTTGTTGTCATAAGAGTTTTTAATTTCTGAAATTATTTTATTGTCTGCATCATATGTAATTTCCTTTATGCAAAGATTTTTATTATTGTATTTGTAAACAACTTTGTTATCTAATTCACCCTTATAATAATATTTATCTACAATTAAATTGCCTTTTGAATCGTATTCGAATTCATTTTTTGTAATGCTTTCCTCTGCAGAATAACCATAATTATAAACGCTTTGAGCAGCAAGCAATCCTTTATTATTATAATCATATTTAATGGTTCTGTCCAATTTACCTTCAGAATTATAAATTTTTTCTTCAATTAATTTTTTTTTATCGTCATAGCTGTAGACTGATTTCTCGTATAATTTTTCATCTTTAATGAAAGTCTTTTTTTCAACTAAGTTGTTTTGATTATCGTAAAAATAAACGCGTTTATTAATTAATTTGCTATTTGAATCGTATGAAGAATATTCCGTATAAAAGCCGTTAACATTGTAAGAAATAATATTGCTTTTTTCTAATTTGCTTTTTTTTTCAACGTCGTTTTCTTTGATAGCTTCATAAACATATTCTTTTAACGTCTTTACTTTGCCTTTTAATTCGTCAACTGTTAAATCGTTCTTTGAACTTTGTTGGCCTAGACTAACGAAATTTAAAAATGAAAGAATACTAAAAAAGAAAAATAATTTTTTCATATTTCTCCTTTGTTTTATATTAATTTTAAGGGATATTTAAATATTTCATAAAATATATAAACAATTACAATTACAAAAAAGTTCAAAATTTAATAGAAGTTGAAAAAAGCTAAAAAAATAATAATTCAGCAATTTAGAGCTATAACTAAACTGGCTATAAATTGAACAAAAGCAAAAGGCTCCCAAATTCTTTCAATTTTGCTTGGAGAAACAGCATTTAATATTGTTGAAATAAAAAAAATACAACAACAAACCATATCGCATTTTTTGAAAACTCTAATAAAACTGGAAAAAATAATCCTCTGCAAGAAACTATAATAATCTCAAAAAAAATTAAAAGTAAAATATTCAAAACAGCCAATAAGCTCATTTTAGGAGGATACTTTCCTGGAAATTTACCCCCCATTTAAGCGGCTCCCCAGGGCAAGCCTATCGCAAGACCTAATTGAAATAATATTTCTATAATAAAAAAAAAACAAAAATTGTTAAAAATAGTTCTATAAACATTTTAGTTAAATTTTTGATATAATAAATAACAACAGATTTAATTCAAAAAAGTTTCTTAACCAGCGCATTTTTAGATAATTAGCTCAAAATTTCTTAAATCGAGCTTAAGTTAACAAATATTTTTAAATAATAATTTAACAATACTTTAAATGCAACTGATATTAAAATAAAGGGAATCAATCGCAAATATTTTTTTGTAAAAGTTTACGCGAGAATTTGAATATGAATTTTAAATTTTTTAGGAACAATTGAAATGAAAAATTTAAATTATTTAACTTCTTCAAATAAATAATCGATCGCTCTTAGGATTGGATAATATCCTTCTTTCAAAAGATATGAATATCGCGGATATTGACACAAGCCATACATAGACATCGGTTCAAAAGCGAGAATAATTGAAATGGATTGAACTTGAGAAACAGGAACGTAGAAAAAATTATCAAGAGCGGAAACAATAGTTTTTTCAACTCTTATATTTGGAGTAGTAATTTGCAACTCTTCCAAATGTTCCATGTAAGTATTTTCAATAATGAATTTTTCAGCTTCGATAAAATTAAAAATATTAGCGTCGTAAAAAACAATCGACGAATTTTTTAAAAATTGTAATAGAATTTCATCGGCTTTAGGAACTAAATAACCTTTTGGAGCTTTTGCGTAATATTTTGAAGAAATTTTTGAATGAAAATTATGTATAAAAACTTCTTTTAAATTCCCTTCTTTATCGCTTAATAAAACAAGAGTCGAATCTCGATCATACTCGCGCTCATATCGAACTGGAATATATCGCCCAGAAATATCGAAAATGTTTTTAAATCTCGCTTTAGAAACAAGCTTATAAATTTTATCAAAATTTTCATTCACATAATTTAAGAAAAACATAATTGCTTCGTACTGAGAATGAGTCCTGCGAAATAAACTGTCATTAGACGTTTTGCCGTTTTTGCCTTCAAGAATCATTGAAAAGCATCCCATTACGCCAAATGATTGTCTGCCATCGTTAATATCAAGGGAGCTTCTTCTCATTCTTTCTTTATCTGGCGGACCGCCGACGATATATTCGCCGGCATAATAATTTTTAACTCGCAAAGCTTCTATAACTTTAGGCAGAAAATCTTCTCTTTGAAGTTTTATAATATCTTGTTCGATATTCGGATTTGTTAAAGTTCCAAATAACACATCAGCCGCTTTATATAGTCCAAATTTTTCCCATGCTTCAGAATATGGATAAAATTCGTGAACGTCCAAAGCGGCGATTGGTTGATATTTTAAATATAGTTTTCTTAAAGCTTGTGTTTCTTTTGTAGATAAAATTAAATGATCGCGATTCAAATCAACGCCGTCTGAATTTCTTCTTTGATCCATATCGGATCCAGTCGGATTCAACTGCGGAATTACGATTAGATTGCATTTGCGCAAAGGTCGTTTTTCTTTGTGTTCCAATAATCGAGCTATTAAAAGCAAAGCCGCTTCTTTGCCAGAATGTTCGTTTCCATGCTGCTGAGCAAATATTAAAATCCATGGCTTAGAAGTTTTGAATGTATCCGACGAGAGAAACGCCGCGTAAATATTTTCGTTTTTTGAATCTTTAGCTATTAACTCGATTTTTATTTCTTTCTTAAAAGAGCTTAAGCTTAGCAAAAAATTTTCAACTTCCCGACTAAAAGTATATCGAGAATAATTATTTGTTTCAATGGGAGATTTAATTTGCGCGCAAGAATTTGAAAAGGCAATAAAAGCTACTAAAAGCGTTAAACGCGTCATTTCGCTTTGATAATTTTTTGAGTCAAATATTTCCCATCGCTAAATTTTGCGAGAATAATATAAACTCCGGAAGGGTAATTTTCAAAATTTAATTTTATTACATTTTCTCCTTTCTTCGTAGAAAAATTAGTTTCATTTAAAATTTTTCTTCCAAGCTGATCGTATATTTGCAATTTTGCTTCTTGCTCTTTTTCAGAAGTTATAACAATGTTAAACTCTGGATTAAATGGATTTGGATAGACTTCTAATCGATTATATGTTAAAGCTTTTTTAAAGATATCGTTTTCAATTTTTGTTATAGAAGATCTTTGAGTCAGATCAAAATCGCAGTTTTGATTTGAGATGAAAAATCTAAGATTATTAAGCGCTACGGAGTTTCTTGGTTTGGTTCCGGAAACAATGGTCGAAGAAGAATCTTTTATAGTTGAATTAGAAGCGTCGACAACAAGCATTGGCATTGTCCCGTAAAAATATGCTTTGCCATCGCTTGCGTTAAAATAGGCGTAATCGGCGTCGTTTAAATATATTCCTAAATTTTTATTTTGCGACATCATCCCCCATAATACCGCAGACGAGCGATTTTCGTAAAAATTGGAGTTTTCGTATAATCGAGGCTGTATTATTATAGGACTGAATATATTCATTCCACTTTTTACTGTAAGCAATCCTTTGTAGGAATTTGAAGAACTATTGTCAGTATTATCAACAAAATATTTTCCCGCTACTTTTCCAGTTGTTCCAATTAAAAGAAACTTTGACGAAGTTCTCGTTTTTTGAGCAAAAGCTTGGGCTATTAAATAATTTTGATCAATTCCAAAATTCCAGGCTCCAAAGTTGGCCCCGTAAAAAATAAAGTTTTCATAACTTGCAATTTTATCGGCAGAAGATTGCAAATTTGCAATCGCCGAATTGATTTCAAATTTTTCATTTTGTATCTGTTTTCCTATAAGAAATTGAGAAATAGAATCGGCGTAAGAAAC
>Ga0308407_1000386_pt1 | contig 33166 bp, 31 predicted proteins | sample HotsprSampleMSe2_FD_203476 | JGI IMG/M metagenome (GOLD analysis project Ga0308407, IMG submission 203476) | Hot spring phototrophic mat microbial communities from Mushroom Spring, Yellowstone National Park, Wyoming, United States - 20060911_MSe2 ...
TTTTGTGGCATCAATATCGATAATGAAACATTTAATAATTTTTTTAATTTTATAATTACTTAATTTGGCTGATTTAACAAGCATTTTAACTAGTATAGCAGATGCTATTCTAGTCTAGTGCCAAAAATAAAAAATAAGCAAAGTAAATAAATATATAGCTTTTTTTGCTTTTTGATTTGTCATTTTGATATTTGATATATGATTTTTGATATATATATTTAGTGTTTGGTTTTAAGTGTTAGGTGTTAGAAGTTTGATGTTTGGTGATTAGTGTTTGATGTTAGATGTTTGGTGTTAGATGTTAGGTGTTAGGTGTTAGAAGTTAGGTGTTTGGTGTTTGGTGATTTTTGGATTTAGTCTAAGAATCGGGTTAGGAAGAACCCACCTCTTTTTGCTTTTTGGCTTAGTAAATTTTTACTAAGGCTCAGAGCGCAAATTCGGCGGGTTTTTTTTAGAAAAAGAAAGAAAATTAGAAAGGAGGTGATCCAGCCGCTCCTTCCAGAACGGCTACCTTGTTACGACTTAACCCCCATCGCCAGTAATGATTTCCCCCGCCACAGGCGGAGTTCAACCATCCCCGACTTTGTTGGCTTGACGGGCGGTGTGTGCAAGAGGCAAGAACGTATTCACCGCGGCATGACTGATCCGCGATTACTACCAATTCCGCGTTCATGAGGTCGAGTTGCAGACCTCAATCCCAACTTGGGGAAGGTTTGAGGGATTCGCTCCACCTTACGGTGTGGCAAAGCCCGCTGTCCTTCCCATTGTAACATGTGTGTAGCCCAGGGCATAAGGGCCATGCTGACTTGACGTCTACCCCTCCTTCCTCCCCTCCGAATCGGAGGGGCTGTCTCCTGTGACATTTCTAACACAGGACGGGGGTTGCGCTCGTTGTCCCACTTAAGGGCACTCCTCACGGAACGAGCTGACGACAGCCATGCAGCACCTGTGCTACCATCCTTGCGGATCCCCGAAAGTTTCCTTTCGGGTGAACGGTAGCATGTCAAGCCCTGGTGAGGTTCTTCGGTTCGTCTCGAATTGAACCACATGTTCCACTGGTTGTGTGCCTCCCCGCCAATTCCTTTGAGTTTTAGCCTTGCGGCCGTAGTCCCCAGGCGGTCTGCTTAACGGGTTACCTTCGCCATGCCTAACCCGCCGATGAGGCGAGGAAAAGCACAGCTAGCAGACATGCGTTTACGGCTAGGACTACGCAGGTCTCTAATCTGCTTCGCTCCCCTAGCTTTCGTGTCTCAGCGTCAATTCCCTCGAAGGGACGCGCCTTCGCCACTGGTGTTCCCTGCGGTATCAACGCATTTCACTGCTCCTCCGCAAGTTCCCGTCCCCCTTGAGAGAATTCTATCCCGTCAGTTTTTTACCCCTTCCTATGGTTGAGCCATAGTCTTTGAAGTAAAACTTGACGGGACGCCTACACGACCCTTTACGCCCAGTGACACCGGATAACGTTTGGGGCCCACGTATTACCGACGCTTCTGGCACGCAGTTAGCGGCCCCTTTCTAGTAGGGTACTGTCAACCCCACCAACGGCGAGGGTTCCTCCCCTACCACAGCGGTTTACACTCCGAAGAGCTTCTTCCCGCACGCGGCGTCGCGCGGTCAGGCTTTCGCCCATTGCCGACGATTCCTGATTGCTGCCTCCCGTAGGAGTGGGGGCCGTGTCTCAGTCCCCCTCTGGCTGACCACCCTCATAAGGCCAGCTACCCGTCATCGGCTTGGTAGGCCGTTACCCTACCAACTACCTGATAGGCCACAGGCCCCTCCCTAAGCGGACGGTTAGATCCTTTACCCCGCCAAATTAGGCGGGGACCATCGAGTATTACTCCGCCTTTCGGCGGACTATCCTCAACTTAGGGGCAGGTTCCTACGTGTTACTCAGCCGTTCGCCGCTGCCTTCCGAATTGGAGGGCTCGCTCGACTTGCATATCTCAGGCACGCCGCCAACGTTCATCCTGAGCCAGGATCAAACTCTTAGGAAAAAAAGGTTCCTAACCCGATTTCTAAACTAAATCCAAAATTTTCAAAGTGCAAAAGAGATGATATAAATTTAAAGGAAGATATAAATTATTATAAACTTGTTTTAAATAAAAATCAAGAGGTTTTTAAGAAGTTTTTTCTCTTTTTTATCCAATTCTATAAGTCCATTTATAGTAGTATCTTGAGGATGAGGACTTAGAAAAACATCAATCTGAAGCTCTTTGGTAAAAAATTGATCTAATCCTTTTACTTTCGCCATTCCCCCGGTTAAAATGATTCCCTTTTTTAAAATTTCATCAATGATTTCCGCCGGTGAACTTTCGATGACTTCTTTGGTTGCATCAATTATTTGATTAAAATAAGGAAGAAGCGCTTCTTTAATCTCAACGCTTTTTACTCTTAAAGATTTAGGCAGACCAGTTTCCAACGATTTTCCTCTAATCGTTTCTATTTTTTCTTCCTTATCAAATACTAAAAGATTCTTTTTTAATTCTTCACAAGTGTTTTCCCCCAAAATAATTCCATGCTTAAGATAAAGATAATGACCAATTACTTTATTAAAGTATTCGCCCCCCATTTTTAGCGTTTTTTGGCGAATGATATTCCCACTACCAACAATAGCAATTTCTGTTAACCCGCCACCAATTTCAATAATTAAATTGGGATGAGAAGAAAAAATATCAATTCCGCTGCCACAAGCGGTTGCTAAAATTTTTTCCAAAAGATAAACTTGAGAGACATTAGTTTTTAAGATAGCTTCTTTAACTGCTTTTTGTTCAATTTCGGTGGCAATTGTTGGTACTATCGTTAACGCTTCAATAATTGGTTTTATAAGTTGGTTTTTAGTATAAAGTTCAACCGATTGTTGAAGGAAATTTTTAAGAAGGATGACTTCACTGTCAAAATCAGAAATCACCCCAGAAACAATTGGTCGAATAATTTTTATAAAGTCAGGGGTTTTGCCAACAGTTTCTTTTGCTTCTTTGCCGATAAAGGTAATAAGATCTTTTTTAGTGTTATAGGCAAGGTAAGTGGGTTCTCGAAGAATAATTCCTTTTTCTTTGATGGCGATTTTTGTTACCGAGGTCCCCAAATCAAGATAAATTTTAAAATAAGGAAAAAAAGGGATTTTAATTTTTTTAATTTTTTCGATAAAATTAAAAATCATGGAAGGAAAAAAAATAATGATTTTTCTAAATAAACTTTTAAAAATGCTTTATCTTTCTTTATTTTTTTTTACTCCCCTTTTAATGTCTTCTTTTACCTCTGAGCTTTTTGAGTTTAACAAAATGCTTTTTATTTATCTTATTGCCTCTTTAGTCTTATTTTTTTGGCTTTTGAAAATGATTCTTCTTAAAAAAATTATACTAAAAAGAACAAAACTTGATTTACCGATTTTTATTTTTTTGGCAAGTCAGCTTTTTTCTACCTTTTTTTCTTTAGATTTTCATACTTCTTTTTTTGGTTATTATGGACGGTTTAATGGCGGGTTTTTATCAATAATTACTTATCTTCTTTTATTTTATGGATTTGTTTCCAACTTTGGTTGCGAAAAAGACAAAAAATTTTTTCTTTTATTATTAAAAACATCGCTTATTTCTTCAATAATGGTTATTCTTTGGGGATTGCCGGCAAAATTTGGTTATGATCTTTCGTGCTTAGTTTTTACCGGTCAATGGAATAACTCCTGCTGGACTGAGCAATTTAGACCAAAAGAACGAATGTTTTCCACTTTGGGTCAACCCAATTGGCTTGGTGCTTATTTGGTGATTAATTTTTTTATTGGTTTATATTTCTTTCTTAATCAAAAATCAACATCTAAAAGTTATTTTTGGTTTTTTTATTTAATCTTGAATTTTACCGCCGTTCTTTTCACTCGTTCTCGGTCAGCTTTGGTTGCTTACATTTTTGGTTTATTTTTTTTAATTATCTATTTATTTTTATCAAAACGCTATTTTTTACAAAGAAAATTGTTAATTTTATTCCTTTCAATTTTATTGCCAATTTTGGTGTTTAAAACTGGGATTGAGAAAGTTGATAAATATTTAAACTTTTGGCAACTTAACATCTTTCAAAAAACCAATTTTAAAAATTCTTCCTCTCAAAACTTTTTACCTTCAAAAATCAAAGTAACCGAGTCGTTTGATATTCGAAAAATTGTTTGGAAAGGGGCGATTGAACTTGGCAAAAAATACCCTTTTTTTGGGACCGGTGTTGAGACCTTTGCCTATTCCTATTTTTTTGTTCGTCCAAAAGAACACAATCTTACCTCTGAATGGGATTATCTTTACAATAAAGCCCACAATGAATATTTGAACTACTTGGCTACCACGGGTTTTTTTGGTTTAGTAAGTTACTTATTGATGATTTTTTGTGTTTTTTATTTGTTTAAATTGAATTTTTTTCAATCAGGTGGGGAAAAATTAAGGGTTGCTGATTTTAAACTAATTAATTTATGTTTAATAATTTCTTACTTATCAATTTTGATTACCAATTTTTTTGGTTTTTCAACCACGACCATCAATCTTTTTTTCTATCTTATTCCTGCTTTTTTTATAACAATTAATCCATCATTTAATTATCAAGAAAAAAATGATAAGGAAAATAAATTTTTAGAAGAATTAACCAATAAACAAAAATTGTTTTTGGGGATTTTAATATTTTTTATTTTGTATTTTTTATTTTTTATTTTTAAATATTGGTTGGCCGACTATTATTATGCCAAAGCCGATGTAGCTTTTAAGAACAATCAGTATCAATTGGCCGCTTTTTATCTTAAAGAAAAAGCTTTAAAGCTAAAGTATGAACATGTTTATGAAGATAAATTAAGTTATATTTTAGCTAATTTAGCTTTTTTAAGTTATTATCAAAAAGAAAAAGCCTATGCTTCTTCTTTGAAAGATCTTTCGATTTATTATAATAATCATTCGCTTTCCTCTTCACCAAAAAATGTTTTGTATTGGAAAACAAAAGCCAAGATTTATTATCTTTTTTATCAAATGGATTTGGAGCAAAAAAATCTTCAAATAGCCATTGAGTCGTTAAAAAAAGCCCAAATTCTTTCTCCCACCGATCCAAAAATTCCTTATACTTTAGCCTTTTTTGAGTCAATTTTGTCTGAACAGGTAAAAAATAACGAAGAAAAAGAGTATTATAAAAATGAGTCTTTAAAAGCAATTGATTATGCGATTGACCTTAAAGATGATATGATTGAAGCTTATTTGTTAAAAGGAGAGCTTTTAAAAAAATATAAAAAGATCAATGAAGCCAAGGCAGTTTATCGCTACATCCTTGACAACTTAGATCCCCACAATCAAGAATCAAAAAGGGAGCTTGAGGTTAGATAATCAGTTTTTATTTATGGAAGAGTTGTATTGGAACTTGAAATTCCATATTTGCAAATACCACAAGATCCACAATTGGTACCCGTATAACCAGTTTGTTTTACACCCGGTCCCCGATCTAAAGTATTTTCTACACAAGAAAAAAGACGATAATAAGTACCATCAGATTGGTATTGATAAGAGTAAGAACTTACTGGATCATTGGGCACTTTTTGCATATAGATCTTTTCATTAGAAGAACAGGTTGGGGTTTCACAGAATTTACTACCAAAGGGAAATCCCGAAGCAGCTGCTTGAGTAGGATAGGCTCTTTTGTCTTCATAATACATCTCAAGCGCCCGCTGAATTTGTTCTAAGTCGGCTTTTCTTCTTGCGTCTTTTGACTTTTTTAAAGAAGTAAAAAAATTGCCAGAGATTAACGCTGATAAAACGCCTAAAATAACTATGGCAATCATTAATTCCAACAAAGTAAATGATTTTTTCATCTTAATGTTTATAATATAATAAATTAAAATTTAATTCAAATTTATTATTTATGTTTTTTAATTTTAAGAAAAAAATAATTAGTAAAAATTCATATTTTTGGAACTTAGCTTTCTTTCTTGTTTTAATTTTTTTATTTTTAAAATACTGGAAAAATCAATTGGTTATTAATTATATTGATTATGGTGAAGGATCTTATCTATATGAATCTTTCTTAATCAATAAAAATTTATTTTTATATCGAAATTTTTTTGCTCCTCAACCGCCATTTATTTATCTTATTGGCAGCTTTATTTTAAAACTATCAAACAATCCTTTGATAATAAAATATTTTTTGTTTTTTTTATTTGTCTCTTCTAATATTTTATCTTTTTATCTTTTTAGTATTTTTTTTAAGAATAAAAAGTTTTCATTTTTGACGGTAATAATTAGTACATTTTTTACCAATACCATTCATTGGTGGCCAACCTTTACCGGTGAAACATTATTGCGTTTTTTTCTTGTTTTATTTTTATTTTTTTTTCTTCCCTTTGAAAAAAATAGTAAAAAAAAATTATTTATTACAAGCTTTCTCCTCAATTTAATTATTTTTACCAAATTTACAGCCATTTTTTTTATAGTTTTTACTTTTTTGTTTTTATTAATAATCGATAAAAGATTATTTTTTAGTTTTATAAAATATTTTGTTATTTTATTTCTTATATTCTTTGGATTTTTTTTATTTATTTTTGGTAAAGATTTTTTATATCAAACTATTTTTATAAGGAAAATATTGCCCATTAAAAGTCTGTCATTCTCTATCCCTTCGGCAACTCTTTTTTTAATAAAATTTTTACCATTTTATCTTTTAAATTTTGTTTTGGCAATTATTTTTTTTAAAAAAAAGCAATACTCTCAAAGTTTTTTATTTTTTATTTCCTGTTTTTGGTTTCCATTGATTATTTTTAATTTTTTTGAAGGAACATATCTTTACATTTTTTATCCAGTTGAATTATTTTTGCCGTTGGGATTTAGTTTTTTAATTTTTAATTTTAAAAAAATTAAGTTTACGATATTCTCAAAATTGGTTATTTTAATTTCTTTTTTTTGGTCAATTTTAGTTTTAATTTATCAACTTCAAGTTTTAGAAAGTAATTACTTTTTAGCCAACAATTATTTAGATCAAATGACAACTCAAAAGATACTAAAGATAATAAAAGATAAAACTAAAAAAAATGAGACGATTATAGCACCACCTTTTTTTGCTTTTTTTTCTTCCCAACCATTAATTGATAATTTTCATGATCCTTTTATATTTTATTACTATATTTTGAGCAACAATCGATATCAATTGTTTGAAAAAACTTTAAATTTAATAAAGAAAAAAAAGCCAAAATTGATAATTGCTGATTGGCGAATAAAAAATGTTTTGAGTTTAATCGATAAAAATTATTTTTTGGAATATAAAAAAATTAATTCATTTTATTTTTTAAATAACAAAGATGAAATTTTAGAGATTTATATTAAAAATCATTAAAATTATAAAAATTATAAACAAAAAATTCTTTGATTAATTGGCGACAATTTTTGACAAATTTTTTCTTGTTTAAAATATTTTTTTGCTAAATTAAAAAAATATTGATGGTCTTTATAGTCATAAATCTTGTCAAATTGATTTAAGAATTCATTTAACTTTTGATAGTTTTTAATTTCAACAAGATAAGCAATAAAATTCATCAATCTTTCTTGGTAAAACTCCGATAATGATTGAAAAAACATTATTTTTTTTAAATTTTTATTTATGATTGGAAGATTTTTGTGTTTTAACCAAAAATCAAAATTAAGTCTTACAATTAAATCTTGACTTTCTTTTGTCTTTTTTGTTTGGTAAAACCATAATATTCCTACCGGGACAAAATTATCACCGTAAGGAACTTCTGTATATATTGATTGACTTTGATTACTTTTAATAAAATCTATCAATGAATAATTATTATTTATTTTTAGGTCCGGAAATTGTTTTTTTACTTTTTTGCGATAATATGTGCGGGAAAGCATCGGTGGAAATAGTAATTTAATATCGGATCTTAGTTTCATGTAATAGTAAAAATAACTTACTTGAAAATAAGTTAAGTCGGATTTTAAAAGAAGAATCGAGTTTTTTTTTGGTATTTCTAAAATTGTTTTGGCAAATTTTTCAAAATGATTCGCGGTTTTTAATGAATAAATTACTTTAAAATTATTGAAAAAATTAATCAATAAAAACAAAATTAATATTAAATAGTAAAATGGAATTATCAATTGACTAGTTTTAAAATTTATTAGTTTTTCTTTTAAATTCGAAATTAGTTGGTAAAAATAATCAATTCCAAAAGCAAAAAAAATTAAAAGAATCAAGTATAAACCGATGAGATATCGTTCAAATGTGGCGAGTGAAAAACTGTAGCTTAAATTAAAATTGGTTAGATATAAAAATATTAGATATAAAAAGAAAGTAATTAAAAGATAGTTAAATAAAAAACGATTTTTTTTAGTTAAATTTAAAATACCAAAAAGAATTAGAAAAACTCCCAATGGTTTAAACTCACCAATAATTAAAATAAGTGATGAAAGTAATGTCGTTAATTGATTAACTAAATTAGGAATAGATCCAAAATAAGCGGAAAAAGTCCCATAAGAATAACGAGTAAAAAGACGAAGCAAACCGCTAATGCTTTGAGAATTTTCCCAATCAATCGGAGGATTAAAATAGCTAGAGACTACCGGATATAAATAAAAAGGGATAAAGATTAAACTAAATAATATGTCGAAACTAAAAAAATTTTTTTCAAGAATTAAAAATGGAATTAAAAAAATAATGATACTATGATGGTGAGATAAACCAAGTCCAAAAAATATAAAAAATAAACGTCGATAAAAAATTTTTTTGGTTTGATGAAATTTTAAACCAAAAAAAATTAAGCCAGAAATTAAAGCATTATTTAAAGCATAAACCTCGGGAACAACATTATAAAGCCAAACGATCAAAAGAAATGAATAAAAAAATAAGGTTAAAACAACAAATAAAGTTTTTATTCTTAATCCTTTTAAAATTTTGAAGATAAAATAAAGAGTAACTAAGTGAGAAAATATTGATATAAGATTTACCGCTTTTAAAGGTGAAAAAAAGAAAAAAAATTTTATAAAAATTATTTCCAAAATGGTATACAAAGGATAACCAGGCGGATGAGGGATGCTATAAGTTAAGGCGGTGGTTAAAAATTCAGGAGAGTCACCACCGAAAATAAATTTGGATTGAGAAAAAAAGTAAGTTAAAAAAATAAAAATATATAAAAAAATCATGAAAAAATTTTATCAAAGAAGATGTTTTTTTTAAATATTTTTATCGCACACACCAATAACAAGAAAAAGAATTACTGTTAGTTGGACCACAAGTAGTTGCCCCTGTTCCTACTTCTATCCCTGAAGTGTTATATTTGGTATTTGGATCACTTCTAAAAGATTTTGATTCTGGGCGAAAACAAACGGTAGCACTTTCTTGGCTTCCTATAACGATGATTTTGCGCAATCTATCACCGGCTAAGGTACTAAAATCGCTTTTTAATTCACCCGCGTTGACAATGTTATGTAAACCTACTGTACTATAGCCGGTGGAAAGATCAATTGGACCAATTGAAGTTGATGGATCCCAAGGCATTTTATTACCAGCAACAGCGTAGTAACGAATAATTGCTCCATGAACTTCAGAAACCGTATTTCTTACACCAGTATCCGTGCCTTTTTTCAATTGCTCAAAAGGATCTAATGCAGCAAGAAGTCCAACAGCTAAAGCACCAAGAAGAGCAATTACAATTAAAAGTTCGATTAAGGTAAAGGCTTTTTTTTTCATATAAAAAAGGTTAAACAATTATTTTTTATTTGTCAAGAGGTATTTGGTTTTTTAATTTTGACTTGTTTTTTATAATCAATTTGATATACTATTTTTTATATGACACCACTACCAAAAAGAAAACATTCAACTCAAAGAAAGGGAAAACGAATGGCGACTAAAGTTAAGAAATTATCTAATTTAGTAATTTGCTCTTCTTGCGGTAAACCAAAATTGCCTCATCGAGTTTGTAAATACTGTAGTAAATAAAATGGATCCACGACATCAAAAAAGAATTAAGATTTTTCAGCAACTTTATGGTTATTTTTTTTATCCCCATCAACGATCCGACTTTGATAAAAACACTTTAGAAATTATCAATCACCAAGAGGAAATAAATCAGTATATCAATAAGTTTAGCTTAAAATTTAAAGTTGAAAAAATTGCTAAAGTTGATTTGGCAATTTTACAACTGGCAATTTATGAACTTTTGATTGAGAAAAAAGAACCTCCCAAAGTGATTATCGATGAGGCGGTTGAGTTGGCAAAAGAGTTTGGTAGTGAAAAGTCTTATGCTTTTGTTAACGCGGTTTTGGGAAAAGTTTACTCACATATTTTAGAAAAAAGTTAAACATTAAACGTTCAACGTGAAACATTAATGAAAAACCAATATTTAGATTTAGAAAAAAAAATTGCTATCTCTTTTAAAAATAAGTCGTTATTGGAAAATGTTTTTATTCATCGATCTTACTTAAATGAACATCGAGATTTAAAATTAACTTCCAATGAAAGGCTGGAATTTTTGGGAGATAGCGTTTTGTCGCTTATCACTTCAGTTTATCTTTTTAAAAATTATCCTTATCTTAAAGAAGGGGAATATACCGATATTAAGGGAACAATTGTTTGCGCAGAAAGTTTGTCTTCAGCGGCAAAAAAATTAGAGTTGGGGAAATATATTTTTTTGTCTAAAGGTGAAGAAAAAAATCAAGGACGGGAAAATAAAAATATTTTAGCCGATTGTTTTGAAGCTTTGATTGCGGCAATTTTTTTAGAAAAAGACTTTGAAACTGCCTATCAATTTGTGATCAAATTTTTATTTGCAGAAAAACTTGATTTTATAATTAAAAACCGTCTTTACCTGCCAGCAAAAACTCAGCTTCAAGAATGGTTCCAAGAAAAATATAAAGCTCTTCCAGAATATAAAGTAATAGAAGAAAAAGGACCGGCTCATAAGAAATTTTTTAAAGTGGGCGTTTATTTTAAAGAAAAACTTTTAGGATTTGGTACTGGCTTTTCAAAAAAAGAGGCTGAAGAACAAGCCGCCAAAATTGCCATTGAAAAATTAAAAAAAAGAAGTTAAAATATAAATTTATATGGCAGTAGCTATCAGACTTTTTCGACTTGGAAAAAAAGACAAACCTTTTTATCGAATTGTTGTTGTTGATAAAAGAAACAAACGACAAGGAAAGTATATTGAAGAGATTGGATACTACAATCCTCTAAAAGAGCCGGATGAGATGAAAATTAATAAAGAACGTTTAGACTATTGGCTAAGTCGGGGGGCAATCCTTTCTGAGGGTCTCCAAAAGCTAAGAAAATTTCTTTGAACTTTTTATTCTAAAGAAAACGGATTTTGTTTTCGAGGATAATTAAGGTTAAAACTTGCTTCTTGACTACTTTCTTTAAGAATGAATTCTGTTTTTGCCATTATTTTTTCTACTTCTTTTGGAAACGTTGGTGGAATAAGAAATGAAGAAGAATCAACAGCAACTTTCTTTTTACTATAAAAAGACAACTCAATTTTAAACTCTGACTGTTGTAGACTTAGAGAAAGATTATTAGAGGTAATTAGCCTTTTTCCGCCAAAATTATATTCTTTTAAAAAGTTTAAAAATGAATCGGTTGAACCAGTACCTGAAACTAATAATCGAAGCCTACCAGGACTGCTTTCTGAAAGATTAACAGCATAAGAGGTAATCTGAAAACCTGTTTTTTGAGAAAGAGTTTCTAAGGCATAAATGATTGAAAAATAGTCTTCTTCTGGAATAAGTTGGTTAAAAATTTTTAATGTTTTTTCAAAGTCAAGATTAGTGTTTTTTAAAAGATAAAGATTGTTTTGTTTTTCGGTTAAAGTTTTTATTTCTTCTTTAAGACTGTCAATTTTTTCTTTATTTTCAATTGTTTTTTTTATACCAAAAGCAATCATAAAAACAATTGATAAAAAAAGAATAAAGTTAGCTAAAAAATAAAAAAAATGAGTTTTAAAAAGAATTTCTTGATAGCGATTTTTAAAAAGTTTCATTTTTTAAAGAAATAAACTTCCCTTTAAATAATAACTCCATTTTGGAGGGATTTAATGAAAAACCGTTTAAAACAAGGGTTTCAAATTTATTTAAAAAATCTTCTTTTTCAATAAAGCTTAAAAACTTAATCATTTGGTCAAAATTAGAAAATCCTAAAATAAATTCGGTATTTTTTTGGTTGTCAACTTTAAACGATAAAAGATCGGGTTCTGGCGTTGCGGTTTTTAGACTTGCGATTAAAAGTTGATAATAAGGTAAGAAATAAGCATCTTCTTTTAAAAAATTTTGAATATCTTGGTGTTTATTGAAAAGAAGTTTTATTTTTGCCTCTTCTTTAACATTTTCTTGTTGATTTTCAAGAAGGAATTTTTTTTGAGCAAAAGCTTGATCTAATTGTTTTTTGTCTGCCAGTAACTTAAGATTAGTAAGAAGAAAGATAAAAAGAAAAGCAAAAAAAAGAACAACGGTAAGAAGACGAATATAATAAAACTGTTTTTCAATTTGAAGATATTCAAACCGACTGCCAAAAAGATTAATCCGTTTTTTTTTCATTCTATTCCCCCACCTATGGTGGTAACAAAAAATGGTAACCTATCTTTGTAATGTTCAATTTGCGGATCTTTTTTAAATAAAGAATAAGGATTAAAGATAGAGAAAGAAATTGGTATGTCGATACTTTTGCTTAAAATTTGGGTCAAAGCCGGAAATTGGATAATATCACCGATGAAAAATACCAAAGCAGGCGGGGTAACGATTTTTTTAATTTCAAAAACAAATTGTTTGGTAATTGGAGAAATAATAGTTTCGATGTCGATATTTCCTTTACTTTTTAGATCAAATACTTGCAAAAGATCACCCGTTTTTTTTTCATCCAAAGAAGTATTGATTTGTAGTTCTTTTAAAAAGAGATTATAACCTAAGTTGAAGGTGTGGATTTTGGAAATAAGAGAAATATTTTGGTCAAAGAAATATAACGAAGTACTATTTTTACCTAAGTTGACAAAAAAGGTTTTTGAAGAAGAGTTTTGTGTATAAATAAAGGAAAATTTATTGAGAAAACGACCAAAGGCAGAGAGTTGATTTTCCAAAAAGACTGGAATTAGACCGGCAAGTTCCACTGTTTCTTCAATTTTTTGAGCAAGTTTTTTAGAAACGGCCGCCACCAGAACTAAAAGAGTTTTCTCTTTTTCACTATGGTGAAGAATTTCTAAATCAATATTGATTTCATCAATAGCTAATGGAATAAACTGATCGGCTTGATATTTAATGGCAGAAATTAATTCTTTTTCATTTAAAGAAGGCATTGGAAGAATTTGACTGTAGGTATAGGCATCAGGAATAATGACATTTACTTTTCTTTTGCCGATTTTTAAATCAGAAACTAATTTTTTAATCACATCCACCAATTTTTGAGAAACGTCAGGGGTGTCTTGGGTAAAAAAGGAAAAAGGAAGATTGTCTAAAAGACTAATTTTTTTTGTGACAATCTCTTTGGGCAAAATTTCCCCATCAAAAATTTTTATCGCATTATCGGTAATTTCCAAACTAAAAAAATCAGTCGTACTCATAAAATTAATATACACATTTTTGACTAAAAATTGCAACCGCTTTTAATAACTTTTAAGCTTGACTTTTGTTTGATAATTAAAGGAGGCTGTTTCCTCAACCCGAGAAGATGAAGTGTTGTAACTAATGGTAAAACTAATATTTATTACTGAAGGCGAGTATAAAGCCGTTCGATAGCATTGAACACTAAAGTTGGTGATTTTTGTTTGAGAAGAGTTTAACGAAACCGAACCTGGTGAACCATTATTTAATACCGATGACTCTGAACTAATTGAGTTGGTTGTGTCTAAATAAAATCTAAACCAATTGCCAAACTTATCTTTAAAATATGAAGCGTTTTCCAAAGAAGACGATTGACAAATTTTATTACTTTCATTTGGTGGAGTCGCAGAATGAATACTTTCTCCATAATTTCTAATAGTGTTTTCCATTACATTTAATACATAGTCCCCTTCTCTTTTAACAATCGAAAGCCTTTGGATTTTTACTTGTTGTTGAAGAATGGAAAAAATAATGGCAAAAAGAGCGGGTAAAGCCAATCCAATAGTTGCAATCACCACTATCATCTCAATTAAAGTAAAGCTTTTTTTTCGCCGCATAGAGTTAATTTTTAATTTATTTATTATTCCCATACGGTAAAAACAGTATTGATAGGAATTTGATAAGTTTGGCCAAGTTCTTGCCAGGAAACGGTTATTGAAACACTGACTTTATATGGTGGGGATCTTTGGGGGTTAAGAATTACTTCTCTTTTATATAAATTGTTTAAAAAACTACCAGTAAGACAATTACCAGACGCTGGCCAATTACTCATTGGTATTGGTGAAGAGTTAAAACAATAAGTGCCGCGATAATTGATAAACTGATTCCAATCTATCTCTTTTTCCCCTCTTAACCATTCCAAAAGTTCCTCAGCGTATCGGGTGGCTAAAATTTTATGTTCTTGGATTTTTAAATTGCGTAAAGAAGCAATCGTTACCGCGGTAGCAACAACAAAAAAAAGCGATAAAATAGTAATAAAAATTAAAACCTCAATTAGGGTAAAGCTTTTTTTGTTGGTAACCATTAAATTAATTCTAACAAGAAATAAAATTATCAAAAAGGGTAATTACGCCAGAAGATGAAATGGTTATAGTAAGACATTTACCGATGTTTGAATTTCTGATTTGAATTGTTCCGGCAGTTGAAGTTAAATTTAGTTCTCGAAAGTTATAATTTCCTGTGCCACTGATGATAGAAATATTGTTTGAAGATGGAAAACCATAAGAAAAAACAGCGGGAGATACGGAGTTTCCTCCACATCTTAACCATAAGGAATAACCAGAGCTTGTTACATTAACTTGATAACCATTAAATCCGCCGTTGCAAGTTAAACCGCTTAAATCACCACTATTAGCTTTCTTTTTTGCTATTTCTAAAATATTGACTAATTTTAATGCTTCACTTTTAAGATTTTTTTCTTGGGTAAAGTTATTATAATAAGCCAACGACAAACCGCCAAAGATTAAGATGATGGTGGTTGTAACTAAAAGCTCAATTAAAGTAAAAGATTTACTCATCGTTAATCACCTAGTATTTAACACCTAACAGCTAACATCTAACACTTTAACAAAGTGTAACGTGGAACTTGTAACGTAAAACGTTAAATATTAACAACACACAATGTTTAAACTACTTTTTATACTAATTTTCACTCTCCCAATCTCCATTAATCTCTATCCATCTCTACTCATCTTCATTTATCTCTTTTTCATATTCGCATAATTCGCGTCAGTCGCATATTTATTCGCATCATTCGTATTATTTTTTAACCTTCACACAATTTTTACACCATGTTTACACAACGTTTATACAATTTTAATATTCTATTTTTGCCCATACGGACCAACACAGTAATTACAATTAGCGCCACCACAACTCCCACAGCTTCCGGTTCCTCCATTTTCTAAGTAGGCGCCTAATGTGTAGTCTGATTGAGAAATATTACAGCGATAATAATATGAAGGAGATTTTGGATCGTTTGGGAGAGAAGAAAGATAACTAACCAACCAATTGACATTTTGACAATTATTATTAAAACTTCCTGAATAATATTGATTATTATTACTTCTATACATCTCCAACGCGGCTCTTATTTGTTCTAAGTCAGCTTTTCTTTTGGCATCGCGACTGGCTCTATTTAGTTGAGTGTAAACTACCGCTCCTCCAGAAGCTAGAAGTGCAATAATGGTAGCAACGACCAAAATTTCTATTAAAGTAAAAGATTTAAAGTCTGAAATTTTATTTTTGCTGGTTTTTTTTTGACTTTTCATTGTTGATTGGAAATAGTAAATGTTCCTCCTGTTTCTAAAGAAATAGAAACAGAGTAACTACTTGTTGATGAAGTTACAGAATAGGTTCTGTTGCTTGGATCGGTGATGGTTAAATCCGGTCCATTGGAAGAAGGACAATCTTCACTAATAGAAGTTGTACCACCACCGGTTATAATAGGATAGGCATAATTATTAACCGCATAACATTGTTCCATGGCATTTTGAAAAGCTTTTAAATCTTGTTTTCGTTTTGCGTCTCTTGCTTTTTTTTGGGCGGTAGAATAAGAGATGGCTCCAAGACCAACCAATATTCCAATAATACCAATAACAATTAACATCTCCAAAAGAGTAAAAGCTTTTTTTATCATAATTTTATGGTTCGGTAACTATATAACATTTACCAGATGAACAAGGACCGCATGGACATGATGTTGAACTATCAAAATCAGCTTTATTTTCTAAACAGGCGCAAAGTTGAAATGTGAGATTAGTATTATTTGGTGAATAATAATATGGAGTTGGACCTAAAGGATCGCACGGGATTTTGTTCATGTAAATCGTTGAACCAGAACTAAAAGAACTACCACAGGTTCCAAATCGACCTGACGTTGCGGTTGGATAAAGAGTTTGATCTTGGCGATACATTTCTAAAGCCTTTTGAATCTGTTTTAAATCAGATTTTCTTTGAGCATCACGGGCTCGCTCACGGGCGCCCATAAAATTAGGCACCAAAAGCGCCGAAAGCATTCCAATAATGGCAATCACCACCAAAAGCTCAATTAAAGTAAATCCTTTTTTATTCATTTATATTTTTATTATAACACTTATAAATAAAGATTAAGAGATTATCTAAAGTAAGCTGCGGATTTAAATAGTTGTTTTCTAAAAGAAAAAGATTTTTTACTGCTTCTTTTAAAATCTGGTAAGCCTTAAGATTACCTTTGAGTTCTTTTTTAAAATAATAAATTAAAAAAAGAGTCAGTTCTTTTGCCTCGTTTCGATCGGTAACATCAACAAAAAAAAGTTCGCCTTTTTTTATCTTTTCAATCACCTTTTCAATTTTTTCATTCTCTTTTTCTTCCGCCTTATTTTTTAAATAGATCACTTTAGCGCGAGAAATAACCGTTGGTAAAAGTCGATAAAGGTTTTGACATGCTAAAATAAAATAAACGCTTGAAGGTGGTTCTTCTAAAAGTTTTAAAAAGGCATTTTGGGATTCTAAAGATGAACGTTCAAACTCATAAAAAACATAAATTCTTTTTTTGGGGTTAAAATATTTAACCTCTTGTTGAAGACTTCTTATTTGATTGATGCTATATTCATTTTTTTCCGGATAAAGAAAAGTAATAATATCATCTTTGGAAAAATTTTTTTTAAGAAATTCATCAACACACTCTTTTTCTTTAGTTAAAAGAATCATTGATTGCATAAAATAAATATAACAAATTTTTTTATCACTCTTGCATTTTTTTCCAAATCTTTTTATAGTTAAATTATGAATATTATTCCAAAACAATTACTTAACCAATTAGTCAAAAACAAAGTCATAATTCAAGATCAGGCAGATCAGTTTGAATTGGCCGCTCTTCAAAAAAATTTACCAATAGATGAGTATCTTTTTCAATTTACTGATGTAAAGCGCGAAGAAATAATTAGAGCCATTGCCGAGATTTTTGAAATTTCATATGTTGATTTAGAAAGTATTCCCACCGATCCTCAGGCAATTTCCTTAATTTCTGAACCTTTGGCTAGACGTTTTAATGTTTTTCCTTTTAAGTTTGACAGTGAAAAAAACATTTTGTATCTGGCAACTTATGATCCCTTTAATACTTTTGTCTCTGATTTTTTAGAGAAAAAAACTGGAAAAAGAATTGTTTTTGTTCTGGCTGATCCGCAAAAAATTAAAAAAACAATTGAGATTATTTACGGCCAAGGTTTAACACCTGAGGTAAAAGAAGCTTTAAAAGAATATCAGCCAAAAAAAGAGGAAGTTTTGAAAGAGACAAAGATAAAAGAAGCCCCAATTGCTAAAATTGTTGCCACCATCGTTGAGTTTGCTATTCGTGGTCGCGCCTCCGATATTCACATTGAACCTCAAGAAAATATCGTCCGGGTAAGATATCGAATCGATGGCATTTTACATGAAAAGCTGGTTTTACCAAAAGTTATCCAAGATGGGGTGATTTCGCGAATTAAGATTCTTTCTTCAATGAAAATCGATGAAAAACGAATCCCTCAAGATGGCCGTTTTTCTTATCGTTTGGGAGATGAAGAGGTTGATCTTCGGGTTTCCACTTTGCCCACAGTTCACGGAGAAAAAGTGGTGATGCGACTTTTGAAAAAAACTGGTGGGATTCCAAAACTTCATGAACTGGGACTGCGTGGACCTCAATTTCGTGATTTAGAAGAGGCAATTACAAAGCCTTATGGAATTATTTTAGTCACCGGCCCAACAGGTTCTGGAAAAACAACCACTTTATATTCCGTTCTTTCTCGACTCAATACCCCAAAAGTTAACATCATGACTCTTGAGGATCCAGTAGAATATCAAATCCCAGGTATCAACCAAGTTCAAATTAATCCCCAAGCCGGCCTGACTTTTGCCTCAGGACTTCGGGCTTTTTTACGTCAGGACCCCAATATTATTTTAGTTGGTGAAATTCGTGATAAAGAAACTACCCAACTGGCAATTCAAGCTGCTTTAACCGGCCATCTGGTTTTCTCAACCCTTCACACCAATGACTCAGCCACTGCCATTCCTCGGTTAATAGATTTGGGGGCTGAGTCTTTTTTAATAGCCTCAGTTTTAAATGCAGTTGTTGCTCAACGAATCTGTCGTCGAGTGTGTCAGTTTTGTAAAAAAGAGTATGAACCAGATGAACAAGTAAAGAAAAATATCATCGATGTTTTAGGTGATCTTTTACCAAAACCTTATAAGGAAGGAAAAAAGATTATTTTAGCAAAAGGAGAAGGTTGTTCTGAATGTAATAATATCGGTTACTTAGGCCGGATTGCTATTTTTGAAGTTTTGAAAGTTTCGCCACAAATTACTAAAATGATTTTAAAACAAGAGTCAGCTAAAGATATTGAAAACCAGGCAAAAAAAGAAGGATTAATCAATATGAAACAGGATGGCTATTTAAAAGTATTGGATGGAATAACAACGATTGAAGAAGTTTTGCGGGTAGCAGAAGTTTAAGAAATAGTTTAAATCAGTTAAAATCAGTTAGAATCAGTTGGAATCGGTTTATCCGGAGGAAAGTCGAAGGATTTATTCTAAGGATTTATCTTGAGCGAAGTAAAAAAATTAGAATTAGAAAAAATTAACGTTATTCGTTATTTGAGAAAAAAATATGCTGAATCTCAATGAGTTTTTAAAATTAGCTATTGAAAAAAATGCTTCGGATTTACATCTTATTCCAAGCTTCCTCCCATCCCTTAGGATTGAGGGAGAAATTCATTTTTTGGCAAAATATCCTCCCCTTGAGGAAAAAACCTTAGAAGAAGCTCTTTTTTCTTTATTAAATGATGAACAAAAACAGATTCTTTTAACCAACAAGGAACTTGATCTTTCCCAAGAATTTGAGGAGAATCGTTTTCGAATAAATCTTTACTATACAAAAAATGGTCTTTCTGCTTCTTTTCGCTTAATTCCCAAAAAAATAAGAACCTTAGAAGAACTCAATTTACCTCCTTCTTTATATAAAATTTGTGATTTAACCCAAGGTTTTGTTTTAGTGACGGGCCCAACAAGTAATGGAAAATCAACCACTTTGGCCGCTTTGATTAATGAGATTAATTTAAAATACCCCTATCATGTTATTACCATTGAGGATCCAATCGAGTATGTTTATCCAAAAGGTTTATCAATTATCAGTCAACGCGAGCTTTACACTCATACTTACTCATGGAATAAACCATTAAAATCAGCTCTAAGAGAGGATCCAAATGTTATTTTGGTGGGTGAAATGCGAGATTATGACACAATAAGTTTGGCTTTAACTGCTGCCGAAACCGGTCATTTAGTTTTTTCCACCCTTCACACTAATTCCGCTCCCGAAACAATTGATCGGATTATCGACGCTTTTCCTTCTCATCAACAAAATCAGATACGAATTCAGCTTTCTTCCGTTTTAAAGATGGTAATTGTTCAAAAACTTCTACCGCAAGCTTCTGGTTTTGGGCGAATTCCGGCTTTAGAAATTTTAGTCAATACCACTTCAGTTTCTAATCTTATCCGTGAAGGAAAAACTCATCTTTTACCCGGCGTTTTGGAAACTGAAGAAAAAGAAGGATCGATTCTTTTTGAAAAATACCTGGTAAAACTTTATCGTCAAGGATTGATTAGCAAAGAAACGGCTTTTTCTTATGCCATAAGACCCAAAGAGTTGGAAAATTTTATCTTGCGGTAAATTTTTATGCGATTTTACTATAAAGCCATTCAAAACGGAAAAATCGTAAAAGGAAAAATTGAGGCAGAAAAAGAAGAAGACGTAAAAGATTATTTAAAGGAAAAAGGACTTTTTGTGGTTGAGATAAAAAAAGAAGGAGGAAATCAAATTTCTTTCTTAAGTGCTATTTTTGATCGGGTAAATTTTTCTGATATTGTCAACTTCACTCGCCAAGTGGCGATGATGCTTAATGCCGGTTTGACTTTAATTGAAGCTTTAGACATTTTAAAAAAACAAACTACCAAACAAAGCTTTAAAAAAATAATTACTGATCTCTCTGAAGAAATTAAAGCCGGTAATTCTTTTTCAATGGCTTTGAAGAAATATACTTCTTATTTTTCTCATCTTTACATTGCTTTAGTTCGCTCCGGTGAGGCTTCAGGAAAATTGGCGGAGATTCTTTTAAAACTGGCCGATAACTTGGAAAAAGAGCGCGAGTTTAAAGCAAAAGTTAAAGGATCCTTAATTTATCCGGTAATTATTATCATTGCCATGATTATTGTTATTTTTATCATGATTACTTTTGTTTTACCAAGGCTTTTGAATCTTTATAAAGACTTTAACATTGATTTACCATTGACGACTAAGTTGTTGATTTTTATCTCTTCTTTTATGACCAAATTTTGGCCTTTGGTTGTTGGTGGAACTTTTTTAATAATTATAGTTTTTCGAAATTATCTTAAAACTAAAGAGGGAAAACTTCTTTACGACTCAACTCTTTTAAAAATTCCCGTTTTAAAAGAAGTGATTAAAACATCAAGTTTGGTTGATGTAACAAGAACTCTTTCTATTCTAATTGGTTCAGGTGTTTCGATTTTGGAGGCTTTGGAGATAGTCAAAGACACTTCAGAAAATCTAGTTTATCAAAAAGCTTTTTCAAATATTTATAAAAAAGTGGAAAAAGGTGTTTCTTTAGGAACAGCAATGGAGGAAGAAGAGAAAATATTCCCCCCAATTTTAGTTCAAATGACTCAAGTAGGTGAACAAACCGGTCATTTAGATGATACTTTGGGAAGAATCTCTCGCTATTTTGAGATGGAGTCGGAATTGGCCGTTAAAGCAATGACCACCTTAATTGAGCCGGCGATTTTGGTTTTTTTAGGAGTGGGCGTTGGGTTTTTGGTGATGTCTGTTATTACCCCAATTTATAATCTAACTTCTTCGTTTAAGTAAAAGAGTTTGATTAAACATTAAACCTTATAAAAATACGAATGATACGAATGAATATGCGAATGATGCGAATAATGAGAATATGAAAAGAGATAAATAGAGATTTATAGAGATAAATAGAGATAAATAGAGATAAATAGAGATTGGGAGAGTGGAAATTAGTGTAAAAAGTAGTGTAAACATTGTGTAAACGTTGTTAATATTTAACGTTTTACGTTACACGTTACACGTTACACTTTGTTAAAGTGTTATATGTTATATATTTGGTGTTATTTGTTAGAAGTTAGATGTTTGGTGTTAGGTGTAAGATGATTTTAATCTCTAGTTATCTGTTTAATCTGGTAATCTTTGATTTTTTGTGATAAAAGAGGAAATTGAGAAAGTTGATAGTGGGCAACAAAATAATTTACCGCGTTTTTGGTCTGGGAGATAAGTTCATAATCGGTAAAAGAGGCTACTTTTAAATTAATAAAGCCATGTTGTTTTTCCCCATAAATTTCTCCTGGTCCTCTTGTTTGAAGATCGTATTCTGCCAGTTTTATCCCAAGATTAGTTTTTGAGAAAAATGTCAACCTTTCTATCACCTCAGGGGCGTTACTGGTAGTAAAAAGAAAACAGTAAGACTGTTTATTGGAACGGCCGACTCGGCCTCTAAGTTGATGAAGCTGAGCCAAACCAAAACGTTCGGCGGCTTCAATAACCATAATTGTTGCTTGAGGAATATCGATCCCAACCTCAACAACAGGTGTGGTGACTAAAATTTTTATCTTATCGTTTCGAAAATCCAAAAGAACCTTATTTTTTTCTTCATTTTTTAATTTGCCATGAAGCAGTCCCAATTTAAACTCCGAAAAAATTTTTTTAAGATTTTCAAATTCTTTTTTGGCGGCTTTTACTGATTTCATGGTTTCAACTGCTGACTCATCAATTAAAGGACAAACGATAAAGACTGAGGCATCTTCGTTTTTAATTTTTTCTTTTATCCATTGATAAGCTTTTTCTCTTTTTTCCTGAGGAACAAGATAGGTTTTCACAGGCAGTCTTCCTTTTGGCATCTCATCAAGATAAGAAATGTCTAGTTCCCCATACAAAACTAAGGCAACAGTTCGAGGGATAGGGGTGGCCGTCATTGTTAAAAGATGAGGGTTTAATCCTTTTTCTTTTAATAAAGCTCTTTGGCGGACTCCAAATCGATGTTGTTCGTCAATAATAACCAAACCTACCCGGGAAAATTTTAACTTATCATTTAAAAGAGCATGGGTGCCAACAATTATGTTAAAATCAAAAATCACCTCGTTGTCTTTTCTTTTTTTATTTATCTTTTCTGTTCTTGTTTGAAGACCGATTTTTACTGGATAATTTTTAAAAAGAGAAGAAAGCGTTTGAAAATGTTGTTTGGCTAAGATTTCAGTTGGTGTCATAAAAAGAGATTGATAACCATTAAGATAGGCTAAATAACACGAACAAGCCGCCACCACCGTTTTTCCCGAGCCAACATCGCCTTGTAAAAATCGGTTCATTGGTTTTTCTTTTCCTAAATCATTTAAAATTTCTTTTATCACCCGTTTTTGAGCTCCCGTTAATTGAAAAGGAAGATTTTTTATAAAATCCAAAAAACGATTAAGGTTTTTGCCTGAAACTAAAAATCGATGACCCACTTTTTCTTTTTCCCACTCTTTTTTAACCAAGAATGCTGAAAGTTGTATCACAAAAAGCTCATCAAACGCCAAACGTTTTTTTGATTTTTCAGCCAACTCTCTGTTTTTTGGGAAATGAATGTTTTGGTAAGCTAAATATTCTGAAAGAAGATTGTTATAATAAATAATTTCTTTGGGAAAAATTTCTAAAATTTCGTTTTCACTAAGTTGCGAAAGAAGCCAAAAAATTTTTTCGCGAATTACTTTGGATGATAAACCTTTTTTTTCTGGATAAATTGGGACTAATCTTCCGGTGTTAATATTTGTTTCAACTTCCCATTCAAAAGGGGTCATAATAATTTTTTTCCCAAATTCGTTAACTTCGCCGGCAAAGGAAACTTCTTTTTCAAAAGGCATAACCTTTAAAAGATAAGGTTGATTATAAAAAACAATCTCTATTTTTCCTGTTCCATCATAAAGAAGAAATTTTTGCAGTCTTAAACCTTTTTTAGTTCTTTCTTCTTTTTTATCAATAATTTTTCCCTTAAGAGTTAGCTTTTCCCCTGGTTGGGCTTTTTGTATGGAAGAGATTAATGAGTAGTTTTCATAGCGAAAAGGGAAATAATTTAAAAGATCAAAAAAAGTTTTAATACCAATTTTTTTAAAACGCTTAATCGTTGTTTGACTGGTTGATGGCAGTTTATCAATTGATTGTTCAAGAAACATAAAGTTTTTTATTTTAACATTAAAAACGGCGCCAAAGATGATAAAATCAAAATCAAAGCAGAAATCAAGATTAAAATCTTAAGCCAACTTTCTTTTTTTATTCTTTTGATTTTTAAAAAAAATTTTGGATATTTCATTTTATATCACTTTACCTTGATTTTATAACTTTTTAGTATATACCCACCGAAGCCCCACCAATTATTATAGGCGAGGCGAAGGGGTATAAAATATTATAGCTATAAAATATTATAGCAAAGTGATATACTAAATTTTATGATTAGTCGAAAAGAAAGAATTCAAAGAGCCTATTTTTGGCAACGGTTACTTCTTAAAGCTTTGCTTTTTTTGGTAGTTTCTTTTATTTTTTTATTCATCGTTTCTTTAGGTTTATTTGCCTGGTATAGCAAAGATTTACCTTCACCTAAAAAACTTGCCACTAACACCGGCTATTCAACTGTTTTTTATGATCGTGATGGAAAAATTTTGTATGAGATGTACAAAGACAAAAATCGGATTCCGGTTTCTTTAAAAGAAGTCTCTGATTATTTAAAAAAAGCAACCATTGCCATTGAAGATAAAAATTTTTATAAACATCAAGGAATTTCTCAAACTGGGATTCTTCGAGCGTTAGTTAATGTTATCTTAAAAAGACGTTTAGAAGGAGGTTCAACGATTACTCAGCAGTTAATTAAAAATGTTCTTTTGACCAAAGAAAGAACTCTTTCTCGAAAAATAAAAGAGATAATTTTAGCGATAGAAGTGGAAAGACGGTATAAAAAAGATGAGATTTTGGAGATGTATTTAAACGAGGCTCCATATGGTGGTAGTTTTTGGGGGGTGACTTCGGCCTCAATGGGGTATTTTGGTAAACAACCGAAAGATTTAAATCTAGTTGAGTCAGCGATTTTAGCCGGACTGCCTCAAAGTCCAACTTATTACTCCCCCTTTATTGGTAAGAATGATGCTTGGAGGAGTCGTGCCAAACAAGTACTTAGACGCATGCGTGAGGATGGTTATATTAGCAAAAAAGAGGAAGAAAAAGCTTTAAAAGATTTGGAAAAAATAACTTTTAAACAGCCAAAAATTACCATTTTCGCTCCTCACTTTGTTTTTTATGTTAAAGACTTAGTTGAGAAAGAGTTTGGACCAAAAATTTTAGAAACCGGTGTGAAAATAAAAACTACTCTTTCTTTATCTATCCAAAATGAAGCAGAAAAAATCGTCAAACAAGAGATTGAAAAACTTAAAAATTACAATGTCAAAAATGCGGCGGTTGTTGTTTTAGATGCGAAAACCGGTGAGATTTTGGCGATGGTTGGTTCATATGATTTTAACGATCCTTCCTTTGGTAAATTTAATGTCGCCACCCAAGGACTGCGCCAACCCGGCTCAACCTTAAAACCAATCACCTACGCTTTGGCTTTTGAAAAAGGCTATACTCCAGCAAGCGTCTTAATGGATGTAAAAACCGTTTTTCCCAATCAAGGAGGAAAGGACTATATTCCTCAAAACTATGATGGAAAGTTTCGCGGGCCAGTGCAACTGAGGTTTGCTTTAGGCAACTCAATTAATATTCCTGCGGTTAAGCTTTTGGCAATTGTTGGTTTAAAGTCCTTTTTACAAAAAGCCTATGAGATGGGACTTTCTAACTTCGCTCCTAATTTAGAAAATCTTTCCCGTTTTGGCTTATCTATCACTTTAGGTGGTGGTGAAACTAATCTTTTAGAGTTAACTTCTGCTTTTTCTGTTTTTGCTTCAGGAGGTATTAAAAAAGAAACTCTATCGATTTTGGAGATTAAAGATTTTAAAGGAAAAACAATTTTTAAAGAAAAACCTAAAAAAGAAAAAAGAGTCCTTTCAGAAGAAGTTTCTTTTTTGATTTCTCATATTTTGTCGGATAACAACGCCAGGATTGAAGTTTTTGGTCCAAATTCATTTTTAAAAATTCCAGGAAAGACAGTAGCGGTAAAAACTGGTACTTCTGATGATAAAAGAGACAATTGGGCCGTTGGCTTTACTAAATCAACTGTTGTCGGTGTTTGGGTGGGTAATAATGATAATTCACCCATGAGTCCAAAAATTGCTTCAGGAATAACTGGTGCCTCCCCAATTTGGTATTATCTTATGAAAAAAATTTTGGAAAAATATCCTGATGGGATAATCGAGAAACCAGAAAAAGTCAAGGCTTTACAAATTGATGCCTTTTTGGGAGGACTTCCCAAAGAAGGTTTTCCGGTAAGATCAGAGTACTTTATTGAAGGAACGGAGCCAAAAGAAATTTCTCCATTTTATAAACGATTCGGTGATAAGGATTATGTGATCATCAAAGAAACTGACCCGGTCTCAACTGATGGTGTTAATCGTTGGCAGCAAGGAATTGATGACTGGGTAAAATCGCAAAGTGATGAAAAGTACCATCCACCAGAAATCACCGAAAAAGCAACTCCTGAGCCAACCAAACAAGAAAATCAACCTACCAATACTCCACAGCCTACTTTTTCACCAACGTTATCGCCTAATTTAGAACCATCTCCAACACCGCTCTTAACTCCCACCGAGGTTCCTTAACCAACATAAAGCAAAAATTAACCTAATTAATAAAAATGTCATTTTTCACCCTCCGATTCGGATGGCGAACTTGATTAGAAATTTCTATGTCATTCCTGACTCGTTCAGGAATCTATATAATTCTAATCTCTTTTAAAGGTATGATTATGTAGATTCCCGCTTTTGCGAGAATGACAAAAAATAATAAAAGTTGCAAACCTGAGTTAGTGGGGTATATACCACTGTTAGCCGATGTTAGGCTAAATTCCTCTGATTTATCTGATTTCAATCCTTCGACTTCGCTTCAGGATAAACTGATTCTAACTGATTTTAACTGATTGCAACTAATTTTAACCATTTTTACACCACGTTTACACAACTTTTACACAATGTTTATACTATGTTTACACACTATTTACACTTTCTCCAACTCTCTTTTTGCCTCTTCTTCGGTTAGATTTCTTTCTTTTGCCGAATAGTAAAAGCGAAGAGTTAATTTATTTTTAAATAACGATATAACCTCTATTTTATCAAGATAAGGAGATTTTAAAGCTTTTTCTTTGATTTTTTGAAAAGTCAAGTCTTTTTTTAGTTCAAATGTTTTGTCAAGTTTGATTGTGGCAAAAGGATTAATGGGTTTAAATTTTGGAAGAAGTTTGGCTTTTTCAATTAACGATAAAAGAGGAATTTCAGTTAAAAAAACATTCTCTTTTTTGATAATTTTGGGAAGAGGAAAAGATTCAATATTTAATTCTAAAAGCAAAGCTTCCAAGACCCCTTTTAAATCAAAAAAGTCCGTATTTAAAGCAATTCCCAGTCGATACTCTTCTTTGGGTAAATCATTTTCTTTTGGTAGATAAACTTTGGCAATTTCAAAGAATTTAAGAGCTTCTTTTTTACCCTCATTGTCTTTTATGTTTTTATACAAAGAGGGCAAAAGTGAGATTCTTAGATATTCAATTTCTTTGGAAATTGAGTTTTTAATCTTTAAATGATCTTTTTCCTTTAATCCCCATTTCTCAATCATTTTTTTGGAAATCATTGAATAATTGATTACTTCATTTAGTCCTAAATGTTTTAAAAAGTATTTAATTTTAGAACTTACTTTAAATATCTTTTCAAATTCTTCAGGTTGTAATACTTGGGCGGGCGGGGGAAAATTATTAGGAAGATTGTTGTAGCCATAGATTCTAGCCACCTCCTCAACCAGGTCTTCGGGGATATTGATATCATACTTTCTAAAATGAGGGATAAACACCTCGATTTTTTCATCATAAACTTTTGTCTCAAAGCCTAAAGAGTTTAATATTTGAATAATTGTTTTTTTAGGTATCTTTATCCCCATGATTTTTTCAAAAAAGAAAAAGGTAGTAACAATCTTCTTTTTTTGATAAGGATGCGGATAGATATCGTACAATTTTGAGGCAATTTTGGCTGAGGCATATTGTTTTAATAAGAAAACCCCAAAAACTAAAGTCGCCTCTACCCTTTCCTCGTCTAGTCCTTTTTCAAAATAGGTTGCCGCTAAAGTTCGAATACCGGTGGTCATTACCGTTTTTCTTATTTTTTGTTTATTGTAGGTTTGAACAAATAAAATTATTCGTTTTGTGTTATTGGAGACACAGGAGTTTAATCCACCCATAATTCCACAAAGATCAATCAATCGTCCCCTTCCATCTTCAATTACAATATCTTCTCCGGGTAAATTAACTTCTTTTTCATCAAGAGTGATTATTTTTTCTTCTTTTTTTGATTGGCGCATGATCATGGTAGTGCTTTTTCCATCGCTATTGGCAATTTTGTCAAAGTCAAAAATATGGGTTGGTTGACCTAAAGTAAGCATTAAATAATTGGATATATCAACGACATTGTTGATGATTTTAATACCGGCGGCTTTTAGTCTTTCTTGAATAAAAGAAGGTGAGGGACCAATTTTAACATCATCCAAAATAATCGCTGAAAATCGTGAACAAAGATTGTTTTCTTTTATTGAAATATTTAATTTGTAATCGTCTTCTTTTTGTTCTTTAATAATTTTTGAAAACTTATATTCCTCAAAAGGATTAGATTTAAGTTTAGCTTTTTTTCCAAAAAAAGGTAAAATGGCCACTGCCTCTTGCGTAATACCAAAAGCTGAAGCTGTATCAATTCGATTAGAAATAATTTCGATATCAAAAACATAATCGTTTTTAACCTTTTCTACTCTTTCAATTGAAGGGCCAGCTAAAGAAAGATATTTTTGAATTTCAAAAGGTAAAGTATCAGTTTCTAAAAAATCTAAAAGCCAGTGATAAGTAATTTTGATATTCATAGATTAAAATTGTTCTAAAAATCGAATATCACCACTATATAAAATTCTAATATCATCAATTTTCATTTCTTCACGCATCATCATACATCGTTCGGGGCCAAAACCAAAGGCCCAACCGGTATAAACTTTTGGATCAATGCCACCCATTTTTAAAACATTTGGGTGAACCATCCCAGCTCCTGCCAATTCTAGCCAACCTGATTTACAAACTCGACATTTTTTACCGCCAAATTCGCCTTTTCCCAAACATATACCACAAGAAACATCGATCTCAAAAGAAGGTTCGGTAAACTGAAAATGGGCAGGTCTGAGTCTTATAGTTCGTTCTTTCCCAAAAAATTCTTTGACAAAATAATCAATGGTTCCTTTTAGATGAGTGATGTTAATATATTTATTGATACATAAACCCTCAAACTGATGAAACATTGGTGTGTGGGTAGCATCCCAGTTGGGACGATAAGTTTTGGCGATATTAATCATTCTAATGGGAGGTTTTACCCGTTGCATTTCTCGATTTTGACCTGAAGAAGTATGGGGAGAAAGAATCATTTTGCCAAATTTTTGATGTTCTTTTGCTTCAATAAAAAAGGTTTCAAAATCATCACGGGCGGGATGACCTTTGGGCATATTCAAAGCTTCAAAGGAAAAATACTCCCACTCAACCTCAGGATAAGAAACGCGAATAAAACCAATTTTTTGAAAAATATTAACAATTTCTTCAATGACATAAGTTAAAGGATGAAGGCTGCCTTTGGGATAGGTTTTACCTGGTAAAGTGGAATCAAAAAATTCTTTTTTTTGTGTTTTTTTAAGTTCACTTTTTTTGCGGTCGATTAAGGTTTCGATTTCTTTTTTTATTTCATTTATTTTTTGACCTTTTTCTCGTCGTTTTTCTTTTGGTAAAGTTTTTATTTCTTCAAAAAGTTTATTGATTATCCCTTTTCGTCCTAAATATTTAATCCGTAAATTTTCAAGAATAACTTCTGAGGTTGCTTTTTCTATTTCTTCTTTGTAGTTTAAATTTTCCATATTTAAAAATTATAAACATCGAAGTTGCCTTTTTAAATTTTATCGATTACTTGACTTTTTCTACGATTTTGGCAAATATTCTTGGATAGTGAACGGCAATCTGGCTTAAAATTTTTCTATCAATTTCCACTTTTTTTTCTTTTAACCTCTTTATAAATTGTGAATATTTTAGACCCAATTGTCTAACGGCCGCATTTAATCGAGTAATCCACAAACGACGCATTTCTCTTTTCTTTCTTTTTCTTCCAAAAAAAGCATATTCCCCTGCATGTAAAACTGCTTCTTTGGCTTTTTTAAACTGTTTATGGCGCGTCATCCAATAGCCTTTGGCCAGTTTTAAAACTTTGCGGTGCTTTTTTTTGGTTAAAATTCCTGATTTAACGCGAACCATATAATGTCAATAAACTTCAAACTTCTAACACCAAACATCTTAAAAAATTGTAACGTGGAACGTGAAACATTTAACGTTAAATATTAACAACGTTTACACAATGTTTACCAAGTCAGACTTGGTTTACACTACTTTTTACACCATGTTGACACTATTTTTAACACAATGTTTATTTTCTCCCCAACATTTTTAACACTTTATTTTTATATTCCCCCAAAAGTTCTTTTAATTTCTTCTTTCTTCGAAGCCATCTTTTGCTTTTTTTTGAAAGAAGATGGCGAAATCCTTGTTGGCGATACAATACTTTTCCGGTTTTTGTCACTTTAAATCTTTTTGCCGCTGATTTTTTTGTTTTTTGTTTTTGTTTCATAGTTTTTTTCTTGAAACTACCGCTCTTATAACTCGACCTTCAAGCTTGGCCGGTTTTGTGATATTTACCTCCCCTAAACCCAAAATAAAACGATTAATCAAATCAAAAGCCATATTTTGTTTAGTAATTTCTCTTCCTTTTAGATTAAGACTTAATCGTAACTGACGGCCTTCTTCTAAAAACTCTTTTCCTTTATTAATTAACCTTTCCAAATCGGCTGGTCCGATGAACAAAGAAAGTTTTATATCTTTTACAACTCCTTTTTTTACTCCTTTTTTCGCTTCTTTTTCTTTCTTTTCCTTTTGATACAAAAATTTATTAAAATCAACAATTCGGGCTACCGGTGGATTAGCGTTTGGGGCAATTAAAACTAAATCTAATTCTTTGTCTTTGGCTAATTTTAAAGCTTCTTCTTTTGTTAAAACCCCAACTTGATTATTACTTTCATCAATTACCCGCAATTTTGGGGCAAAAATCTTTTCATTAATAAAAAAAAATGTTTTACTTTTTTGATTTTTTTTATGAAAAGTTCCCAATTTTTTCTTTTAAATCAGAAATAAACTCAATAACATCAACCAACCCCAAATCTTTTCCCTCTCGGGTTCTAACTTTTGCCATATATTTTTTTTCTTCTTTGAAAATCTTTTCTTCTCTTTCTCCTATTATAACCATATAAGGCACTTTTTGCAAGGTAAAATAACGAATTTTTTTGGCTAAAGTTTCATTTTTAAGATTAGTCTCAACGCGAATGTTTTCATTTTTAAAAAGTTTTTCTATTGCTAAAGCTAAAGATGAATATTTATCAGAAATGGGTAAGATCGCAACTTGGGTGGGTGAAAGCCATAAAGGAAAAGCACCGGCATAATGCTCAATAAGAATAGCAACAAATCTTTCTAACGAACCAAGAGGAGCGCGATGAATTAAAGCCGGTGTTTTTACTTTTCCGTCTTCGTCGATATACTCTAATTTAAACCGTTTTGGCAACATAAAATCAACTTGGATGGTACCACACTGCCATTCTCGACCGATAGCGTCTTTGATAATAATATCAAGTTTTGGGCCATAAAAAGCAGCATCGCCTTCACTTCTTACATATGATAATTTTTTCTTGTCAATCGCCTTAACTATTTCTTTTTCTGCTTTTTGCCAAATCTCATCATTACCAAGATACTTTTCTTTTGGCGAACGAAGACCTAAGCGAAGATAATAATCTTTAATGCCAAATATCTTAAGAAGATAAATGGTATAATCAAAAACGCCTAAAAATTCATCAACAATTTGATCTTCACGGCAAAAAATATGAGAGTCATCTTGAGTAATATGGCGGACCCGAAGCATTCCAGAAAGTTCACCTGCTTTTTCATAACGATAAACGGTTGCAATTTCGGCGATTCTTAAAGGAAGTTCTTTATAACTTTTTATTTTTGATTTGTAAATCATCATATGAAATGGGCAGTTCATTGGTTTGACTAAGTACTCATCATCATCAATTTTCATTGAAGAGTACATTTTATCGCGATATAAATCCCAATGACCAGACGTTTGCCACAAAGATTTTTTACCAATATGAGGAGTATAAACGTGAAGATATCCTCTTTTTGTTTGTTCGTTAATGATTAGATTTTCAATTTGATGTCTTATAATTGCTCCTTTTTCTGTCCAAAGTAAAAGACCACCACCGACCTCATTGGTGAGTAAAAATAAGTCTAATTTTTTTCCCAAAACTCGATGATCTCTTTTTTTAGCTTCTTCAAGTTGCCAAAGATATTTATCAAGTTCTTCTTTAGTAAAAAAGGCGGTGCCATAGATTCGAGTAAGCATTTTGTTTTTTTCATCACCTCGCCAATAAGCACCGGCAATAGAAAGTAGTTTAAAGTGTTTTAGTTGTTTTGAAGGATTATCGATATGACCACCACGACAAAGATCAACAAAATTACCTGATTTATAAATGGTAATTTTTTCGCCCCGCCCTTTTATTTCTTCAATTAATTCTAATTTGTAAGGGTTATCTTTAAACATTTCTTTTGCTTCTTTATATGATACTTCTTTTCCCGCCACTTTCTCCCATTTTTTCACAATCTCTTTCATTTTTTTCTCAATTTTAGGCAGATCTTCTTCAGAAATTTTTTCGCTGCCAAAATCAATATCATAATAAAAACCCGTGTCTGTTGGTGGACCCAAAGTGATTTTTGCTTTTGGATAAAGCTCCAAAACGGCTGCTGCCAAAAGATGAGAAGCGGTATGCCGAAGATTTTGAAGATCTTGATTATCCATAGAGTTGATTTATTTTTTTTATATTTTCTTTGACGTTTGATGTTTAATATGAAATAACCTTAAGATTAAGTGGGCGATATAGGGCTCGAACCTATAACCTTTCGCACGTCAAGCGAACGCTCTACCAATTGAGCTAATCGCCCATTTTAAATAAAATTATATCACTTTGAAAAAATATTACTATCAAAATGTGGGCGAGGGGAGACTTGAACTCCCACGCCAAAAAGGCACAGCCTCCTCAAGACTGCGCGTCTGCCAATTCCGCCACTCGCCCAAATAAAAATTCAAGGCTCTCGACTAGAAAATTTATAATAACTTTTTCTTCTTTAATAAAACTATAAGTTCATTATATAGTTGTTTTTTACTCTTTTTATATCTCCACTCACATTCTTTAAGATGTAATGGGAAATTCT
>Ga0308407_1000389_pt1 | contig 33094 bp, 30 predicted proteins | sample HotsprSampleMSe2_FD_203476 | JGI IMG/M metagenome (GOLD analysis project Ga0308407, IMG submission 203476) | Hot spring phototrophic mat microbial communities from Mushroom Spring, Yellowstone National Park, Wyoming, United States - 20060911_MSe2 ...
ATTTGAACCAATCAAGGTTGCTTTAACATGAGCTGGTGAGTTACCCTCTATGTGATAAAAATTGGTAGATTCAATACCAATATTTGAAAGTGCACTAATAATATCTCTTTTAACATCAGGATCAGCATTCTCATTTATAGTTAAAGAACATGTAGTATGAGGAACATAAACTAAGACAATCCCACAATCTATCCCAGACTTTTTTACAACATTTTTTACAACATCTGTTATATCTAATAACTCTTCTTTTTTATTAGTTCTTACTTTTTCTCTATAGAACATTTTTAAGTCTCTAATATCAGGATTTTCTAAATATAAAATTTTATTTTAAAATTTTTAAATATTTTAAAAAACACCTCTATTATAAACTCGACTCTTAAGACTATAAGGTTTAGATATTTATAATAAGATTTTACAATTGGTTTTAGTCATAGTTTAAAAATTATGCTCTATAATTTTAAAAACAGTCTTTAAATTACTCTACGTTGTAAAAGTATGTATCTCTCTTAGTAAGATTAGTTATCACCTCTAAGCCTTAAGGTTCAATATATCATTAACAGCCCTTCCAAGTAGTTGATCCTCAGATTGCACTGCCTTCTGGTTAGCCTCATAAGCCCTCTGAATTTCTATAAGTTTTGTCATCTCAATAACAGGATTAACATTTGATCCCTCAAGAAAACCTTGTAAAACTTTAATCTCTTCTGCATTTTTTATCTCACCTGCTTCCTTAGTCCAGTAATAATAATTTTTTCCCTCTTTTACAAGTCCCCTCTTATCATAAAAGTCTACTATTTTAAGTTTATCAACAATTTCCCAGTCCATAGAAAGGTCTTGCTTTATAGCAACATTACCATATTCATCAACCTTAAAGTCAGCAAACCCAACATTTATGATACCCTTTTCACCTAATACAGGAAAACCATTCATATCGACAAGTATACCTTCTTGATTTATAGTAAAAGCACCTGCTCTTGTATACCTTTCCCCCTTATCAGTCGCTATCGTAAAAAAACCTTCACCATCTAAAGCCAAGTCAAACTTATTATCAGTCTTTTTAAAAGGTATTATTGACTCTCCATCTCTTTTTTCAAACCTTGTTATAACCTCATTAACCTCTACACCAGTACCCATTTTACCCACAATTGGAGCAATATCAATAGACCCTAATGGTATTTTAACAACATTATCATAATATCTTGACATAAGTCTCTCAGGAAAAGCCTTAAACAAAACCTCATCTTTTTTAAATCCTGTAGTATTAACATTAGCAAGATTGTTGGCTGTAATATCTAAAGCTGTCCATTGAGCAAGCATACCTGAAGCTGCACTATACATACCTATATTCATAATAAAAACCTCCTAATTTTCTTTTTTCCTAATTATTTTACCACCAATATTTATTATCTTTTCTTCAAAACTTTCGTATCCCCTATCTATGTGATATATTCTTTGAAGTTTAGTAATACCTTCAGCCATCAGACCTGCAATAACAAGTCCTGCACCTGCCCTTAAGTCACTTGCCATTATATAAGCACCTTTTAAAGACTTAACACCCTTTATTATAGCAGTATTACCCTTTTCAACTCTTATATTTGCATTCATTCTCTGTAACTCACCAACATGAATAAACCTGTCTTCAAAAATATTTTCTGTGATTATAGAAAGACCTTTTGCAGTTGATAGCATAGCCATAAACTGAGGTTGCATATCAGTAGGAAAACCGGGATAAGGAAGTGTTGATATTTCTATACCCTCAAGGTCTCTTTTTTTATTAACATATATACTATCACTTTCTATATCTATCTCAAGTCCAGCTTCAACAGCCTTTGAAATAATATTCTCTATATGAGACGGCAAAATATTTTTTATCCTTAACTCACCACCACATCCACCAACCATAGTGATAAAAGTTCCTGCTTCTATCCTATCAGGAATAACTTTATGTTTAGTACCTTTTAATGACTTAACACCTTTTACTCTTATAGTAGAAGTTCCAAGCCCTTCAATCTTTGCACCCATAGATATTAAAAACTTTCCAAGGTCAACAACCTCAGGCTCCATTGCAGCAGGTTCAATTACTGTTTCTCCCTCAGCAAGAGTTGCAGCCATCATAGCATTTTCAGTACCCAATACTGTTGGTCCTACAGGTCCCAAGAGTATAAGAGTTTTTCCAACAAGAGAATCAGCCTTTGCTCTTATATATCCTTCTTCTATTTCTACCTTGGCACCTAATTCCTGCATAGCCTTTATGTGTAGGTCAACCGGCCTTGGCCCTATTGCACATCCTCCAGGTAATGAAACATCAGCTTTTTTGTATTTAGCAAGTAAAGGACCTAAAACAGCAATAGATGCCCTCATAGTTTTAACTATCTCATATGGTGCTCTTGTATTTATTTCATTAGTCTGCTCCACAATAACAACATTATTCTCAAAATTAACTTTTTTACCCAATTTTTCTATCAATTCTATCATTATTCTAATGTCTTTAAGGTCAGGAACATTTTCAATAATACATTTATCATCGGTCAAAATAGTTGCAGCCAGTATTGGAAGAGCAGCATTCTTTGAACCACTTATCTTAACTTCACCTTTTAGTTTTCTACCACCTTCTATTTCATAAATATCCATATAAAAAACCTTTAAAATTTTTATATTCTTTTTTCGGTAATATCAAGTTTTTATAAATAAGATTTTAAAAAAATTTTAAATGATAAAAAATTATGATTAATTTTTAATATATGAGTACTAAACTTACTAAAAGTATCAAGTTCGGTCATAAAAATGGCATGCATATAAGGCCTGCTCAACTTATAAAGCAAATTGCTGAAATTGTTTCATCTGATGTACAAATGATACTAAAAAAACAACAAGCAGTAGTAAATCTTAAAAAAGATGGATTACTCGACATAATGATATTAGGTATTGTAAAAGATGATGAGATTGATATTGTTGTTGAAGGTGATAATGGAGAAGAAATACTAGATATATTTGTATACATATTCACGAGAGATATTCTTCATAAAGATAATAATCATGATGAAGAAATAAATATAATAAAAAACAAAAATTGGAATGAAAAAGTAAAAAGTCTTATAATTGACACTATAATGAAAAATAAGTAAAATCTTATTTTTTTAAGAGGAAAAAATGGTGAAAGAAAAAGAAGTTGAGAAATATGTAAAAATAGCAAACAAGAATGGGATACATGTAAGACCTGCAGCCTATATATCTAAAAAACTTCAAGAGTTTAAGTCAGACATATTTGTATATAAAGAAGGGAGTAATTATCCTATCAAAGCAAAGTCAGCAGTGGACCTACTGGCAAACTATTTAGTCTATGGTTCTAATATAAAAATAGTGGCTCAGGGAGAAGATGCAGAAGAGGCAATAGAAGAAGCTGTTAATCTTTTTACAAAGGAATATACTAATTTTGTATAATAATTAATTTATTGTTTAATACAAGTCTAAACAGAAAATCTTTAAATTAATATTCTTATTAATTTTAATTTTTTTATAATTCTTCGATTTATAAAATTTTAACTTAAAATTTTGATTTTTAGATTAAACTTATCCAAATTATAAATGGTATATATTAGATTTTTAGTCTTAAATAATTAGTTAATAAGAAAGAAAATAATTAATGTATATATCTTGATATATAAAAACATAAATATTATATTAACTTAAATAATAGATTAATTTTATTTTAGTTATGTAATAATATATTTTTTAGATAATTTATAAATAATAAAATTAAAAATTATAAATTAAAATAAAAAACAATCGATTATTAATTATTAAAAGGATAATGGAGAATTAGTTATGTTTAAAAGAATATTTCCTATAGTAATAGCTATTATAATTCCTATTATAATACTAACATCCTTTATTTTTATGTTAAAAAGAAGAACATTTATATTTAAAGAAGAGTTTTTAAAAAAATCCAATGAGATAACTAAAGAAATATCAAATGACTTTAAAGAAGCAATAAAAAAAGACTTATTATATAAAGTAAACAGTGTTGAAACTTTTTTTAGAGAAAAAGAAAATGAACTAAAAGAAGAAGATATAAAAATATTTATTAAAAATCAAGTGTTTGACTCTGTAATATTGGATAACATAATAATAGCTGATAATGAGTTAAACATAAAATACTCTTTAGGGCAGACTGATAATGAGATAATAAAATGGCTTAAATGGGTATTATCAAGTAACACTGACTTCATAAAAAATGACATAATAAAGATATTTCTATATAAGAATAAAATAATTCTCTATAAAAAAACAAATGAAAAAATGTTATTTCTTTTAGGTGATATAGACTTATTTTACAAAAGGATACAAACAAAATACGAGTTTTTTAAAAAAGGTTCTTTAACACTATCCAATGCTGTTATAATAAACATTAACAGCCAAATATTTGATAATTACAATAATATAATAACACCAATACTACCACAATTACTGTCATCCCAAAAATCATATCAAATAGAATTAGATGGATCATACTTACCTTACAGTAATATATTAATAAAAAATAATGAGGAAATAATATTAAATATTGTCTTATTAGTATACTGTGACCCTAAAGACTTTCCTTTAACAATATTGCATAAGTTTATACTTTTAATAACTGGGGCATTATTAATATTGATAAGTATAATATCTGCAATCAAAATAAAATATGAAATAGACAAGTTTAGGATAGAAAACTATGAGACAGAGGACTATTTAAATGAAAAAATGTTATCAGTTGCAGAAGAAGAGGAAGAAGAGTTTAAAAAGCCAATAAATAAAGAAGAAGAAGAATTATATGAAATACCAGATGAGTATTTTACAAAAAATAAAACTGAAAAACCTAAAGACAAAGAACTTATAAACATAATAGAAGAGGTTGAGGAACAGGAAGAAACAGCAAAGAAATATGAATCATTATGGAAAAACATAAACTCAATATTAGAAAAAGTCTCTAATTACTCTATGGCAATATTTTTAAAAGATGAGATAGGTGTTTTTTCTCCTCACTTTTCAAAAAACACAAATGTACCTCTAGAAATAAAAGAAGAGAACTGGATATTTAAACATTATACATCAAAAGGTAAATCACTCTTTATTTCCAACAATGCAGGGACAGTAACTCCTGTTAAAGAAATATTCCTCAACGAAATAGTAGAAAACTTAAAGTCATTTTTAATTGCTCCACTCATTGAAAAATTGGAAGAAAATAGAGTAATATCAGGTGTTTTAATACTTTTTGGAGAAAATATAGAAGAATCTACAATAAGAGAAATAAATGATTTGATTAACTTAGGTTAATTTTATTAATTTTTAATTATGTTAAAATGGGGAGGGGCAGATGTTTATTAACAAGATCGTATCAAAATTATTTACAAAAAATAATCCAATAAATACTGAAAAGAAAAAAGAAATAAAAAATGATACAATTGATATTAATAGTTTTGATATAGAAAATAAAAGTGTATCAAAAACAATAAACAGAGTTTATGATAAAAATATACACAATATAAAACCAGAAAATATTAAACTAGTATTAAACGGTGAAATAAACAGGCTTGATAACTTAAGAAAAAAAGTCTTAGAAGAAGAGATAGGAAAAACAAATAAAGAAGCAGTAGTTGATAAAACAAGATTAGAAAACTTTAAGAGTTTAATAAAACAAAAAACTAAAGGATAATAGATGAAATTAAGGAAAATCATAAGATATCTTGAAATAATTGACAGGCAGTTAGAGATATTATATATAAACTTTGCTAAGTGTTTTGAAGATAAAAATACTTACAACTTTTGGATAAATAGGAGCCTTGAAAAGAGCAGTATATTTGAGGCATTATCTCTTGTGGACCAGGTCGGACAAGAATCATTAGTTACAAATGACTACAAGGAAGAAGAATTAATATGTGTAATGGAGAAACTTACAAGATACATAAAAGCAAGTCTTAAAAAAGAGTTTAATCTAGACACTTGCATAGAAATATCTGTAGAAATTGAGACAGAACACTATGCAAAGATGTTAAACAGGTTATCTGATTATGTTGATAAAGAGTTCAAACAAGTAATAAAAGAACTTGACACAAATAAACATAACCTTTTATCTTTAAGAAACTTCATAATAAAAAATTATTATAATAAAGAAAAAAAAGATAATCTATTAAAATCAATAGAAAATATGATAAAAAAATGATTTTAAATAACAAAAAATATATAATGGGAATATTAAACATTACCCCAGATTCTTTCTATGATGGTGGAAAATACTATAATCTTAGTCTTGCAATGAGTAGGGTTGAGCAGATTATAAAAGAAGGGGCAGATATAATAGACATTGGTGGTGAGTCATCAAGACCAGGTTCAATAAGAATAAGTCTTGAAGAAGAAGAAAAAAGAGTCATCCCAGTATTAAAAGAAATAAAGAAAAACTATAAAGATATTCTAGTCTCAATAGACACATATAAACCTGAAATAGCAAAAATTGCACTTGACGAAGGAGCCAACATAATCAACGATATATATGCCCTTAGAAAACCAGGGATGCTTGAAACAATATCAAAGTATGACTGTTATGCTGTAATAATGCATATGAAAGGTGATCCAGAAAACATGCAAAACTCACCATATTACGATAATGTAGTCAAAGAGGTAACAGAATTTTTTAAAGAAAGATTAGAATCTGTATTAAACTACAATATAAAAAGAGAAAGAATAATATTAGATCCAGGAATAGGATTTGGCAAGAGGCTTGAGGATAACATAAGACTTATAGAAGGAATTAAAAGGTTTAAACAAGAATTTAATCTACCAATACTTATAGGATTGTCAAGAAAAAGTATGATTGGTTTAATGCTAAACAAAAATGTTGAAGATAGAAAAAATGGTTCAGTAATACTTAACACTATAGCAATGATGAATGGGGCTGATATAATAAGAGTACATGATGTAAAAGAGTCATATGAAATAAAAAAAATATTATCATATTTTAGTTTTAACTCATGAGTTTATCAAAGAGACTTAAAAAAAACTTTACAAGAGCTATAATAAAATATAACTTGATAGAAAACAATGATAAAATACTTGTTGCAGTCTCAGGAGGTAAAGACAGTCTTTTAATGCTTCACTTCCTTGCTGAGGCAAGAGATAATTTCTTTAAAAAGTATGATATCATAGCATTACACCTAAAGAACGAAATATTAGAGCCTCAAACAAGAGAAGAAATAGCAAATAATCTTAAAAAAGAGTTTAACAGACTAAAAGTAGAATATATAATAGAAGAACTCCCCGTAAAAGAAGAAAGTAAAAAAGAAGAGATAGGATGTTTTTGGTGTAGTTGGTTAAGAAGAAAAAAAATATTTACAATTGCTCAAAACTTAGGTATATCAAAAGTTGCTCTTGGACACCATAGAGACGATATAATAGAGACTTTATTGTTAAACATGTTTTATCATGGAAAGTTTGCAACAATGCCAATAAAACTAAAACTCTTTGATGGTAAAATGACAATAATAAGACCAATGGCTTTAATAGAAGAAAAAGATATATTAAGATTATCAAAAGGGTTTCAAATACCTGTAACAAGTTGTAGCTGTCCATTTGCAAAAAATACAAAGAGAGCATATCTTAAAGAGTTAATAAACAGTCTTGAAAAAGAGTTTAAAAATATAAGGCTTAATTTGTTTAAGTCAACAATTCACAAAAACATAGACCAAAATTATCTTAACTAAACAAAAAAATTAGAATTTAAAATGTATGAACCATAATTAGTGAAAACTTAAGAAGTATGTTTAATCATTCAAAAACAGTATTTTTACTTCTTTTCTGTTGTATCTATAATATAAGGAAATAAGGTTTTAAATATCAACACTATTTTTTAGTAAAAAGACTTTCTTATCGTTTTTTTCTTCTCTTTTTTGCAGGTTTAAAAAAGAATACTTAGGTTAACCTTCTATTAAAATGATAGTTATATCTATAGGCTACAAAAAATAAGGTTTTTTGGTAAAAATAAATCTCTCTTACGAATTTCCTTAAAATATACCCCCTATAAACAACTATTTTTAAGTTTTAAATAATACATAAACTAAATTTTATAAGATAATAAAAAATCAGAATTATGAGACAAATAGATAGATTAGATATGGGGAGACCCCATATCTTTTATGAATTATTCTAATATTTCTAAGAAAATTCTCTTATTTGCCCTACCAGCAAGAACACCAATTAGTGTTCTAATAGCCTTAGCTATTCTTCCACCTTTACCTATAACCTTTGAGACATCCTCAGGGTTAACCCTAAGCTCTAGGATAGTTGACTTTTCACCTTCAACTACTTTAATGTTCACATCATTAGGATGATCAACAATTGATTTAACGATGTTTTCAACAAATAGTTTTACTTTTTGCATAGCATTCTCCTTAAAGTTGTTTTATTAATTTTGTTTTAATTTGTTGGCTATAATTTTTACAGAATCAGAAGGTTTTGCACCCTTTTGAATCCATGCCTCATATTTAGCGATATCTAATTCATATTCCTTTAAATTATTATCATCTTTACTCTTTGTAGGATAATAATATCCTAACTCCTCAATGAACTTCCCATTTCTTTTAGAGCTGTCTTCAGATACTACAATCCTGTAGAATGGGCTGTTTTTTCTCCCCATTCTTTTCAACCTAATCTTAACCAATTTCACCTCCTAGTTTAGAGTTTAAAGTTTTTTAAATCTATATTATTAAGTTTAGTATTTAAATCTAATACATCTTTTTTAGAACTCATAAATTTTTCTAAAATTTTGGCATTTTTTGAAAACTTTTTTACCATCTTACTCATCTTTTGGAAATTATCTAAAAACCTTGTTATATCTCTCATATTAGTACCACTTCCATTTACTATTCTTCTTTTTCTGGAAGGATTCAATATTCTAAAGTTTTTTCTCTCCATAGGTGTCATTGAAAGTATCATAGATTCCATTTTTTTTATCTCCTCAGTAGGATCAACATTTTTAACACCAGGTAATGGTAACAATTCCATAACACCTGATATGCCCCCTAATTTTTTTATAATCCTTAACTGTTTTAGCAAGTCTTCAAGGTCCATTTTGCCAGACATCATCTTTTCTGTCATTTCCTTGATTTCATTCTCTTCAATAGCTTTGGAAGTCTTTTCAACAAGGGTTAGTATATCTCCCCTACCTAAAAGCCTTGATGTGATTCTATCAGGATAAAAAAACTCCAAGTCAGATATTTTTTCTCCAACACCAACAAACTTAATATCTTTGCCAATAACTTTCTTGATAGATAAAGCAGCTCCACCCTTTGCATCACTATCAAACTTAGTAAGAATAACTCCATTTATATCAAGTTTTTCATCAAAAGACTTTGCAACTTCAACTATTGTTTGACCAACCATAGAATCAGCAACAAAAAATATATAGTCAGGCGATACTGTTTTCTTTATTTTGATAAGTTCTTCCATAAGATTTTCATCTATATGGAGCCTACCTGCAGTATCTATAATAACTAAATTATGAAGGTTTTTCTTTGCATAATTTAAAGCATTCTTACAGATAGTTACAGGGTCATTATCATCAGTATAAAAAGCAATATTGTTATCAGAAGCAAGTTTTCTAAGTTGTTCTTTAGCAGCAGGCCTATAAATGTCAGCAGCAACAAGTAGTGGAGATGTTTTTTCTCTAAAAAAATAAGATATCTTTGCTGCTGTTGTTGTCTTACCACTACCCTGAAGTCCAACAAGGAGAATAACAGTCGTTTTTCCAGGTTTTATCTCAATCTCTTTGCCTTCTCCTCCAAGATAATCTTTTATTTTATCATATACTATCTTGTAAAAAAGACCGACAGGGTCAACATTTGCTACTACTTTCTGACCAATAGCTTCTCTCTTTATCTCATCAACAAAGTCTTTTACAACCTTATAGTTAACATCAGCTTCAAGTAGAGCAAGTTTTATTTCTCTAAGCCCATCTTCAATATTCTTCTCAGTTATTTTACCAAGACCACTTAGGTTTCTAAAAACATCTTTTATTTTCTCTTGCAATCTGTCTAGCACTTTTACCCCAATTAAAGTTTATAAAGAGTGATATTAAAATTTGATAATAAAATTTTATAAAATAAAATTTTGTTTAATCATAAACTCTAATTATTTTTAATCAACAACATAATATCTTTAAAGTGTATTTAATAAACTATTAAAAAATATGTTCTTAATCTTTTTTAAAAAAAAGTTCAAACCTTTTAAGACTTAATATTCATTAATTTCTCTATACTATTTAAGATTTAAAACTTGAAAAGACTAGTTTTTAGGGCAAAAACTATTTAACTATTTTCTATTCTTTTATCTTTTAGTTCAAAAATGAAAGAAGACCCAAAGGTATTTATTAGTAAGAAAAATTTTTATATCTATACAAAATACCATAAAATATAAGGTCTTTTAGAAAAAAATTTTCTTAAAATTTTTTAACAAATTTTTTTTATCCCCTTTTGCATAAAGTAGTAATTTCGGGTCTTTAAAGTTATAAGTAAAATGTTTTTTTAAGAATTTAATTACTAAGATATTAGAGAAGTTTTATTTAAGAAAATAAAAAGTATTAAATTTTATCTTTATAAATAACTAAAAGGGTTTAATATTGAAGTTTTTTAAAGTTCAAGCAACAGGTAATGACTTTATACTTGTAGAAAGAAAATGGATAAAAAAACATAAAATAGAAGAATTAAGTCCAATACTATGTGATAGACACTTTGGTATAGGAAGTGATGGAATATTAATAGTAGATAAAGAGGATGGACTTTATAAAATGACAATGCTTAATCCAGACGGTAGTGAAGCAATGTGTGGAAATGGCCTTAGAGCATTCATAAGATATTTGTTAGAAAAAGGTTATATCAAGAAAAAGAGTTTTGAAGTTAAAACAATTAAGGGAATAAACAAAATAATTATAGAAAATAATCTTATAAAAGTAAGTCTTGGAAGTCCTATATTTGAAAGAGAAAAAATACCATTTGCAAAACAGGGAGCAACTCCTGCAATTGATGAAGAGATAGAAGCAGGGGATAAAGTATTCAAGGCAACTCTCGTTTCAATGGGAAATCCACATGCTGTAATATTTGTTGACGACCCAGATAAAATAGACATAAAAAAGTATGGGCCAATCATTGAGAATCATAAACTCTTTCCAAAAAGGACTAATGTTGAGTTTGCTAAGGTGGTTGACAGAAATAATATAATAATGAGAGTATGGGAGAGGGGAGCTGGTATTACACTTGCCTGTGGTACAGGAACAGCAGCAACTGTTGTTGCAGCAAGATTAAAAAATCTTGTTGATAAGAAAGTAGTTGTTCACTTGCTTGGTGGAGAGATAGAGATAGAATATGATAATGATGAAGTATTAATGAAAGGTGATGCAAGTATTGTTTTTAGCGGAGAAATAAGCCCTGAGAATTTATATTATAGACAGGTTAAAATATAATTATGGAATATATAGTGTATCAAACACAATCTTCAAACATAAAAGACCTAATAAATGAACTTACAAGTATTTTTAGTATAAAAGATATTGAATATGAAAAACATGAAGAGTTGTTGATATTAACTGCTAATACAACAGAAGAACCCAAGATAATCTACATTGAGTTTGAAGAACCATTAAGAATAAAAAATTATAAAAAAGTATTACAGTGTTTAAGCTTATTGTATAAAGATGAAAACGACAAAAGACTGTTTTATAGACTTAAAAGAAATATTGAAAACAATAATATAAGAATAGGGCTTCTATCAACACTAAACAACCAAGACCTAAAGAAAAAGATAGAACCATTAATAAACATAGAAAACATAGAAGTAAAAGAGGTCAAAACATTAACATTCATTTTTTACTGCCAAAAAGAAAAAAAGGAAAAGTTTTTAGAGGTTTCAAGAGAGTTTAATATAAAAAAACTATTATACATACCTTTTGTTAACTCTATAAATACTAATAGTATATTAGAAAATGAAAATATACTCTTTATAGGTGAAATATTAAAAGAATATCAAAAAGAGTTCCTAACTATCTTAGAAGAAGTTGGTATAAATATAGAAGAATTATCTTTTATAGAATCAAGTTTCTTTTCTCATCAGAATAAAATTATATAGATATATTACCAAAAAAGTTAAAGACTCAAAAAATAAAAGGGAAAATAGAGAATATTTTAATAAAAAATCGGATGAATACTCTGACAATGACTTTATAACAGAACTAAGTTCAGCAAAACTTGATAAATCCAGACTATTTAGAAAATTAGAGAAGAAGTATATAAAATGACCAAGCAGAAAATAATTGAATATAACAGCAAAAATATTTAAAATAGTTATATATGACCAAAAAACTGTTGAAGTAAATAGGTAACCACCAAAAAAATTGTATATAAAAAACTCTGTCTTTCTTCCTTTCAACATAAATATTATAGTGTAAATTATACCTAAAATACCTAAAAACAATATGATTAAAAATACAATGCCAACTGTTGTTTTTAATACATAGATTATAGTATTTATAATATCAGCAATCTTATTAAATATATTATCATTCTTTTTGACTTTAAGACCAAGTTCAGAAAGTTTTTTCTCTATGTTATTATACTCATTTAGGTCTATATAGGATATAAGAAAGTCATAGTAATTATCCCTGAAATTAGACCAATAATGTTTTTTATATTTTGCAATAAAAGAAGATGGAAAAGCAATACCAACAGTATAATCAAGGTCAATAAATCCAACAACCCTACATTTTACAGTATCCAAAGTGTTATCAGAGCCAAAAAAAGATGAGCCAACTGCTACGTTAAAAGTAAAACCAATAACACTCTCTTTTGTAAGTTTAATTGGAACATCATTAGCCTCTATTATAGAATTAAAGACCTCAATAAGATAAGATGCAACAAGAACAGGAACTTCTTTATCTTTATAAGAGAAGTCACCCCTATAAACAAACTTTCTTGCCTCAGATTCACTTATACCTATACCCACAACTTCAGCATTGAAAACAGTGCTTGACCCTGGAATAGAGAAATACACTCTTATAGGAAAATCTATATTATGTATAGGAGAAACAGAGTTTATTCCCTTTATGGACCTTACCTTATTTAAGAGGTCGGGCTTTATAAAGTTCTTCTCTTTTTTTATATCTTTTGAGAAGATAGACATAATACTCTTCTTTACACCTTCATCTCTTAAAACTATTTTTATTCTGTTTTCAGGGATAACATCCTTTATTTTCTCAGAAAATAGACTCACTTTATCTATAAAAAACCAGGATAAGCCCAAAACCAGTATTATTATAAAAAGTGCTAGGAGATATAGAAAAGAATAAAACTTAAGTCTTTTAGCATACAGTAATATAGAATAAAAAAAACCTTTAAACATTTAAACACCTTAATCTTGATGACGATAGTTCAAAAACAAGGTCACTTATAGGTTTAAAGTCATCATCATGAGTGACTATTACAAATGTAACATTATACATATCTTTTAAAGTCTTAAATAGGCTTACAACAGAGTTTGATGTCTCTCTGTCAAGATTACCAGTAGGTTCATCTGCAAATATTACATCAGCACAAGATACTGCTCTTGCTATAGCAACCCTTTGAGACTCTCCACCTGATAGCATATAAGGATATTTTTTATATAAGTCTTTTATCCCTATTATCTCCATAATATCAAATATCCTGTTTTTATTATACTTTCCTCTTATCTTTGATATAAGACTTATATTCTCAAAAACATTAAGGTATGAAATTAGCTTAAAGTCCTGAAATACAAATCCTGTTATTCTCTTATAACTCTTGCTCCAAAATCTCAACTTTTTATCATTAAAATAAATATCCCCACTATCAGGCTTAATAATCCTTGCAAGAATTTTAAGTAAAGTAGTCTTCCCCTCTCCCGACTTTCCTGTAATAAGAGTTATTGTCTTTTCTTTTATCTCTATATCAACACTATCTAAAACAATCTTTTTGAATCCTTTGTACCTGTAAGTCTTTGTTATATTTACTCCTTTTATCATCAAGAAACCTTACTAAAAAAAGACTTAATTTCATCAATCTTAGGTATAATCTCATATTCTAAAATATCTATAACGCTCACATAGTCTCTATCCTTAAAAAACTCATATAATTTATTGAAAGAATCTATTATACAGTCTTGAATCTCATTTACATCAATATTTATTACAGAAAGAGATAGTGTTAAAAACTCAAAAAATTTTAAAAGCCTTTGAATACCTAAAAGTGCATCCTTGTCATTTCCATTGTTCAACATAATAACAATATTAGATATAGAATCTTTAAAAATGTCAATCTCCTTTTTTACAGAATCAATAAAAATACTACTCTTACCTGTAATGTAAGAATAAAAGTCTAATATTCTGTCCAAATAAGATAATAAGTCCTGAAGTTTTTGTTTAATACCCTCAGAAAAATAAGCATTAAAAAATCTATCATTGTGTATATTTTCTATTATTGTTTTAAGACTAAAAGAAAGAAAGTTTAAAGTTTCTTCAAGATTTTTGCCATTATAGAAAATATAAGAACTCTTTAACTTTAAAGACTGAACACTAAGATTAAAAGCATCAATTATCCATAAAATTCCTTCTATCTTTTCATTCTTGTCACTGCTAAAAGAAGGTGTATCTATTGTATTTATAAATCTTGTGATATAGTCTTTTAATGTAGGTATAACGTTATTTACCTCTTCAAAACCTGAACTTACGTATACGTCTATTCTTTTAATATCCGAAATATCAAGATTAGAAGTATTATCAATATCTTCTCCATTTACAAGTATCTCTTTTATGAATCCTCCCTCACTCTTAACCCAGTTTTTCAAACCTTCCACAATGTCTAAAAGACTTTTTTCTTCATTAAGTTTATAATCAACCTTTGTGTTATTAATATACAATTCCATAATTATCTCTCCTAATTTAATTATAACTAAATCGGGCAATAAAAAAAAATAATTAGTCAATCATTAAAAATTAGTTTTAATCATCTAAAAACATCATATTCTTTAATTTCTGCTGTAATGATTTACAACTCTTCAAGATCCGAAAGATTATTTTTTATGATAAAACTCTCTTGTTAATCTTTTTGTTTCTTTTTCAAGTTTCAAAATAAAAAACATAAGTCAATTTTTTATCCAAAGAGAATCAATATATTAAATTTTTTTAGAAAATAAGACTTTACATTTAAGTTTTTAACAAATCCTTATTAATACTTCTGCTATAAACCATTTTTTATTAGTCTTTTGTCAATTAAATTAAGTTTTAAGTCTTTAATTTTTCTAAAAATTAAAGTCTAAATAAAATACTTAGATCAAAAACAAAATCATAGGTTCTCTGCAATACGTAATGCCTTTTTATGAGGAAGTCTTATTCCCATATTCTTTAATCTCTCCATAAGTCTAAGTCTATACTCAAATATTTTTTCTTTATCCCATACCCCCCTATCATAGTTAGGAACTGCTCTTACAGACTTTTTAATCAAGAAAATATCTTTATTAGAGAGTTTTATTTTAATAATATCAGGGTTAAGACTTGCAATAAGTCCTCCCCTTTTTCTCCCAAAACTCTGTGTATACCCAACATAAAAACCAGATCTTATAAAAGCATTTATAACAGGTAATGCAGAGGAATAAGTTATAATCCTACCATTTTCTCTTAATAATGACTTAAGTTCTCTTATAAACTGTATTGCCCACAGTTCAGGATTCTTTGGTGGAGAAAACGGGTCCAAGAATACAACATCAAAAAATTTTTTCTCAAAATTTTTTATTACCAACCTTGCATCACCTATAAAAATATTAAGAGAAATATTGTTTATATTTATCTGGCCATTTTCATATAACTCATAATAATATTTCTTATACTTTTCATAAACAGCAAGTCTTAAAAGTTCTTTGTCTTTTTCAACAGAAAATATGGAGAGATTAGGATTAAACTTCTCAACATGATCTATCAAAACAAAAGAGTTGTAACCAAGCCCAAAACCAATATCAAGTACCCTTTTATCATAAGGATCATCTAATAAATTAGAGGGTATGATAAACTTATTTAAAGCCTCTGAATAAGCCCCTGCAATTGTATGATATTTTTCATCATATTCCTTAGAATAAAGAGTAATACTACCATCCTCAGTTTTTACATACTCCATTTTATTTTCCATACTCCTTCTTTATTTCAGGTGGTGACATTGAAGGAAGTTCTGTCAATACAAGCTTAAAACCTATTTGGCTCTCAAAATAGAATGAGCCATTAGGATCAAGTTTTGGCGTAAAAGATGAAGACAATTCAAAATACCATTTATGAAGGTCATGCTTTATGTTAAAACCAAAAGACCTCATTTTAAAGTAGGTATACTCTCTATCCTTTATAGACCACAGTTTTATTGACTTTAAAAAGTCATCAAAAAAGTCTCTCCTCTCTGCACTACTAACCTTATCAGTATAATAATAGAGCCTATTGTTTTGACCAGAGAAAACAATACTAATCTGCCATAGCTTAGTAAGGTTAAAGTCAACAGAAAAGTTATAGTTAAGATAGCCAAGCCTATAATCAATATAGTTCTTTACCCACGTTACACTAAAATTGAGCTTATTAAGCCAAAAATCTTCAAGTATATCTGTCTTCGTATTTATCGATGAGACTATATCAAGTTGATTAGTCTTACTCTTATTTTGATACCTACTATAGACATGAGTATTTGTTATAGTAAAAAATGGCAACATCTTAGTCTGAGATATTATGGTGATAGGCCCTTCTCTACTCTCACCAGTAACTCCAGGAGAGGTATTAGTATAGGTTGAAAATGATACTGAGGACTTTAGTGTAGAAAACATCCCAAAATAGTTATAATTCTCTGTTGTGTTGTATATTGAATAAGGTAGGTCATATTTCTTGGAATAAGAATATGTTATCCTTGCTTGTATTGCAGACTCAAGGTATTCATAGTCTTTAAGGAAAGAATATGTTGAATCATTGCCAACACTGTATGAATAAAACTTATAGGTATTGCTAACATCATTCTGGATATCAGTTGGTGTTGGATTATTTGTCTTTTGCTCATAAGTCTTGTATGAGAATCTAAAAGGTATGCTCGATACAAATGATGAAGAATCAAAATTAAGGTTAAAACCTATTGGGTTGTTTATAGATATACCTATGTCTCTTACATCTCTGTCACTTGATAAAGCACCACTAGAGTATGACTTCGTATTAGTTAATAAAACAGTGTTTGTAAGAGTAAATGGAATATTAAAAGAGCAGTTATTAAAAAACTTATATGTAAAAGGAGAGTTAAGAGTTGTTTTCAAACTAGTGTTCTCTAGTTCAGAAGTTATGACATCAAGGGAATAGTTTTTAGTCTTGTTATAAGAGCCAGAAAAACCTAAAGATATGGGGAGTGAATATTTCTCAGATGAGATATTAAAAATATTAAAAGACTTTGAGAAGTTTATACTTGGAAATACTGCTGAAGACTTATAGTTCTTATAATATTCTGGTCTATAAGGATTTCTTGCCTTTTCAGTATCATCAGTCATAGAAAGTAGCCACTTAAAGTCTGCAACAAAATTAAGTGAAAAACCATAAAAAGAATTGTTTAGCCCAAAATATAAACTCCTTCCCTTACCTGAGCCTCCACTCTGTAATGCCATAGAAGATGGGGATTCTTGAGGAAAGAGTACCTTATTAGGGTCAAAAGTCTCAAGTCTCCTTGTCTCATATTGAGGAGTTATAAATGGGTCACTTGTCTCAAAGTATTTTAAATTTATACTTGAAATAAGATTAATAAAGTTGTTACCATCAAGTATTGTATCACTCAAGGATGAATCAAACTTATATCTAAATGATCTACCCGATACTGGACCCTCTCCACTTACCTCTTCAAAAAAGTTTGTAAAGTTTTTTCTATCATATTTTACATGTTTATCATATATACCAGCGGTCTTTATCTGTATGTTAGGCTTAGATAACTTATACTCAACACCAACATACTCACCCAACTTCTGATAATGATCAAACATCAGCTTAAAATCATAGTTCTGTCCTCTAGTCTTATAAGTGTTGTTCACAAACCAACCTATAGTCTCATTACCAACTGAGGTTATTATACCAGTACCATAATAAGACTTGTACATGAAAGGAAAATAAAATATAGGGTCCTGCCCAACCTTTAGGCTAAAACCAAAGAAAAAGTCTTTATCATCTCTGTATATCCATGCCTTTTTTGCTGATATAGAATAATGAGGATAAAACATTGTGCAGTTTGTGAAATTAATATCTGATGCAATGAGTCTTTTCTCCCCTACAAACTTAAAATAATCACCACTTATAAAATAAGGCTTATTATAAGTCTTTGCATCATAAACTATCTGTTTGTCAGAATCAAGATAATAGAAAAACTTCTTACCTATTATGATAGAACTACTGTCTTCTATCATTATGTTGCCATCACCAATAATCTCTTTAGGTTCCTCATTAAAAAACTTTATTACTAACCTGTCTGCAAGTATTGACTTTCCTTTATAAACTATATATACATTACTGTATAGTTCTATCTTTGTATAACCTGCACTATCTTTCTCTCGTATATATGAGACTTTATCAGCATTTTTTATAACTACTTCTTCCGAAAATAGAAGATTAGAGACAAAGACAAAGAATAAAATCAATAACTTTTTAAGATTCCACATACATATCTTACCTTTTCGTAAAGTCTAAGATCAGGTATAGTAAACTTAAGGTCTCGTATATAAAAATACTTTTCAAAATTTAAAATATTATTTGCATCATTAGTAAATTTTTTATTAAGTGACGAATCAAATATTATCACATCCTTAAGTCTAAATAGTACTTCTTGATTAAGCCTTATATAGTCTCTCTTTGAGTCAATAATATTTTTGCCACCTAAGGCATTAAGTATTTCTGATATAAAACTAGACTCCCCAGCAACAAATATATTCTTAAACTCAGAGTCTCTATCAACTACAAATAAATATTTAAAGTCTTTAATTAGTTTTCTACAATCGTTTATTTCTCTCTCATATAAGTCTTTAAAACCTTTTACACTACTGTATTTAAAACCTAATTTAGAGACAAGAAACTCTGCCGAATAGAAAATAGAATAAATATTATCAAGTTTTATCATAATAAAAAAATCTTCTGGCAAAACTTTTTTAAGTCTTTCAAGCATCATAGCCTGAAAGTCCTGATAGATAATAAAATCAGGTTTAAGATTTATTATCTTTTCATGATTAACATTTATAATACTCCCAACAACTTCCCTATTTAAAAAAAAGTCATTAGATGTAACCCCAACAATATCTCTAGAATAGCCAAGGTCAATAAGCATGGATGTTATTGCAGGAGTAAGTGATACTATTCTTATGCTGTATAAAAATACTGGATAGAAAGAGAGAAACAATAAAACTATTTTCAATCTCTTACTCTTTCACTAAGTATTACAACATCTTTCAAAGAGTCTTTATCCCTTGCTTCTATCCATTTTTTTTCAAAGTTTTTATTCTTAACTATCTGAGCAATATAAGACAATGACTTTAAGTGAAAGTTTCTCTCATCTTTTGTACCTATAAGTACAAATATACACTTAATAGAATTATATTTTTCAGAAAAAAACACACCATTCTTTGCTCTAATTAAAACAATTTCAAATATGTTTTTACCATCAATTATTATATGAGGTATTGCCAAAAAATCTGTTATTGCTGTTGGACTTTCCTTTTCCCTCTCTATAAGCATTTCATATATCTTATTCTTATCCATTTTTATTTTTGAAGACAGTGCTTCTGCAATTTCAGAAAACAAGTCATTTACGTTTTTAGATTCAGTATCTATAACAATAGAGTTCTCAACTATAATGTCAAATCTATCTCTTGTTATATTGTCCCTTTCTCTTATTATTGCCTTTAATTCTGACTCAAGCTTTTTACTAATAAGTTCTTTATTGGTCATTCTTTCAATAAGATATAAGAGAGCATACTCTTCTTTAGACTTTTTTCTGCCATAAAACAAATAAAATATTAAACTTATAACTATCAATCCTAATGTAGTTAAGAATGCTGATATTCCTATTTCTATTATTAGGAAAATAACAATGATAATTGTCACTATCTGCAAAAAAGGATAAAATGGAGACTTAAAAGTAGGATGATAGTTCAAAACCTTACTCTCTCTTAATATGATTACACCTAGGCTTGACATCAAATAACCTGAGACAACAACTGTTGATGCTGCTTTAACCAAAAACTCTAAATCTACAAATATAGAAATAACAACAATAAGGCTAGTTACCAAAACTGAAATGTAAGGAATATTTTTCTTATTTACTCTCGAAAAAACTTTTGGAAACATATTATCTCTACTCAGAGAAAAGGGATACCTTGAGGCAGCCATTATACCAGCATTTGCAGTTGAAATAAAAGCAAGTAAAGCAGCAACACTAAGTGCTATTTCACCAGGAAAACCAAGAAACCTATGAGCAGCATCAGAAACAGGAGTCAAAGTAATACCCTTAGGCCCACTAACAAGGTCTTTACCTAAAACACCAACAACAACAAGTACTGTAAAAAAATATAAAATAGTAGTTACAAATAAAGAAGAAAACATTCCTCTTGGAATATTCTTTGACGGGTTTTTTATCTCTTCAGACATGCTTGTTATATTAAGTAGTCCACCATAAGAAATAAATATAAAACCTATCATTGTAAATATATTAGCATCTTTAAAAAAAGGCTCCATATTAGAAAGAGAAACATGGTTAAGTCCTTTAAAAATAAAGAAAGACAAAATTAAAACAAGGAAAATAACAAGATAATTTTGAACTTTACCTGCCTCCTTTACCCCAATAAGGTTTATAATACAGAACAATATAGTTATTATAAGACCTGTTATTCTAACATCAAAATTACCAATATATTTTAAAAAAGCAGCCATACCAACAATTGCAAAAGATGTCTTTAGTGTTAGAGAAAACCATATTATAATTCCATTTATGCTACCTACCAATGGACCCATTATCCTTGTAATGTAAAAATAACTGCCACCTGCCTTAGGCATAGAAGTCGCTATTTCTATCTCAGAAAAAAGACCAATAAATGCAAAAATACCCCCAAAAAGATAAGCCAAAAATATTGAAGCACCACCTAAATTATAAGCCAAACTAGGTAAGACAAATAAACCAGAACTTATCATAGCACCAGTTGCTAAGGAAAAAACCTCAAAAAAATCCAAACTCCTTATGAGTTTCATCTATGCCTCCAAGTCTTTAATTTTTAAAAATTTTAAACTAAAATTTTAAAATAGTATCTAACAACTTTATACCTAAAACCTATAAGACATACTTGCACCCATTTCATAACCACCATTGCCTGTGTTATAAGTAAGTTTTAGGTTGAAAAACAGAGTTATTCTAAAGTTGTCAAATGGGATTAAAGAAGCCCTACCACCAATTGCTCCACTTACGTAAAAGTCTTTGTCATAATTTGAACTTGCCATATCAATACTTGCCAATCCAACAAATATACTGTAAAAAAGGAATGGCATATCATTTCTATAAAAGTTTATATAAAAACCTTCAGGCAAAATAGAAGATAGTCCTAATAATACTTTAAACCATGTTTCATTCTTTTCATATTTTTTATCATAACTCGTCTGCCAAAGAGTAAACAAATTATGTAATGCAAAACCTAAACCACCAAGCCTATAATTATCATAACCATCATTTTTTCCATAAGAAAATGACCAATAAAAACTTATCATCTCATCAACATAGTATTCAATACCAAGTCCATAATATTTTATTGGTGAGTCAAAGTCTGTTCTATAAAACACAGGTCCAAATGCTAAACTATTCCTGTAGTTATAAGAACCTGTTTTACCACCATAAGATATTATAATGTTCCTTACCTCTTCATTTGCAGCATTATCAAGCGGTGTCTTTCTATAGTATATAGAATAATCTTTAATATTGGGATCAGCCCCACTCTCAAGTAAAATTTTAACAATCTGTACATTACCACTCGATGCAGCATAGTGTAGAGGTGACCTTCCATTTATATCAGTCTGGTTTATTAAAGACTTATTAGTAGCTATAACAACCTTTGTAAATTCAAGACTTTTGTAATAAACAGTATAGTGCAATATGTTTTTTCTTTCATAATCTTTAATATCTTTATCTGTTATTGGTAAAAGCAATTCAAAAATCTCTTTATTATTTAATTTTATTGCAAAAAATAGTGGTGGTATTCCCCTATTATCAGAAATATTAGGGTTAGCCCCCTTTGAGATCAAAAACTTTACAATATCTATTTTCCCACCTATAACAGCATCATGAAGTGGTGTAAAACCTAAGTCATCTCTAGAATTAACTCCCATTCTATTAATAAGCAATTCCAATACATCTTTTGAACCAACAAATGCAGCATGATTAATTAAAAACCTCCCTTTTTTGTCTTTAATTGTATAAAGGTCTTTTAATTCAAGAGATTTTATATCTTCAATTGCCTTTTCTTTATCATTCTCAATAAGTTCAAAAATATTATCTTTGACAACATCTTTAGCAAACAAAAAGGATGTAAAACTTACAAATAAGATCAAAAATATTTTTTTCATAAAAATTCCCCTAACAATTTTTTAATTTTTTAAAACTCTATAAGTTAAATTTTATCTAAACAAATTTAAATATTAGAAGCCATATATAAAAATTAAATAAACTAAAGAGGTTAAAATGGGTAAAACTGTAGCAGAAAAAATTTTTGAGAAACACCTTATAGAAAAAATTGATGATATTAATATAATATCACTTGATCTTGTTTTTGGGCATGAGGTAACAACACCACCGGCAATACTAGATCTTCAGCAAAAAGGAAAAGACAGAGTCTTTAATCCAGATAAAATAAAACTTGTTATAGACCATGTCACACCAGCAAAAGATTCTCAGACAGCAATACAACACAAAATATTAAGAGACTGGGCAAGAAAACATAATATAAAAGACTTTTTTGACGTTGGTAGAAATGGTGTATGCCATGCAATATTTCCAGAAAAAGGGTTTGTAAGGCCAGGATATACAATAATAATGGGTGACTCACACACATGTACACACGGAGCATTTGGTGCATTTGCAGCAGGAGTTGGTACAACAGACCTTGAAGGTGGAATACTAAAGGGTATATGTGCATTCAAGGACCCTAAGACAATAAAAATAGAGGTTGATGGAAAATTACCTAAGGGTGTATACTCAAAAGATGTAATACTCTATATAATAAAAATACTAGGAGTAAATGGTGCAACAGATAAGGTAATAGAGTTTACTGGTTCAGTAATAAGAAACTTTACTATGGATGAGAGAATGACAATAACAAATATGGCTATAGAGGCAGGTGGGACAAGTGGTATAGTATATCCTGATGAAAAAACTGTTGAATACTTATGGCCATTCATAAAAAATGAATATAAGTCAAAGAAGGATGCTTTAAATAACTTTAAGAAGTGGTGGCCTGATGAAGATGCAGTATATGAAAAGGTAATAAAAATAGATGCATCTACACTAGAACCAATGATCACAGATGAGTATAAGCCAGATATAGTTAAACCTGTTAGAGAACTTGAAGGAAAACCTGTTGACCAGGTATATATTGGTAGTTGTACCAATGGAAGACTAGATGACTTAAGAATAGTTGCAAAAATATTGAAAAACAAAAAAATAAACAAAAATGTAAGGGTAATAGTATCACCTGCAACACCTAAAATATTTCAGGAAGCATTAAAAGAGGGAATAATAGACATATTACTTGAGGCAGAAGCAAGTGTAACAAATCCAACATGTGGTGCATGTCTTGGAATGAGTAATGGGGTCTTGGCACCTGGTGAGGTTGCTGTAACAACAACAAACAGAAACTTTAACGGAAGAATGGGTAAGGGTGGAATGGTTCATTTAGCCTCACCTGCTACAGCAGCAGCAACAGCAATTGAGGGAAAGATAACAGACCCAAGAAAATATTTATAAAAGTTTTTAAAAATTTTAAATAAAATTTTTATTTCTTATTTTAAATTCTTTAAAAAAGTTTAAACTTTAACCAAAATATTTAGGAAAAAATAAATGAGTCAAAGAAACTTTGTTCCTAAGTTTTTTGATACAATAAAGGACTATAGTAAACAGAGATTCATACAGGATATAACAGCTGGGGCAATAGTTGGGATAATAGCTATACCTCTTGCTATAGCTTTTGCAATAGCATATGGTGTTTCACCTGAAAAAGGTCTATTTACAGCAGTAATAGCAGGTTTTACAATATCTTTCCTTGGAGGAAGTAGGGTCCAGATAGGTGGTCCTACTGGTGCTTTCGTTGTAATAGTATATGGTATAGTTGAAAAATATGGAATAGACGGCCTTGCAGTGACTACCTTTATAGCAGGATTTTTTCTAATAATTATGGGGCTAGCAAGATTAGGTTCAGTCATAAAGTATATACCTCATACAGTAACAGTAGGATTTACAAGTAGTATTGCTTTAATAATATTCTCTTCACAGATTAAAGACTTTTTTGGGCTTAAGATTGATAAAGTACCTTCTGATTTTATAGAAAAATGGGCATCTTACTTTGGGCACTTTAGCACTGTTAATCTCTATACTTTAGGTATTGCTATAGGTTCATTGTTAATAATAGTATACTGGAAAAAAGTTACTGAAAAAATACCAGGTTCATTAATAGCAATAATAGTGTCAACAATAGTTGTAAAGATATTTGAACTTCCAGTCGAAACCATAGGGAGTAAGTTTGGCTCTATACCATCATCATTGCCATCTCCAATGCTACCAGAAATAAGTTTTGAAAAAATAAAAGAACTTATTAACCCTGCTTTCACTATAGCAGTACTTGTAGGAATTGAGGCATTACTTTCAGCTGTTGTGGCTGATGGGATGATAGGGGAAAAACATAGGTCAAACATGGAACTTATTGCTAACGGAGCTGCAAACATATTATCACCAATTTTTGGGGGAATACCAGCAACAGGAGCAATAGCAAGAACAGCTGCAAACATAAAAAACGGGGGAAATACACCTGTTGCTGGAATGACTCATGCTATTGTAATATTTTTAATAATGATATTTTTTGGAAAATTTGCTGAACTTATACCTCTTGCTACACTATCTGCTATACTTGTTGTTGTAGCATACAATATGAGTGAATGGAGGAGCTTTGTTGAAATACTAAAGTCAACAAGGAGTGATGCTCTTGTATTAATAACCACATTTTTATTAACTGTCATCATAGACCTTACAGTAGCAATACAAATAGGTATGGTGTTGGCTGTATTCCTATTTATGAGGAGAATGTCAACAGTAGCAGGGTTTAATATAATAAAAGAAGAATTAAAAGAAGATGAAAGCGATATTTTTAATATACAAACAAGAGAAATACCTAAGGGGGTTGAGGTATTTGAGGTTGAAGGTCCACTATTCTTTGGTGCAGCTCAAAAGTTCAAAGAAGCAATGATACAGGTTGAAAATCCACCAAAAGTAAGAATAATAAGAATGGATAAAGTCCCAGTTATTGACGCAAGTGGTCTACATATCTTAAAAAACTTCATAGAATATTCAAAAAATCATGGTACAAGTGTAATAATATCAGAGTTACAGAACCAACCTAAGTCAATAATAAGCAAGTCAGATATAGTAGAAAAGACAGGAGAAGCAAATATAGTAGAGAATATAGACTCTGCTTTTGAAAGAGCAAAAAAAATAATTGGAATAAAAGAATTAAGTATTGTTGATAGAATAAAAAATGGTGGAATATATTATAACATAAAAGGAGAAAACAATATTGAACTTATAAAAAACATAGTTCCACTATTACCTGTTATCAATAAAGTACCAAAAGAAAAGATATTACATTCTTTAATAGAGAGAGAAATTCTTATGCCAACATCAGTAGGAAAAGGCATTGCAATACCCTACTCAAGAAATCCTATTCTACACAGACCTGAGGATGAGATAATTGCAATATGTTTCCCTGAAAAACCAGTAGACTATCCTCAGATAGATGAAGAAAAAGTACATACTCTCTTTGTAGTTTTAGCATCAAACCCTAAAAAACACTTAGAGATAATTTTTAACATTTCTAAACTCTGTAAAGATGATAACTTTTTACAACTATTAAAGGATAGAAGACCAAAAGAAGAAATAATAAGATTTATAGAAGATAAGGTTAATAAATAGAATATTAAATTAAATTGAAAGTCGAGGTTTAAAAATTATTTTTGCTTGAACTAATGTAAAAAATATTTAGGATTTTTATAATTAAATATATAAAAAAATTTTCTTATATTTAAAAATAGAAAATAAAAAAAGGAGTAAAAATAAACCTGAACATTTTTAATTGGCAAGAAAAAATAAAAAAATATGCAAATGATTATAAAATACCACTAGTAGACGATGTAGTTGGCTATTTTCTTCTTACAATAACAAAAATAAAAAAACCTAAGACTGTATTAGAAATAGGTTTTGGTTCAGGTTATTCATCATTTTTTATTTCTGAAGGGGTGAAAGATTCTATTATAATATCATTAGAGAAAGACCTTAAGAGATATGAGTATGGATTAAGCCTAATAAACGAGTTCAACAAAAATATAAAACTAATAAATACAGACTTTTTTGAGTTCATAAAAGAAAATAAAACAATTTTTGACCTTGTTTTTATAGATGGTGCAAAAGCAAGATACATTGATTATATAAAAACTATTAAGGATTACCTTAAAAATGAGGCAGTAGTAATAAGTGATAACATATTTTTAAGAAATAAAATTTTTTTACAAAATCCTAAAAAAAATGAAGAGAGAATGATAAAAAAGATGAATGAGTTTATAGATTATATAAAAAGTAATGATAATTTTGAAACAATATTTTTAGAAATAGGAGACTGTGTTGCAATAAGTATATATAAAGGGAAAAATAATTGAATGGAATATGCATAGGAATATACAATAACCCATCAGATATAGTAAAGATCGACGAGTCATTAAAAGAACTAGAGGCATTATGTGAAACACTAGGGATAAAAGTAATAGAGACATTTCTTTTAAAAATAAAGGAAGTAAATCCTGCAACACTTATAACAAATACAATGATAGAAGAAATAAAAAATGTTGTAATAGATAAAGAAATAGATGTAATAGTATTCAATGATGAGATAAGACCAAATCAGCAGAGAAACCTAGAAAAAGAAATAAATGTAATGGTGATAGATAGGACAGAATTGATACTCAGAATATTTGAACAAAACGCAAGGACAAGTGAAGCTAAGACTCAGGTTGAGATAGCAAAACTAAAATACATGCTCCCAAGGCTAAAAAGGATGTGGACACACCTTTCAAGGATAGAGGGTGGATATGGATTCACAAAAGGTCCTGGTGAAAAACAAATAGAGATAGATAAAAGGATAATAAAGAAAAGGATAGCAAAACTTAGTAGGAAACTTGAAGAAATAAAAGAAAATAGAGAAGTTATGAGAGAAAAGAGAATAAAAATAAACTTCCCTCTTGTAAGCATAATAGGATATACTAATGCAGGAAAAACATCACTTTTAAATCTTCTTAGTAAAGAAAAATTATTATCAGAAAACAAACTATTCTCAACTTTAAGTCCTGTAATAAGGAGAGTCTATATAAATAATCAAATAATACTTTTTGCTGATACAGTAGGTTTTATAAAGAAACTACCAACTCAGCTTATAGCATCATTTAAGTCTACACTTGAAGAGATTAAGTACTCAAAATTATTATTAATCCTTCAAGATTCAACAAGTGATAATATTAAAGAAAACTTAGAAGTAGTATTTTCAATACTTGAAGAGATAGGGTCTCTAAATAAAAAATATATACTTGTCTTTTCAAAAATAGACAAAATAGACAAATATAGAATAGAAAACTTATTAAAAGAATACCCTGATGCACTCTTTATTTCTTCTCTAAGTGGTGAAGGTATAGAAGAATTAAAAGAAAAGGTATTTAAAGAAATATATGGATAAAAATATAAGTCTTGAAGACTTCAAAGAAAGAGTAAAAGAAAATATATTTAAAGTTCTTAAAATAGAAAATTTTAAAATAAAATTTGGTAAAATGATAAGAAGTGAATTGGTATTCTTAATAAACAACAAGATAGGTGAGAACCAAATAAAAACAGCAAGCATAATAGAGATAATACACAACTCATCTCTTATAATAGATGACATAGTCGATAATGAGAAAGAGAGAAGAAATGAAAAGTCATTATACACAATAATAGGAGATAAAAAATCATACCTCTTTGCAAGCTATATGATAATAAAAGCTATAAAAGAATCATTAATGAGCAAGTTAGAGACAAAAATATTTCTAAAAGTAATGGAAAGAATGACAAAGAGTGAGATAAAACAAAATAAAAATTACATAGGTTTATGTTATCATAAAACAGGGGGACTCTTTTCTTCAACTATTCTTTCAAGAGATGAGATATATAAAAATTTTCCAAAAAAATTATACAATATATTAAAAATGATTGGGATACTATATCAAATAAGAGATGACATAACTGACAATGACTCTGATATGCCATTAAATTACCTAAAAGAAAAATACAATGAGTACATGGATAAAATAAAATACAAAATAGAAAAGATTGAAGATGAAGTATTAAAAAACAATATAAAAGTATTTTTAAAAAGAATTTTCAGTTAAAATCTTCTTCTAAAAAAGAAGTCAAACCTACCTTTGTCTGCCCTCTGCTTTATTGGTACAGCATAACAAAACCTTAGGTTTAACTCATAGAAAGAATATGATATACCAATCCCATAGTTCATAGCAAAGTCACCCATTGCAATACTTGTCTTGTATGTCTCATTGTTAAAATAAGCAAAGTCTAAAAATGTTATAGTATGCCATCTATCTTGATAGAAAGAGTTCCAGTATTCAATCCCCCAGCTTATACCCCTGTCTGTGAATACAGGTTCATCTAAATAACCCCTAAGATAAAAGTCTTCAGGAATACTTATAGAATAATAAGCAGGAAACTTACCAATATTTGCAAATGCCTTAAGTCTTAATGCAATTATATCAAAGTCAAAAATAAAAAAGAACTCTGCCTTACTCAATAAACTTAACCAAGAATATTCTTTATCATAGAGATAAGAACTTGAAAAAGATATTATATTATCCTTTTCTTTATGATACTTCTTTCTCTCAACATAGTCTAGTTTAAGGCTAAAAGTGTTAAATGTTCTCTCATACTCTCCAATAAACTCAGGATAATTATATGGGGGAAATAAAGAAACAAGAGAGTCAGAAAAATAAACAGGGTTTCTAAACTTAACATATACAATTCCAGCATTAAGAGATGCCCAAAAATACTTAAAGTCAAAACCTCCACCAAGTTCAAGAGGATATCTTATTATCTTATATTTTATACCAATATCCCCACGCCCCTCTCTGTTTATAAAAATGCCTGTACTTAGATTAAGTCTAAAGTCTTTGTATATAGGAGGTGAAAAATAGTTTGCAGAATAGTACTCATTTATTACACTCTCTCTAAACTTAAGGTAAGCCCAATTTTCAGTAGCAAACCTTACATCAAGACCAAGCCTTAGAGACTGGTCAATACCACCAATATTGTAAATTGTTATAAAAAAGTATGGCACAAGAGATAAAAGCCACCCTCTGAAATTAAAATAGAAATCAACATAAGTCTTTTCATCTCTTCTATCATCAGACCTAATTTTTTTCTTAGTCAATAATAGTATATAGTATTCATCTTTTTCAGTGGATATAAAGTCATATTCAAACTCACATCTCAACATTTTTTTTAGGTTATAAAGTTTATTTTCAACACTTGGCTTATGAAAAACTACATCCTTAAGACTACCAAATAATTCTCTTACAAAAACTATTTGAAGATAATCAAGATCAGTAAATATAGTATTTTCTATAATTCCTTCTTTTATAACAATGTGCAAAATACCATCAGTATCAATGTAAGCATAAACCTTTGCTAAAAGATAACCATTTTGTCTATAAAAGGTCTCAAGACTTTCAACAGAATCCTTTATATACTTTATATCGTACTCTCTGAACTCACTTATTTTAATAATATCTTTTATCTCTTTCTTAGTAAAAGATAAGTTACCATCAATGTTTACATATTTAACAGAAAACTTACCTGAGGTCTGAGGATAAGAAAAAATAGGTATAAAAATAAAAACTATGGTAAGAAAACAACTTCGCACTCTAATTCAACACCTTTTTTTTCTTTTATCAAAGACTTTATATAATCCACAGCTTTTTTATAGTCATCAAAACTTGCATTACCTATATTAACCAAAAAATTAGCATGTTTTTCATATACCTTTATACCTCCAAAACTAATACCCTTAAGTCCAAGTTCATCAATAAGTTTACCACTAGGAGTGCCTAAACTATAGTTATTCTTAAACGCACAACCTGCTGATGGAAATACATACTGTCCCTTTTTATTTCTATCCTCTTTGAAACTAAACATTTTAGTCTTTATGTCTTCATAGTTTTTAGGCTTAAGGTTAAGAGCAACTCTATAAATAAAGTAAGGTTTTTTCTGGAATATAGACCTTTTATAATCAAAGTCACAGTCTTCCTTACTTAGAGTAAGAAAAACATCTTTTTCATAGTCATAAACCTCAACACTTTTAACAACATCAGAAATAGAAAAACCATAACTCCTTGCATTCATAAAAACAGCCCCACCAATAGAGCCTGGCAGTCCATACAAAAACTCAAGCCCACTAAGACCATTATCTAGGGCTATTTCACATGCTCTTTCAGTACTAAGCCCCGATTCACAGAAAAGAATGTTTTTGTCAACAAAAAAAGAGACAAGTCTATTAGAAATTATAACATCATAGTCAATAAATCCATCTCTTATTACTACATTACTTGCCCCACCTAAAATAAAAAACTTAGACCTTTCTTTTTTAACAAGTTTAAATACATCAGATACACCTTCCTTATCTGTAGGGAAAAAAGCAGTTTTTGCAACCCCACCTATTTTGACATAAGTTAAAGGTTTAAGGTTATAGTTATTCTCTTTAATAAAACTCATAGTCTAACAAAAACCCCTTTAGTTTTAAGATATTGTTTTGCATCTTTTATAGAGTACTCTCTAAAGTGAAAAATACTTGCTGCAAGAACAGCATCAGCACCTGCCTTTATGCCTTCATATAAATGTTCCAAGTTACCTACACCCCCTGAAGATATCAAAGGAATTTTAACAGCACTTACAATCTCTTCAATAAGTTCAATATCGTAACCAAGTTTTGTCCCATCTCTATCCATTGAAGTCAAAAGTATTTCACCTGCTCCAAGGCTTTCCACTCTTTTGGCCCAATCTATGACATCCAATCCCGTATCTTCACACCCACCCTTAATAAATACATGCCACTTTTTATCACCAACCCTCTTAGCATCTATTGCAACAACTATTGCCTGACTTCCAAAACTCTTTGCCCCACTTGATATAAGGTCTGGATTCTTAACACCTGATGTATTTATAGAAACCCTGTCTGCCCCTGCTTGTATAAGTCTTTTCATCTGCTCTATTGAACTTATCCCACCTCCTATAGTAAAAGGTGTATGAATACTGTCAGCAACCCTTTTTGCTATATCAAATATTATTTCTCTGCCCTCTGAAGATGCTGTAATGTCAAGAAAAACTATTTCATCAGCACCTTCTTTATCATAGACCATAGCATTCTTAACAGGATCCCCTGCATCAACAAGATTCACAAAGTTAACACCTTTAACAACCCTGCCATTGTTTATATCAAGACAAGGTATAATCCTTTTAGCTAGCATCAGTCTATAGCCTTTTTAGATATTTTATCCTTTAACAATGCTAAAAAATCATCAAAAGAAAAGTTCTTAGTCTCACCACTCCTGTCTCTTACTGCAAGTGTATTCTCATTAACCTCTTTATCACCAATAACAACTATATAAGGTATCCTCTTGTTCCTTGCCTCTCTTATCTTATAACCTAATGTCTCATTTCTTACATCTTTATCAACTCTTATACCTGATGACAACAGGTTAGTGTATAGTTTTTCAAGGTATTGAATATGAGACTCTCCAACATTTATAAGCCTTACCTGTATAGGAGAAAGCCATAGAGGCAACTTTCCTGAATAATGCTCAATAAGTATTCCTATAAACCTCTCAAGTGATCCAAGTATTGCCCTATGAATCATTACAGGTCTTTTGGAAGTTCCATCACTTGCTTCATAAGTTAAGTCAAACTTTTCTGGCATTGAAAAGTCTACTTGAACTGTTCCGCACTGCCAATTTCTTTCAAGACTGTCCTTTATATTAAACTCTATTTTTGGCCCATAAAATGCACCTTCTTTATCCTTTATCTTATACTTTATACCTAATTTTTCAAGTGAGTCTGTAAGAGCCTTTGTCGCTCTTTCCCAGTTTTCAAGACTACCTATAAACTTATCAGGCCTTGTTGCAACAAATATTTCAAACTCAGTAAAACCCATTGTCTTATAAACATCCATGGTATACTTTACTATCTCTATTATCTGCTCAGTAATCTGCTCCTCAGTACAGAAAACATGTGCATCATCCTGGGTAAAACTCCTCACCCTGAATAGGCCATGAAGAACACCCGACAGTTCATGCCTATGTACAAGACCAAACTCAGCCTGTTTTATAGGAAGCTCCCTGTAAGAGTGTAACCTTGTTTTATATATCAACAATCCACCAGGGCAGTTCATAGGCTTAACTGCATATGACATCTCATCTATCTGAGTAAAGTACATGTTATTCTTATAGTTGTCCCAGTGACCACTCCTCTTCCATAATACATCACTTAATATTGGTGGGGTCATAACCTCTGTATATCCCCTTTTTTGGTTCTCACTCCTTATATAGTCAACAAGTGTTCTAAAAACTATTGTACCATTGTTATGCCAAAAAGGAAATCCAGGACCCTCATCATGAAAACTGAAAAGATCAAGTTCTTTT